>ENA-OQES01000059-OQES01000059.1-human-gut-metagenome-genome-assembly--contig:-NODE-59-length-44496-cov-12.329306_pt1 | contig 44496 bp, 44 predicted proteins | sample MGYA00242798_ERZ504641 | MGnify/ENA primary metagenome ERZ504641 (study PRJEB26092, sample SAMD00036327) | human gut metagenome | host: Homo sapiens | study: EMG produced TPA metagenomics assembly of...
AAAAAATGAAAAAATAACTCCTGTCAGAATACAGCCTACCAGTCCTCCCAGAATATCTAATGCCCATTTTGGCAAGTGCCTGTCTGTCTGTGGCATAGTTCATGGTGGTTGTCAGAACTGTATATCCGCCAATTGCCTCCACAAATTGTTTCTGTCCGGGAGTACTTCTGACTTTTGCCAGGTTTACATGAACCGGCATTCCCATTTCCAGCAACTCTTCTATCAGTTCCTGAGGGTATGGATATGTTTCATCTACATTTACAAAGACCTCATCTACCCACTGCTGACAGATAAAGGATGGTGCGTTATTTAAGTCTGCTACTACCTGGACTCCTGCAATTTCTTTCCCTGTCATATCTTTATCAATGAGTATCAGACCATTGATGTTGTAACGGTTATAATTGTGTTCTTTTACATTTTGGATTACTTTTGATGCAAGGTCATAATTGGTTACAATGTAGAGAGAATGCTCTCCACCTTCTGCCATTTTATGCAGCAGGTATTTTTTCCATATTATTCTTGTACAATAGGATAAAAGCACATAGAAAATTCCCATAAGATAAAGGATTATTCTTGAAAAGGTATGTCCGCCACTGACAGTAAACAGGTACAGACCACTTGCCAGTTCGATCAGGATCATCTGCCGGATAACAGAGCGCAGCTCCTGATAACGTCCTCTTCTCAGAACTCCTTTATAAGATTCAAACAAAATGATCAGGAACAAATCCACTAATATGACAAATATCATCACATTGCGATAAATTCCCAGTGTAAACAGGTTCCTGACAGAACCGTTTCGAATCAGATACGCCAGTATTAAAGCCATAAATAAACACGCAAGATCAATTAATATGAAATCTTTGTGTTTATACCATCCTCTTGATTTTTTCCTATACATACGTTTTCCTAACCTCTCCTTCTTTTTTATTCAAAAAGGCATATTTACAGAATCGTTTTCCTGTAAATATGCCATCATTTTTTATTATTCTTTTTTTATAATTTCCAATCCCACCTTCATTTCTACTGTTCTTCCGAACATTTCTATTTCCATATATGCTATTCTTTTATGTCGGTCTATCCTGCGGATATTTCCTTCCATTCCCATCAGAGGACCTGACAGGATCTGCACTCTGTCATTCTCGATAATGCCGGAAGACATCTCTACAAGCTGTTTGTCTGTGCCTATTTTCATAAGCAAATCTATTTCTTCCTGAACCAGTGGGACGATCTCATCGCCGGTTCCGATCAGCTTCGTCAGTCCGATGACTTTCCTGAGTCCATTTACCAGCTTTTCCGGATTTTCGGCAATTAAAAAGACATACCCGGGAAAGAGGATTCTTTCCTGGATATGCCATTCGCCCTGAAATCGTTTCTTCTATTGGTAATATGGGATAAAGCAGCGTTCTAAGACATTGCTGCTTATTAACCGCTGACACTGACAGCGGATGTTTTCTTCGGTGCCTGTGCGCACCTGCATCACATACCACACTGGATATCTTACCTCCGTATTCTGGGTATGCTTCGCCATTCTGCCTGTGTTACAAGGCAGACTCATACTTCAAGATATGTATTATCCATATCTTCAAACGCGGCAAAGCGACGATTTAAAGACAAAAAGATTTACGTCGTGTTTTATTATAACTACATCAATAAAAAAATTGCAACAGATTTCTACAAAAAAATCAGCCGCCATCTCTGGCGACTGCGTTCTGATTCCGAATTATTGATTATTTCGCGTCTGCGATTACCATGAAGAAATCTCCATCGTTTAAGTTAACAGTAAGAGTTTTGCCCTCTTTGTCAATATTAACCGGATCAATGACTACAAACTTCTTTGTACCGTCTTTGCTGTAGACCCAAAGCTGAATACCTTCCATAGTGTCTGTAAGACTCGGAACATTAAGCTTTACTTCATATGTTCCGTCATCATTAGGTTTTGCTTCTTCTGGCTTCAGTACGTTGAATTCATTGACAAATGTAACAATCATTTTTCCTTCGAGTTTAGCAATGGCATCTTCAAGGTCTGCTTTGTCTGCTTCATCTACGGAAAGGGATTTCAATACTTTTATGAAATCTTCCATCTTCATTGTTCCATCATTGATTTGTTTAAAAGCATCTGCCAGATCTTTATATTTTGCCTGCAGATCAGCAAAGCCCTGTGTTTTCTCAAGTTCCTTAACAACTTCATAAATTGAAGAATGTTCAGAATCCACAGTAGTTTCGCTTGTCCTACTTGGCGCTACCGCGGCCAGATCACTCGTGTTGCTTGGCGCTGCACCAACACCTACAGTAGCACATCCTACTCCAAGGGCAGCTGCTAAAGCAAGTGTCATAAATTTCTTCGCGATTTTCATAATGCACCTCTCCTTTTGGATTAATTTTTATATAGATAACCGTACAGAATGTCTGCACGGACTATCTCTGAATAAAATAATAACAGTGATAATTATTTATCACAGTACAGTGTATTCTGCATTCATTATACTATGACTAATACAATCAGATTTTCTCATAAAACATGGAAATAATCAAGTCCGACAATGCATCTTCATCAATATGGTACTCATCAAAGTTCTCCCCATGTGTTCCCTCACCCGGTACTGTCTCTGTATCAGTGATTCCATTCTGTGATGCAGCCAGCAATTTGGCAAATATATCATTACCCATATTTGTAACTGTATAGCTTTTAACACTGTCATAGAGACCTGTCACAAATCCGGCGTCCTCTCCTGCTTTTTCCTGAGCCTTCTGCACCAGTGCCTGAAGAAAGGTTTTCTGTCTCTCCTGACGGACCAGAGCACTCTGGGTTTTGTCAATGTCACGATATCTTACAAACTGTTCTGCAGTTTCCCCTGTGATATCCACAACAGCACCTTTTTTATATTCCGGATTCACATCTGCGAGACTGTCATCAGGGATTGTGAGCTGTATTCCACCTACGAAATCTGTAATCACTGAAATGCCATCCATATTCATGGAGCAATACCCCTGAATCGGAAGTCCGTCCAGCATATTGGAAACTGCTGTTTTCATCAGTTCACAGCTTTTCTCTTTTCCATCCCCGAAGGCATACTGTATATTCAGATGATCTGTTGTCTCTCCAAGGCTCTGACCATATGGATTAAATACTTCTATCCTGGTCATGGAATCTCGTGGAAGAAACAGAACCTTTATCTTTTCTGTTGCACGATCCATGGACACCAGGAAAATTGCATCTGCCTGCCCGGCATCTGCCTGTGACTGATAAGTATCTACAGCTTCCCTTGTATCAATTCCCAGGAATAAATAATTGCTGAGATGATCGTTATATTTGTATGTCTCACCTTTATATTCCACGGTATCACTGTTTTGGTTCAAATCCGTCTGATTCCGGCTGTCACTGTTCTGACCACCGATTTTTGGCAATGCAGCATTTTTCTGGCTTAACAGATAATAACCGCCGCCAAGAATGGAAAGAACTATGATCAGGATAATAATCAAAAGCATACAGATCTTACGCTGTCTGATGGCTTTTCTTGTGATTTTTTTTCATTTTCATTCCTTCAATCTCTGTATTTCAGTTATCTCATCAGCTTTTTGCTGATATAATTAAGCTCCTGCAATTTCTGTAATATTGCCTCTGCCATTGCCTGCTGGGCCTCATAGGTAGAAGACGGCTGTGCAGTCACATCTGCAAGACTGATATAGTGTTCTCCCCATTTCTGGCTGAGCACCTGATCCAGTGCTTCAGAGGTTACACTTCCGTCCATAGGGCGTGTTCCTACTACAATAAACTGATCTTTATTCTGAAATGTATTTAAAATCTGTTCCTGCTGGTCTGCCAGTTCTGCAGGATCATGATTCCAGCCGCCATAATATCCCATGAAGATAACTGGAATACAATCCATATCATTTCTTGTAGTCTGTTCTTCTGTCAGATCACGTATTCCGGTCTCTGTTACATTCAGCTGGGCACCGTTTGCAGCCTGCTGATGTCTGGTAATATAGCTCTGAATAGTTTCATCACTTACACCAGCCATCTTCATCATGGAGAGAGTGCCGCCTCCCTGAAGCGTTTTATTGATCACTGTCATATTATAGCCATTATCGGTCAGAAGCTTCTGAAGTACTGTCATATAGGAATATGTATTGGATTCTTCCCCATTGATCAGATCATCTCCCCAACACACAATACCTGAAGCAGCTGTCGTCTTATCTTTTGTATCTTCTGTCTTATCTGCATCTTCTGTGTCAGCTGTATCCGTTTTTTCTGTGTTCTTTGATTTAATGTCTTCTGTATCTTCTGCTTCTTCGGAAGATATCTCCTCCAGCTCTTTTGCACGTTCTTTTACTGCTTCGTAATCTTCAATCCCACTCTGCTGGTCGTCTGCAATTTCTGACAGGTGTCTGGATTCCTTCTGTTCCGATTTATAACTGGTCACAAGAATAAAGCCCAGGAGAACTGCCAGAAGAATGCAGATAAAGCCCAGTAAGATATTCGTCTTTTTTATTTTTTTCTTCCTTATTTTGCTCACTTTTCCAAATTCTCCTTTATCATTGATCATGGTTTCTGTCTTACTGCCAGATAACTGCCCGTATTATTTAATCTGGGCTTCTTCGTCACTTCTGTGATAATACTCTCCATAATGCTTATAATAAGAAGAATAATATTTGTCATCACTGGTATCTATCTTGTTCATAACAGCTCCAAGAATACGGCATCCGCTTCTTTCCAGCTGTTTAAATGCTTTCTGTGCGTCCCGGTACCTGACATTTCCCGGTTCGATCAGAAAGACTGCACCATCGCAGCATCTTCCTATCACTGCCGCATCAATTACTGTTCCGATAGGCGGTGTATCGATCAGGATATAATTATAATATTCTCTGATTTCCTTTAAGAATACCTTAAAGATATTCTCACTGAGAAGTCCTGACGGATTCGGTGCACTTGGACCTCCGAATATGATATCCATATTCGGAAAGTTTGTAGAATAAATAATCTCCTGTAGTCCCACCTGACCACTCAGAAGCTGTGAGAGACCTTTCACTTCCTCTTCCACACCCAGTCGTCCGGCATATGCAGTCTTCCTGATATCCGCATCCAGAAGGAGAACCTTCTTGCCAATGCTCCCAAGCTCCTGGGCAAGACTGAGTACTATATCACTCTTACCTTCGTTTGGATAACAGCTTGTAACCAGAATTGTCTTTATGCTCTGACCCGACAGCTGAATATTGGTACGCAGAGTTTTGATCGCCTCACTGTAAAAATAATCCGGATTTCTTTTATCTGTTAAATTGAGTTTCTTCATTGCTCAGATTCCTCCATCAGTTTAATGGTGCTTCTTATTCTTGTTCTTTGATTTCCTGTTCTTCGAATTTATAAAATCTTTTCTGTCAGGAACCTTGGCAAGAACAGAAACTCCCAGGTATTTCTCAATATCTTCCTCTGTCTTAATAGTATCATCCATTACAGCGTATACAACCACGATTGCCGCACATGCAAGGAAACCGAGTAAGAAGCCGAGTGCTGCATTCTTCTTTACGCTTGGAGAAGTTCTTACAGTAGCAATCTTACCAACTTCAATAATCTTTGGCGGAATAACTTCCATTTTATCGCCAATATAGGATGAAGAAACATTCGCAATCTCATCTACAATCTTCTTGGCCATTTTAGAATCTGTATTATTGACAGTAATCTCAAGGATACGGGTATCTGTAGGATTATTGATACTTACGCTTTCTTTCAGCTGTTCTGCAGTCATATCCAGATCCAAATCTGAAATTACCTGCTCCATCACAGGGGTACTTGTGATCAGAACTGTATAATCACTGGTCAGGCTGGCACCTAACTGCAGATCCGCCAGTGATGTCAGTGTGGTTTCTTTCGAAAGTACAAGGATACTGGATGTGGAGCTGTAAATCGGTGTCATTCAAAAACTGCGTATATGCTGCTGCAATACAGCCTCCGACAAGAGCAACCATCAGTACCAGAAGGAATTTTTTTCTTGAGCGCATAAAATATTTCCAGTAAATCGATTTCGACTTCATCATCATTTGCATCGGGTCTCTGTGCTTTGCTGCTCTCAAAGTTACTGTTCAAATTGTCTAACATCTGATAATTTCCTTTTCCCTTTTTTCTTTATAGTTTTGTACATTACTGTTCACAGGTAATATTCTGTCTTATGTATTTCTGAAAGTAAACAGCGAAATTGACATAAACCGATTTTATTGTATATCAGCCAATAAAAAAAGTCAATCTGTAGCCTCATGTTTTTGTTTCTGTTTCAGAATTTCTGCAGGATTATGAATAAACAGTTCATCTGCATAGTCCTGCCCGAATTTCGCTGAAACCATACGATATGCCTCTCCAATCCTGCTGCTCCTCTTTGCACTGTCGTGACAGTCTGATCCGACGAAATGAAGGAGTCCGTCTTTCATGATTTTATTACAGTACCGTTTAGTAAAAAATCCGTCTTTTCCTGTGATGCTGTCTGCATTGATCTGCATATAGACGCCCATATCTGCCAGTTCTTCCACAAAATCCGGACTGTTGCGTGTGGCTTCGTAACGTTCTATATGTGCCATGATCGGCTTATATCCTCCGGAGAGCAATGCACTGAGACGTTCCCGTATATAGCTTTCTTCCGAGTTATGGGAAAATTCTGTAAGAACATACCGTGAACCGGCCATTGTCATTACTTTCTGTTCTCTGAGCATGGGAAGCATCTCCATATTAGCGTGAAACTCACATCCCAGATACACATGGAGATCCGGGCTGATCTCTGATGCCGCTTTCTCCACCAGTCTGAACTGCTCTCTGACTTTCTCCGCAGGTGTTTCAAACATCCGAAAGCGGAAATGGGGAGTTGCAATAACCGTCCGCACGCCCTGTTCATATTCCATCCGGAGTAATTTTACGGTTTCTCCTATATCTGTGGCTCCATCGTCTACACCGGGTACAATATGACAGTGTATATCATAAATTCCTTTTATGGACATCCCATCATTCCTTCCTGACTGTCTGCAGCATTTCTGATGCTCCTGTAGCTGCTGACCACATTCGTAATCTGAAAAAACAATCAACCGGCTCTGTATGATCATCCTCATACAAAGCCGGTTTCTGAATATTTATGAGTATTCTCTTGATTATTCTTCTGTAGCTTCCTCAGCCGGTGCCTCAAGAGCTTTCATGCTCAGGCTAATCTTCTTGTCTTCGCCGTTGAAGTCAACAACCTTAGCTTCGATCTCCTGTCCGATTGACAGTACGTCTGCTGGTTTAGCAACGTGCTCTCTGGAAATCTGGGATACGTGAAGAAGTGCATCTACACCAGGTGCAAGCTCTACGAATGCGCCGAAGTCTGTCATACGTGCAACTTTACCTTTAACTACGTTTCCTACAGCGAAGTCCTCAGCTGCTGTGAGCCATGGATTTGCTTCCGGGAATTTAAGGGAAAGTGCGATCTTCTCTCCGTTGATCTCTTTGATAAGAACTTTGACTTTATCGCCAACAGTGAATACTTTCTTCGGGTTCTCTACTCTGCCCCAGGACATTTCGGAGATGTGAAGAAGTCCGTCTGCTCCGCCCAGATCGATGAATGCACCGAAATCTGTAACGTTCTTAACTGTTCCTTCAACTGTGTCGCCAACATGGATCTTCTCCATTAATTCTTTCTGTTTCTCTGCCTTCTCAGCAAGAAGAAGCTGCTTACGGTTACCGATGATGCGGCGTCTTCTCGGGTTGAATTCTGTGATAACGAATTCAATCTCCTGATCTGCATATTTGGAAAGGTCTTTCTCGTATGTGTCGGAAACGAGGCTTGCAGGAATGAATACTCTTGCTTCGTCTACGTTTACACAGAGTCCGCCGTCAAGTACCTGAGTTACAGGAGCTTTTAATACTTCCTGATTCTCAAATGCTTCTTCAAGACGTTTGTTGCCTTTCTCTGCTGCCAGTCTCTTGTAAGTAAGAGTTACCTGACCTTCTCCATCGTTTACTTTGAGAACTTTTGCTTCCATTGTGTCTCCAACGTGAACAGCATCTGTGAGTACAAGGCTTGCATCGTTAGAGTATTCGTTCTTTGTGATAATACCGTCTGCTTTATAACCGATATTCAGAATAATCTCATCTTCTTTAACATCGATGACAGTACCCTGTACAATCTCTCCATTTCTGATAGTCTTTACGGAATCTTCCAGCATTTGTTCAAAACTTAATTCTGACATGTTCTTGAACCTCCTCAATAATTTTGTTTGGGGTGGAAGCCCCTGCTGTAATACCTACATAACTACTGCATTGGAACATTTCAGAATCCAAGTCTACAGGTGTTTGTATATAGTAAGTATTTCCACATTCCTTTTTGACATATTTCAAACAGCTTTTGAGTATTGGAACTGTGCCGGCCGCCTACGACCAGCATAGTGTCTACCTCTCCGGCTATGTTTTTTAGCTTCTCTCTGCCGTTCTTCGGTAGCATTACAAATAGTGTTTAAAATATTGAGAATATTTAAAACATTATTATCATACCTCTTTTTGCAAAGAATTTCAACTAAATCTTTAAATTTGTTGTAATTAAATGTCGTCTGGGACACAATACTTATTTTTTTGCCTTTTGGGAGTACAAATGCTTCGGCTTCTTCTTTGTTTCCGATCACCGTGTAAGGACCCTGGCACCATCCGCAGATGCCCTGTACTTCGGGGTGGTCTTTGTCGCCGATGATGATGATGTGGTTTCCTGCAAGGCTTTCTTTTTCCACAATCCTGTGGATTTTCAGAACGAAGGGGCAGGTCACATCTACATAAGAGATGCTTTTTTTCTTTCAGCTTATCGTAGATGGCTTTGCCTACACCGTGAGAGCGGATGACTACTGTTCCGTTCTGCAGGGTATCATCCGGGAAATCCAGGTCTGCTTCTGTGATAACATGGACGCCACGGGCTTCCAGATCCGCTACTACGCCTTCATTGTGGATGATCGGACCCAGAGTGAAGATTGGTTTCTGTTCTGTGTCGATCAGCTCGTAGACTTTGTCCACTGCTCGTTTGACGCCGAAGCAGAAGCCTGCTGTCTCTGCTACTTTAACTTTCATAAATAAATCCTTTCCTTACCCGTAAAAGAATGTTTGCTGTATAGCATGGGAAGTTTACAGTTACAGATGAGTATATCTTGTCTGTAAAGGGTGCTGTCAACCACCCTATGATGCAGCACCACTTTAGGTGATAGGTAATTGACGGGCAAATAGCGTAGTCTGAAACAGATAATCTGTCCGCCTGACCGTTATTTCTGTATCTTCTTATTATACACATCAAGAATAGCATCTACAACCTGATCAATTCCCATTTCCGAGGAATCTACGAGCACTGCGTCGTCTGCCTGTTTCAGAGGGGAGATTTCGCGGTTCATGTCGCGTTCGTCGCGCTCGATGATGTCTTTTCGGATCTGGTCCAGGTCGAAGGATTCTCCCTTCTGTTCATATTCCAGTGCTCTTCTTTTTGCTCTGGTGTCTGCGCTTGCTGTGAGGTAGATTTTTACTTCTGCGTTTGGAAGGATGGTTGTACCGATATCTCTGCCATCCATGACTACGTCGTTTTTCTCTGCCAGAGTTCTCTGAAGCTTCAGAAGATGAGCTCTGACTTTCGGGTTTGCAGAACTTTTGGATGCCATGTTTCCTACCTGTTCGGTGCGGATCATAGCATTTACGTTCTCTCCGTTGAGGATGACAATCTGTTCTCCGTTTTTGTATTCGATGGAGATGTCAGCGCCGGAACATACGGCTTCGATCTCTTCCTGATTTTCTCCGTTTACGCCATGGTTCAGAAGATATAAAGCCATTGCCCTGTACATGGCTCCTGTATCTACGTAAATAAATGATAATTCTTTTGCTACTTTCTTTGCGATGGTGCTCTTTCCTGCTCCTGCAGGTCCGTCGATGGCTATGTTACATCCCATTTTCACGGTTCCTCCTGTTTCTATTATTCAAACAGATTTTCTCTGTTTTATTATTGATTGATGTTTATTAATCGTTAGATAATGTATAGTCGAATCATATCATAGATATAATCCACTTACAAGGTGCTCATCATTTGTTTGTTTCTATAATAAACAGCTTACTGTATAGCCTGTGCTGCCAGATATGCGGTTGACCATGCTATCTGCAGATTGTATCCGCCTGTCACTGCATCCAGATCCAGCACTTCACCTGCGAAGTAGAGGCCTGAAATTTTTCTTTGATTCCATTGTTCCGGGGTTGATCTCCTTGACAGAGACGCCGCCTCTGGTGATAATGGCTTCCTTGAATTCGCCCATTCCTGTGATCGTGAATGGGAAGGCTTTGATAAGATCTATGAAGTGCTGACGTTCTTCCCTGGAGATATCGTGGATCTTTTTTCTCTGCAGGAATACCCCCAGCTCTATCATTACAGGTGTCAGAGATGATGGGAAAAGTACTCCGATCACGTTCTTGAACTGTTTGTTAGGTCCTGCCTCGAATTCACGCAGAATTCTGGCATCCAGCTGCTCCTTTGTGAGTGCAGGCTTCAGATCCAGATATGCGGACAGCTCGCCGTTTGGTGCTTTTGCCAGTTTTGCACCGATGTGGGCACTGGCAGAGAGGATCATTGGACCTGTAACTCCGAAATGGGTGAACATCATCTCTCCGAAATCCTCGTAAAGTACTTTCTTTCCATTCTTTATGGTAAGTCCTGTATTCTTAAGGGAAAGTCCCTGAAGCTTAGGGATATAGTCTTCTTTTGTCTTTAATGGCACAAGGGAGGGAGCAATGTCCGTGACTTTCAGTCCCAGTTCTCTTGCGAAACGATATCCGTCACCTGTGGAACCGGTACTCTGATAAGAGAATCCACCTGTGGCTACGATGACTGCATCGCCTTCTATGAAGGTACCATCTGTAAGTATAACTCCTGTGATCTTCTCCTGCTGTATGTCAGATGATTTTTTTGCCTTTTCTGTTTTTTCCTGCATCAGATCCTGATTCTGTTAATGCGGCTTCTGATTCAAGGGTATTTACGGAATCTGTTACAGATTCCGTTATAGGTTTCTTTACAATTTCCTGTACAGCAGTGTGAAGATGAATCTTTGCTCCTGCTTTCTTCAGCTCACGCTCCAGAGCGCGGATGATGTCTGAAGAATGGTCAGACTGTGGGAATACTCTGTTTCCACGCTCTACCTTCAGAGGGACACCTGCTTTCTCAAAGAACTCCATTACATCCTGAGGGGTAAATGAATAGAAACTGCTGTAGAGGAACTTGGGATTGCTCATCATTGCAGGAAAGAGTTCTTCTGTGTCGCAGGCATTTGTCACATTGCATCTGCCTTTTCCTGTGATGAAGACTTTCTTTCCCAGTTTCTCGTTCTTCTCTAATATATGAACTTCATGATGGTTACGGGCTGCAAAAACCCCTGCCATCATTCCGGCGGCTCCGCCGCCGATTATTATAACTTTGCTCATGGAATATTCTCCTGTATTTATTTTACCCTGCAGATTGTCTATTTCATCATGGTTCCACGTCTCCGCTTCGCTACGATCAATATAGATATGTACCACTGGCAGCATATACCCATTGACACATTATATTCCCGGGTATCATATTCTTCCATAATAACGCAAAGGAGCCTGCTTACGCAAGCTCCTTTTTTCGTTTGGACATATTTAATTACGGATCAATTATACAGGATATGCTCCGTTCTTTTTGTCAGCTGCTTTCTCGTCAACTTTTGTTTTCTGAGCCTGACGGTATTTGAAGAAGTCCATAGCTACCTGTGGGAACAGTGCGTATGTTAATACGTCTTCATCCTGTTCCTTGTACTGAGCCATTTCGCTCTCAAGTTTCTCAAGCTCGTTGTCAAGAAGGTCTGCAGGACGGCATGTGATCGGTTTCTCATCGCCGATGCACTTCTTCTGTACTTCCGGATTAAACGGTTTTACAGTTGCGCCGTATTTTCCTAACAGGATATCTTTTGTTTCTTTTGTAACCATTTTGTATCTCTCGCCCATAAGTACGTTGAATACAGCCTGTGTACCAACGATCTGTGAAGACGGAGTAACAAGCGGCGGTTCACCAAGGTCTTTACGTACACGCGGAACTTCCTCGAGAACATCGTAGAATTTGTCTTCTGCGTGCTGTTCTTTCAGCTGGGAAGTCAGGTTGGAGAGCATACCGCCCGGTACCTGATACAGTAAAGTCTTGATGTTAACACCAAGGTTCTTCGGATTGAGCAGTCCGCTGTCAAGAGCTTCGTCACGGATCGGACGGAAGTAGTCAGCGATCTCGGAGAGAAGCTTCTGATCAAATCCTGTGTCGTATGGTGTATCTTTGAATGTCTCAACCATAACCTCTGTTGCAGGCTGGGATGTTCCCAGTGCAAATGGAGACATTGCTGTATCGATGATATCCACACCTGCTTCTACTGCTTTTAAGTAAGTCATGGAAGCTACACCTGAGGTGTAATGTGTATGAAGGTCGATCGGGATCTTAACTGTTTCTTTTAATGCTGTAACAAGCTCTGTAGCTTTGTTTGGAAGAAGAAGACCTGCCATATCTTTGATACAGATGGAATCAGCGCCCATATCTTCGATACGTTTTGCAATGTCTGTCCAGTATTCCAATGTGTAAGCATCTCCTAATGTATAGGAAAGAGCTACCTGTGCATGAGCCTTCTCTTTGTTTGCAGCGCTTACAGCTGTCTGCAGGTTACGAAGGTCATTGAGGCAGTCAAAAATACGGATGATGTCGATTCCGTTTGCAGCAGATTTCTGTACGAAGTATTCTACAACGTCATCTGCGTATGGACGGTATCCAAGGATGTTCTGTCCACGGAAAAGCATCTGAAGTTTTGTGTTTTTGAAGCCGTCACGTAATTTACGAAGTCTTTCCCATGGATCTTCGTGAAGGAAACGAAGGGATGCATCGAATGTTGCACCGCCCCAGCACTCTACTGCGTGATAGCCGACTTTGTCAAGTTTATCTACGATCGGAAGCATCTGTTCTGTGGTCATACGTGTTGCGATCTGGGACTGATGAGCATCACGGAGAATGGTTTCCACAATTTTAACAGGTTTTTTCTCTAATTCTGCCATTATTAAATCTCCTTTATAGTTCTGTTTAATCGGATATTCGCAATCCGCTTCGCTACTTGCTCATAACCAAATAGCTGCTCCGCAGCTTATCAGAAGGAGTTGCACTCCTCCTGATACAAGCAAGATAGCTTGCTTGATTTGGTTATACTCCGAAAATAGCCATGAATGTTCCGGCTGCTACGGCTGTACCGATAACACCGGCAACGTTCGGGCCCATTGCGTGCATCAGAAGGAAGTTTGTAGGATCTGCCTCTGCACCCACTTTCTGGGATACACGGGCTGCCATAGGTACTGCGGATACACCTGCGGAACCGATCAGCGGGTTGATCTTTCCATGAGTCAGTTTGCAGAGCAGTTTACCAAGCATACATCCGCCGAATGTACCGATTGCGAATGCAACAAGACCTAAAACTACGATCTTCAGAGTATCTGCGTTTAAGAATGCTTCTGCACTTGTGGAAGCACCTACGGATGTACCCAGAAGGATAACTACGATATACATCAGGGCATTGGAAGCTGTTTCTGTCAGCTGTTTTACAACACCGCACTCTCTGAACAGGTTACCAAGCATGAGCATACCAACCAGCGGAGCTGTTGTAGGCAGAATCAGGCAGACAACGATTGTGATAACGATCGGGAACAGGATCTTCTCCAGTTTGGAAACCGGGCGAAGCTGATCCATTTTGATCTTACGTTCTTTCTCTGTTGTGCAGAGTTTCATGATAGGCGGCTGGATGATCGGAACCAGTGACATATAGGAATATGCTGCCACTGCAATCGGTCCCATCAGTGCAGACTGTCCAAGTTTACCTGCAAGGAAAATGGAAGTCGGACCGTCAGCACCACCGATGATGGAGATAGCTGCTGCTGCTTTTCCGTTGAATCCAAGAAAGATTGCAAGGAAGTAAGCTGCATAGATACCAAGCTGTGCCGCAGCACCCATCAGGAAGCTAATCGGGTTTGCAATAAGCGGGCCGAAGTCTGTCATGGCACCTACACCCATGAAGATCAGGGATGGTAAGATACTCCACTCATCAAGGATGTAGAAATAATGAAGAAGTCCACCTACACCATTGGACATATCTTCCGGGTTTGCCATAATGTCCGGATAGATATTTACAAGCAGCATACCGAATGCGATAGGAACAAGCAGAAGCGGCTCGAATCCCTTCTTGATAGCAAGGTAAAGGAATACGCAGGCTACTGCGATCATCAGGTAATTGCCCCATGTCAGATTGAAGAATGCTGTCTGATGAATCAGGTTGGACAATGTTTCTGTTACATAAGACATTTGACTACCTCCCGTCTTAGTTCATTGTTGCTAAAGTATCTCCGTTTTCTACAGAGGCACCTTCTGCAACATCAATGCTTGCGATAGTACCGTCCTGAGGAGCTACTACAGGGATTTCCATTTTCATGGATTCAAGAATAACTACGCTGTCTCCGGCTTTTACTGCCTGTCCAACGCTTGCTGCTACTTTGACAACTTTACCAGGTACGGAAGCAGTTACTTTTACTGCGCCGGCGCCGGCTGCAGGAGCTGCTGCTTTCGGAGCTGCTGCAGGTGCAGCCTTAGGTGCTGCTTTCGGAGCTGCTGCAGGTGCGGATACGCTTCCTGTTTCTTCAACAGTTACTTCATATGCTGTACCGTTTACTGTAATTGTATAGCTTTTCATTTTAAAATCCTCCTAAATAAATAAATGACAATTATCTTCTATTTCTTTTTACTTTGCGGATAGAGCGAACGACGAATCCGTCTGTTGTAGTTCCCTCTGCTGCTGCGATTGCTGCTGCGATAACAGCTACCAGTTCTCCGTCATCTGCAAGGTTCTCTTCTGCCTGTGCAGGTGCTGCTGCGATTGCTGCTGCCTCTGCCTCTTTTGCAGTTTTGGCTGCTTTTGCTTCTGCTGCTTTCTTTGCTTCCGGATTCGGAATAAATCTGAACAGAGAAATCAGAAGGCTTAATAAAATCAGCATTACGAATACAGTTCCAATACCCATCAAAGTATTAAGACCTGCTCTCTGAAGAGTCTTGCCCATACCATACTGTACATCTACAGACATGGAAGTCGGTGTTCCCTGTGAGTCAAAGACATATACAAAGTTTGCATCTGCTTTCTCAAATTTAAGAGGAACAGTAACTGTGTACTGATCATCTTTGAAAATTACAGTAGTTTCACCATTGCTGTCCTTCTTTGCGCCAAGTTCATCCTTGGATGTCTGCCAGGACTGCATGGCACTTGTTGTAAAGTCATCTCCTGAACTCATGTAATTCTCGATTTCTTCATCTTTAAGCTGGACAATGGCATCTGTCAGTCCTTCTGCTGTAGTTACCAGTGTGGACTTAACAGTATCATCAACCTTATCTGCGGCAAATACCACAGAGGTGCTGCCGATCACCAGCGCAGCCATTACGAGAAATGTCATGAATACAGAAGTTATTTTTTTGGATCATTTTCATATGCGTCACCCCGCTTAGACCGTTCCATGTTTCTTAGACGGACGATCTTCTCTCTTTGTGAACAGCATCTCAAATGCACCGATTACATATTTTCTTGTGTCAGCCGGGCTGATCACAGTGTCAACATAGCCTCTTGCTGCTGCGGAAGCAACACCATTCTGAAGCTCTCTGTACTGAGCAGCTTTTTCATTCAGTTCAGCAGCATCTGCATCTGCATACATGATCTTGGCTGCCAGGGAAGCATCCATCATACCGATCTCTGCGTTATCCCATGCATATACAAGGTCTGCACCGATAGATTTGCTGTTCATTGCCACGTAAGCTGTACCGTAAGCTTTGCCGATGATCACATTTACCTTCGGAACAGTTGCATCTGCGAATGCAGCTACCAGTTCACCTACGGATTTCGCCATCATCTTCTCGCTGCATAAGGTTGCCATGAAGCCTGTTGCGTTTGTAAGTGTAAGTACCGGAATATCAAAAGCGTCGCAGAATTTCACGAAATCTGCTGCTTTTCTTGCGCCTCTTGCAGAGATGCTTCCGTCAAATGTTTCTGTTTTCTTGCCTTCTGCGTCATATACTTCGCTTCTGTTTGCAACAGCACCTACTGTAGCGCCGTTTAAACGGATAAAGCCTGTAACCATGTCTTTTGCATAGTCTGCTTTTGTCTCGAAGAATTCACCGTTGTCAGCGATCTGGGAAAGTGCGATTGCTGTGTCACCTGCACAGTTTGCAAGATCTGCGCATACGCGGTTAAGATCATCTGTACACTCTGTGTAATTGTCTGTGTCTTCATTATTAGAAGGAAGAAGTGATACTAAGGAACGGATCTGGCCAAGAATCTCATCCTCTGTACCAACGCCATCGATCACACCTGTCTCTTTGCTCTGGAAATCAGCTGCTGCTGTGTCGCATTTGTCTGTGTTGTTTCCTTCCAGTGCGTTTGGTGTGTTGACGAACATTTTTCCTTTTTTGGATTCCATGAATGTGAAATCTGTCAGGGACGGGATAACTGCCATACCACCGCCGCATGTTCCGAAGATTGCTGTGATCTGCGGGATCACACCGGATGCCAGTGTCTGTTTCAGATAGATCTGTCCGAAAGCTTCCAGTGCGTCTGTTGCTTCCTGAAGACGGATACCTGCACAGTCAACAAGTCCGATAACCGGAGCGCCTGTTTTCATGGCAAGATCATAAAGTCTTGTGATCTTCTTTGCATGCATTTCACCAACAGTACCGTTTAATACAGATGCATCCTGGCTGTATACATAAACCAGTTTGTCATCGATCACACCATATCCGGTGATAACACCGTCAGATGGTGCCTTGTTTGCAGTCATGTTGAAATCTGTGGATCTGGCTGTTACACCCTGTCCGATTTCGACAAAACTGTTTGCGTCAAGCAAAGAAGTAATTCTTGTGCCTGCTAAGCTTTGTGTTGCATTACTCATTCTTGTTTGCCCTCCATCTTTATGAGAATATTTAAAAGTTAACCCAAAAATTTAGCCGATTTTAATTTTACCTTTTCCGGCAGAAAATTTCAACATTTATTTGTCATTTTCGTTAAAAATATAGCAGAAAAATTTGTCAGGTTTCTCCAAATTTTGTTTTTTGAGCATTTCTCCTATTTAATAGAGGAAAACATAATGAAAAGCACTTATCAGCATATTTTTTCACCTCTGACCGTAAAAAATATGACTATCAAAAACCGTATTGTTATGATGCCTATGGGCACAAAGGATCATCGATGGAACTCTGGAAGGAAGAAATATCCTTAATACACTGACTCAGATGGGATACCGTGAACAAAAACCTTTACAACAAAATACGAAAGGGGATATTATAATGGCTGAAAGAATTACCGGACATACTGAATTAATCGGTCTGATGGCTTACCCGATCCTACACCCAGCTCTCCTGCAATGCAGAATGAGGCTTTTGCAAAACTCGGGTATGACTACGCTTACCTTGCTTTCGAGGTTGGCACAGGTGAAAGAGATTCTTCACATCTCCTATGATGACTGATACCCCGGTTATTCTTAATATGATAAGAAATATGAGGATAAGAAAATGAACACTGTTCAGGTTAAAAAACACTGTGATCGGTGAAGGCAGACCTAAGATCTGCGTTCCGATCGTTGGAAAAACAAAAACCGACATTCTCGAAGAAGCCAAAAAGATCACTTCTCTTCCGGTTGATGTGGTTGAGTGGCGTGTTGACTGGTTCGATGATGTCTTTGCTACTGAAAAAGTATTAGAAACCGCAAAAGAGCTTCAGGAAGTCTTAAAAGATATCCCTGTTCTCCTTACATTCCGTACTTCCAAAGAGGGCGGGGAAAAAGAGATTTCCGTAAGTGATTACGCTGCTTTAAATATCGCAGCTGCTCAGAGCGGTTATGTAGATTTAATCGATGTAGAAGCATTTACAGGCGATGATGTTGTAAAAACGATCATTGACGCTGCTCATGAGGCAGGTGTGAAGGTAATTGCTTCCAACCATGATTTCTTTAAGACTCCTGAGAAGGAGGAGATCATCAGACGTCTTCGTATGATGCAGGATTTCGGTGCTGATATTCCGAAAATGGCTGTTATGCCAACCTGCAAACAGGATGTTCTTACACTCCTCTCTGCTACTCTGGAAATGTCTGAGAAATATGCAGACCGTCCAATCATTACCATGTCCATGGCAGGAACAGGCGTTGTAAGCCGTCTGACAGGTGAGACATTTGGCTCCGCTCTCACCTTCGGTGCTGCTTCCAAAGCTTCTGCTCCGGGGCAGGTCGATGTGCATGAATTAAAACAGGTACTGGATATCATTCACAACAGCCTGTAATCTGTTGATGAATGATGTGATATCAGATGTTATTCTTGCCCATAGTTGTCTGATATCACTCATATCTGACAGCAGAAGAGTATTATCTTATAATATCTTATGAGATCTTATGTCATCTTATGAAATGGCAATAGATATTAATCAAATCAAGCAAATCCCCTGCTTCTCGCAATTGAGGCAGGGGACTTGCTTGATTTGGTTAAGGTATCTGGGGGTAATTCAAAATATGGCTATTCTTGACTTGTAAATAGTATAACATTGCTTATATTCCAGCGCCAGATTGCGGGAATGGTTTTTCAAGTACGCGCTAAGGAACTGATAATATGATTAGGAGTGACTGTATATGAGATAAGCGCTGTGGCGGTCAACTGTAATTCACTTCAAGGATGACCGTATTTAATATAAGCGCAATCTCGGTCAACTGTAGTTCACTTCGGGGATGACCGCATTTAATATAAGCGCAATCTCGGTCAACTGCAGTTTGCTTCGGGGATGACCGCATTTAATATAAGCGCAATCTCGGTCAACTGTAATTCGCTTCGGGGGTGACCGTATTTGAGATAAGTGCAATTGCAGTCAACTATAATCAAAATTATAGTTGACCTAAAATAGAAATTGAAAAATAAAGTCAATGTAAATGATATTTTGGTTGATCCTATTGAGCATATGTAAAATCTCAATCAACTCATACATGAATATCTCTTTTGAGAAATTTTCCTAATCTAAAAAAGGTTGCCGGATAATACGACTATTTCCGACAGACAATCATGAGAAAATCTCACCACAATAAATGAAAACTGGATACTAGCTATACGTTATGTAGTGGTATACTTAAGGTGCCGAATAAGATCGGAAGGGGATTGGTGCTTACAAGCCCGTCCGACAGACTGATTTTCAGCTCCTTAGGTGTACCACTTTTTGTTTCCATCGGGTTTTGATGAGGACGCAGGACAGCCAACAATTAAGCAAGGAGCTGCATCGGCTTATGCGAAGGAGGTTTGCTTTATGGAAGTATTGTATAAGCGGTGTTGTGGGATTGACATTCATAAAAATATGATGGTAGCCTGTATTTTTACGAGTGTCAGAAAAAAAGAAATCCGTCAGTTTTCAACAATGACGGAAGATATTCTCCAATTAGTTTCGTGGCTGAAAGAAACAGATTGTGAGATGGCTGCCATGGAAAGTACGGGCTCTTATTGGAAACCTGTATATAATATATTTGAAGAAGAACAGATACCGATCATGGTTGTGAATGCGCAGCATATCAAAGGAGTTCCCGGACGTAAGACGGATGTAAAAGATGCAGAGTGGATTGCCGATCTGGTACGCCATGGATTAGTAAAAGCAAGTTACATACCAAATAGGGATCAAAGAGAACTGCGAGAAATAACCCGTTACCGCCAGGAGATAACTGAAGAACGTGCTCGTGAATTAAATCGAATCCAGGCTGTGTTAGAAGGCTGCAATGTTAAATTGAGCAGTGTAATTACCGATATCAGCGGAAAAAGCGGTATGACAATTTTAAAGGCAATTGTATCTGGAGAAACAGATCCGGTTGTTTTAAGTGAACTTGCCGAAGGAAGAGCCAGAGATAAAATTCCAGAAATGCAGAAATCCCTACAAGGACGGATATCAGAACATCAGCAAAAAATGTTGAAACATCAACTTGGGCATATTGAAAGCCTGACCGCTTTAATTGTGGATTTAGATGCAGATATTGAAAAAAAACAGAATCCATAAACTGGGCAATCGAAGCTTTGGATGATATGCCTGGGATTGGAAGAAAAAGTGCAGAACGAATTTTAGCGGAAACTGGTGTGGAAATGGAGCACTTTCAAAATGAATCCCATTTCAGCTCATGGGCGGGACTTGTGCCTGAGTGTAAGGAAAGCGCCGGAAAAAAGATGAGTACACGAATACGGAAAGGAAATAAATATTTGAAAGCAACGCTGGTGGAATGTGCTCGTGCTGGAATACGAAACAAGCAAAGTTATCTCTACTCCCGTTATCAAAGAATTGCCGCGCGCAGAGGTGGAAAAAGGGCTTTAATTGCAGTAGCCCATACCATGTTAATCGCGATCTATCATATATTAAAAGAGAAAGTTCCTTATCATGACCTTGGAGCGGATTACTACTCCGTTATCAATCAAGAAAAGATAATCAATAGGAATATTCGTATATTAGAAAAGTTAGGGGTAAATGTAATGATTCAGCCGAAATGAATCTCTTTAACTGTATAATTAAGAGAAGGAAATAAGCCCGCCAAAAGGCGAGCTTATTTAGAATGCTTGTTTATAGGTTATCGCTGAACTACGTTTTCAGGACAGCCCCATTTTATTTCAGACTATTTTACTTTTTTGTAAAGCACAAACGCCTCATATGGATTCAGAATGATTTTCCTGTCAAATACTTTTCTTCCCATATTCGTAATCAGGCACTGAGCTCCTTCTGCGAATGTTTCCGGAAGTTCCATTTCCGCTTCCTGTGCACTGAAATTGCATACTGTGAGCAGCTTCTCTGATCCAAGCTTTCTTATGTAAGCGAATATCTGATCATGGTCGCGGTACAGAGCCTCAAATTCTCCGTACACAATGATGTCCATTTCTTTACGCAGACGAATCAGCTTCTGATAATAATGGAAAACAGAGTCCGGATCTTTTAACTGATCTGCTGCATTGATCTGCTGGTAATTTGGATTTACCTTGATCCATGGTTCCCCTGTAGTGAAACCTGCACCTGCGGAAGTGTCCCACTGCATAGGTGTTCTGGCATTATCGCGGCTTCTGAGCATCAGGCATTTCATCATATACTCCGGTGTCAGTCTGCCTGTCTCTGTCAGCTCAGTGAAATAATGAAGGCTCTCGATATCGCGGTAGTCCTCCAGCTTGTCGAAATAGATGTTAGTCATTCCAAGCTCTTCACCCTGATAAACATAAGGGGTTCCCTGCATCATATGAAGACAGGTCGCCAGCATCTTGGCTGAAATATCGCGGTAAGCAGGATTGTCATTTCCGAATCTGGATACACTTCTTGGCTGATCATGGTTTCCAAGGAAAAGGCTGTTCCATGCTTTTCCTGCCAGTTCTTCCTGCCATTTGATCATGATCTTCTTGAACTCTTTGAAATCATACCGTTCTGTGGTCCATTTGCCATAATCACCACCACCGATTTCTATATGCTCAAACTGGAATACCATATTCAGTTCTTCTCTGTCATCACCTGCGTATTTCTGTGCTTCCTCAATGGTAACTCCTGAGGTTTCCCCCACAGTCATCACATCATATTTGGAAAGAACTTCCTGATTCATTTCATTCAGGAATTCGTGGATTCTTGGACCATGAACACTATACGGACCGAAATCGCCATACAATCCGTTATTCATCTCTCCGTCAGGAAATTTCTGATCTTTGGAAATCATGCTGATAACGTCCATACGGAAACCATCGATTCCCTTTTCACACCAGAAGTTCATCATATCATAAACTTCCCGGCGAACCTTCTCGTTCTCCCAGTTCAAATCCGGCTGCTTCTTGGAGAACAGATGAAGATAGTACATATCTGTCTGTGCGTCATATTCCCAGGCTGAACCTCCGAATACTCCGCCCCAGTTATTTGGTTCCTTACCATTCACCGGATTTCTCCAGATATAATAGTCACGGTAAGGATTATCTTTGGATTTACGACTCTCGACGAACCAGGAATGCTCATCGGAAGTATGGTTTACAACCAGATCCATGAGAATCTTGATTCCTCTTTTGTGCGCTTCTGCAAGGAGAGTTTCATAATCCTCCATGGTTCCGTAATCTTTGTATATCTTTCTGTAATCAGAAATATCATAGCCGTTATCATCCTGAGGAGACTCCAGCATAGGAGAAATCCAGAGAACATTCACACCTAACTCTTTCAAATAGTCAAGCTTCTCAATAATTCCTCTGATATCTCCGATTCCGTCTCCATTACTGTCTTTAAAGCTTTTGGGGTAGATCTGGTAAACAACACTTTCTTTCCACCAGGTTTTCTTCATAAACGTAAGCCTCCTGTTTGCATTTCTCAAGTTTATTGATGTGTTACTTTACTGCACCGGCAACAACACCGTTCATGATCCATTTCTGACAGAAGATATATACGATCAGTACAGGTGCCAGTACGAGCAGATAAGAGGCAAATGCCAGATTATAGTCTACAGAGAACTGGCTCTTGAATACATACTGTGCAAGCTGTAAGGTCTGCTGGCTCTCATCACTTAAGAGTACCAGTGGCATACTGAAGTCGTTCCATGTCCACATAAAGGAAAGGATTGCTACTGTTGCTGTAGTTGGTTTTAATACCGGGAAAATGACCCGGCTGAAAATCTGGATGGGGTTGGCACCATCGATCATTGCTGCTTCATCCAGTGCTTCCGGTATCGCCTTGATCGCACCTGTATAAAGGAAAGTGTTCATAGGCAGACCGAAGATAATGTACAGAAAAGTAATACCGTAAATATTATCCAGATGGAAGGCATTCGCCTGTACAACCAATGGAAGCATGATTACCTGGAATGGGATAAACATAGCACTGATAAAGTAATAGTACATAATAGAAAAGAATTTACTCTTTTTCCTGTTTCTGGTTATTGCATATGCTGCAAAAGAGTTTGTGATCAATGTAAAGAACAGGTTGATCACTGTAATAAATGCAGTGTTAAAAAATTTCTGTGGAAAATTTGTCATCACCCAGGCATCTACGAAGTTCTGCAGACGCAGCTTTTTGGGTAATGCCAGTATGTTATTCATGTCAGACGGATCCTTGATTGCGATCATCAGTGCCATATACAGAGGCAAAAGAATAATCAGCACAATTCCTATAATAAGAAGAATCGTTACAGGCCAGTTGTAACGTTCTTTTACCTTCGCTACACCCTGTTTCATCCTAACTTCTCCTCTCTCTTCTCAAGTATACGCAGCTGTAACACAGAGATTAGCACAACTACAATGAAAAGCACAACTGCATTAGCTGACTGGTAGGCGAACTGTCCTCCGCCGAATCCCTTCTTATAGATCAGGACTGCAATGGAAGTAGTTGCTGTTCCGGGTCCACCATCTGTCATGGCCATGATCTGATCGTAAACCATCAGGTAACCTTTGGCCGAGAGCACCATATTAATGGTAAAGGACGGTGCCAGAAGAGGGAAAGTGATCTTGCTGAACCGCTTGAATCCTGTAGCTCCGTCCAGGTCAGCAGCTTCATATACATCTGTATCAATAGACTGGAGTCCTGCAATATAGATCAGTGTATTGAATGCACATCCGATCCACAGAGATACTGCAATGATTCCCCACATCGCATTGTTAGTACCCAGAATATTCACACTGAGAGCCTTGATTCCCAGAGCTTTTCCAAGCTCCGGAACCAGGTTTGCAAAAATATAGTTGAAGATAAATCCCACAATCAGACTTCCCAGCATATACGGCAGGAAATAAAATGCTTTAATGGTATTTTTGAATTTAATCTTTGCATTTAATGCGCATGCGAGCACAAGGCTGATCACATTAACCAGGATCGTAGTGATCACAGCAAATTTAAAGGTGAAAATGTAGGCATTTCCTGTATCTGCATCTACAAACATATGCAGGTAATTACGCAGCCCTACGAAATTCCAGTCTCCATATCCTCTCCAGTCAGTAAAGCTGTAGAATACACCTTTCAGGAAAGGAATTGTATGGAAGATGAAAAATAATACTGCAAGAATACCAACATAAATATAGTAAACTTTATTGACAGCAGGTCTTTTACGATTCGCTGCTTTCTTCATAGGCTCATCCCCTCACTTAATCTACATTCGCAACATCATATTTTTCGTCACACTGTTTCAGGAACTGTTCGATGTTTTCCTTATCATCCATTCCATTTGCACGATTTAAACTAAGTTCAGTAAGCAGTACAGACATATTAAATCCTGATGGGTAGTAGTGGTCTTCAAAGTTGGCAACTTTACCATTGCTGATGTCTTCCTGTACACCTGATACTGCTTCATCACTCTGCTCTACACCCTTTAATGCGGAGAATGAGAACTGCTCATCAATATAAGTCTGTACATTTTCTTTTTCCATCATAAAGGAAACGAAATCTTTAGCTGCATCTACATTGGAACTGCTCTTGCTTACGCCCAGAAGCACATCCACACCTGAGGTAACCTTATTCTGGGATTCATCATTGGAAGACGGAATTGCAAACATGTTTATTTTTACATCCGGGTTAGCATTACGGTACTGGCTGATTGCCCAGTTTCCGTTGATGATCATTACAGCGTCACCGTTGGCAAATTTCTTGTTTCCGTCATCATAGCTAAGTCCCATGAAATCATCCTGTGCATAATCAAGAAGTGTCAGATATTTCTCTGTAATCTCCTCATGAGTTCCCACAAATGTTGTCTTGCCTGCTTTGCGGTCATCTGCGAAGCTCTCCGGTGCAAGGTCTGCTGCTATGGAATTCCATGGTGCATTTGCTGTCCATGCATCTTTATAAGTCATCAGTAATGGCTGCTCGCCTGCATCCTTGATTTTCTGAAGAGTATCTATAAACTCATCCCAGGTCTTCGGAACTTCCAGTCCAAGCTCTTCGAATTTCTCTGTATTGTAGATGACACCGGAAGCATTTGTAGCAAATGGAACACCATATATTGTCTCTTCTTTGTCCTTATTTACATCGTAAACCATGTCAATATAGGCTTCCTGTACATCCTTGATATAATCCTGATCACCCAGGTCAAGCAGCATACCTGCACCCTCAACCTCAGTGTAGTTGTTATCGCCGCCCATTGCTACAATGTCAGGCATATCATTCTTTGCCATTCTGGTCTTTAATACTGTTCCTGCATCCGGCGGAGCAGTAACCTTTACTGTCACATCGTCATGGCTTTCATTATATTTGTCTACCAGTTTCTGAATCGTATCCTTGTTCTCAGGTTTTGTGGAAAAAAGTTCCAGTTCTGTTTTACCTGAACTTTTCGCTGAAGATCCTGCGTCAGATGAACCGCCGCATCCTGTTAATGTGCCGGCAAGCAAAGTACCAATTACCAATGTGCTTATTATTTTTTTATACATTTTTTCTCCTCCATAATTTAATTTTCATTAACTACGAAGGCTGCGCAACCTCTGTTTTCCCTTGGTGACTTTATCATAACGCAGTCTATCTGTAAAAATCAACAGGTTTCTCGGGAAACTTAAATTTCACACAAAATTCATTATCTGTTTTTATGCATATTGTATAATATTTGGTACACTTTTACACTATAAACCCAACCAGATAAGTTCTGTAAATTGCAAAAGAGAGCCTGCTATTCTTTCACAGACTCTCTTTTTATCAGCCGCACCGGGCTCTTGATATTCATTTCTTTTAAAGTTTCTCCCTCTATCATCCGGTGCAGACGGCGCAGGGAGATCACGCCCTTCTGGTGGATATCCTGATGAACTGTAGTCAGCCTGGGACGGACAAACTCCGCATAAATACTGTCATCATAACCTACTATGGAAATCTGATCCGGAACCTTAATCCCATGATCAAAGAAATAGTTCATAGCCTCAATCGCTCCGTAATCCGAAGAAAACGCCAGCGCCTTTACTTCAAGGAAACGAGGAAGCAGTTCTTCATACCTGCTAAGGCGCTGTCTCTTCTCCCCCGGAACTACGATCAGACGGGATTTGCTGCAGAAACCGCCCTGCTTTTCCATAGCCTGTTTAAATCCGTTCCATCTGCGGGAATCACTGTCCTTATCTGTCTCTGCGATAAACAATGCCCTGTGATATCCACAGGAATACAGGTATTCTCCAACCTGATATCCACCGGAATAATCGTCAACTCCTACATTCTGGAAGGTGTATTCACCTTCCGGAAATGCATCGATCAATATCATCTTTTTGTTCAGTTTTCTGGACAGCTGTCTGTATCGTTCCTCATCATATCCCAGAATGATCAGACCCTCAACATTCCACCTGGAAGCCATGTCTACTACATCTTCAAATTTTTTCCCCACCGATAAGCATGACGAAATAACCTTTCCGTTCTGCTTCTGTCTGTATGGTTCCGATCAGTTCTCCCACAAAGGAATCCTGCAGAGACTGCATTCCATGGGCAGTGGCAAATCCAAGCACTACTCCGATGATTCTGGAGCCATGACCTGACAACATCACAGATCCCATATGTGGAACATAATTCTGTTCTTTCAGAATGCGGGTAATCTTATCTATGGTTTCCTGAGACACTCTCTTGGTATTTCCATTGATCACATTGGAAACCGTAGTCCGGCTCACCCCCGCCATATCTGCAATATCCTGAAGTCTGATCATTTAAACGCCTCCTGTTTTACGATATTTTATAGATTCATACAATAATGTTAAAGATATCCTTGTCTATAAAATGTTTATACCATATATATGTTTTTAAGTAAACTTCCGTTTTTATATTATGATATAAGAATTGCGGGAGCTGCTTTGCAGCGGAGCAATTCGTAGATATCAATGACCCTAACTGAGGCTTTTATACCTGTGTAGTCGGATTCGCAGACAAGCGAATGGTATAGTTATTTCCCAGATTGAAACAAAATTGCGCGTCTGACTCTCATCATTGGAAAATAACGAGAATGCGACGCGCAGTTATTCAAAGGATGAACTGAATGATACTTTTATTCTTCATCCGCATGATAAATCCCAACATATCCCTGCGGTTCTACTCTGACGATCTGCTCGACTTCCTCTGTTTTCTCCGGGAAGTCCGCTTCTGTATGAAATCTCACACAGGTTCCGCAGGAGGAGCTTAAATCTCTTGGGACAGGCATGACTTCTGCACTCAGATTCATTGCCTGGCAGTTTCTTCGAAACTGAATAGCTCCATAATGGGAATAGAAGGTTGCTATATATGTGATCATTTTGTAAGTTTCAGCAGGATATCATCTCCCTGCTCTGTTGCCTGTACCTGATATCCCTGATGTGTTGCAAATCTGGATACATTCTCTTTTGCAACTACGTTATCAACCAGGATCTCATATTCTTTGTCTCCGGATTCCATTGCATTTTTTGCGCGGATCACAGGTTCCGGACAGGATAAACCTCTTGCATCTACTTTCTTCATTCGTCTCTCTCCTTTTAGAGTGTGTGTGAATTACTCGGTAACTGAGTTACCAGAGCATCTGAATTAAGGCGGGATACCGCCTTTTTTCAGGGTGCATCCATGGCACCACTACTGTTTGCTCTTTAGAGCTATACAGCTACTTTTATTATTTCCGGTGTTTTCAGTCCGGTTACGGACAGTTCTTTTTTTCACTCCGGATACGGAGTGATATTTTCTCAGGATATTATATGCGCCTACCGCATCTGCATTATAGACTCTGTTTCCATCCCTATATGATCCTCTCTCTTTCCGGTTGGACGGCTCTGCATATCTTTTCCCTACTTCCGGTGACAGCGGACTGCACTGGCTGGTATAACTTTCTTCTTGTTTTACAAAGCGGATCCCATATCTTTTCAGCTTATATTCCAGCATGATGTAGATCCTGTTATACGGCAGGCTGTGAAGCTTCTGGTTTGTCCTGTGTCCCAGGTCTTTTTCTCTCCGAATGTTCCGGATATCCCCTGTAACGACACAGGTGATCCCCTGTTCCCGGCAGTATTCTGCAAGATATCTTGTGATCTTGTGCAGATAGTCCGTTACTGAGTCTTGTTTTCTCTTATATAACTTCCTGATATGTTTTGATGTGACCGGATGCTTTACTCCCTTTCCGGACTGCTGCCCATACCACTGGGCCTGCACCCTTGCGATCTCTTTATGGAAATATCTTTCCAATTCAAGGTACTTCCTGCCCAGAATAAACGTCTTCCCATTTTCAGAATCATAACACGTCATAAGGTTGTGAAGCCCCAGATCAATAGACAGTTCATGTCCGTTCTGTGGAAGTTCTTCCTGGTCAGGGACCTCATAAACAACAATAATTTTACAGTTTCCCTTCTCCGGCGGGTAGATCCGCAGCTGTTTGATCTGATCCATGCCCCTGAAAATCTTATTTTCAAGATAAAGAAAGTTTTCATGGATCTGATACGTTTCTTCCATATATTTTTTTTGAATGCCTTTGGAAGGGACAGGCGGACTCTGTCCGTATCCCGCTCATGCACGATCCCCATCTGCATATAGGTAATGGGGATACTTTCCTGCTTAAACCGCGGCGGTCTGGGAGTCTCGATCCCTCCGGATCTTTTCAGGGCGTAAAAAGACTTCCATGCCTTGTCCAGCAGCTTACAGACTTCCTGGGCGGTCTGGGACGGGAGCTGTTTATACCACAGATCCTCTTTATGGGCTTTTTTCTGATAATACCAGTCCGGATACTGCTCCATCCCAGTTTCTTTGTAATGCTGACGTTCATAATTACAGACATTCCAGAGCTTGGATGCTGCATAACACATATGCCCGATGAGGTTCGCATATTCCCGGCTGACCTTTATGGATGCTTTTTTTTGACAGCAGCATTTCCTCTCCTCCATAGTATCAGTAAGCTTTGCTCTGATGTTCGATATACCTGCGGATATTTTCTTCCGATACAGTTCCGACCGTTTCCACATAATAGGAATGGTTCCACAGCTCCCCTTTCCAAAGCTGGTTTCTTATTTCCGGAAAATATTCGAAAAGTTTCCTGCCGGAGATCCCCTTCAGGTATTTCACTGACCATACCATATGATAATTAACATTACACACACAAGTACGGTAATGTGTAAGATTTTCTTTCATACATATATAATACCATGATATCAAAAATTCCGCAATAAAATATCGAACATATTTTCTTTTTATAATGCTGGATACAGCTTTTTATAGGGAGAAATTGAATGAAAACCGTTTTGTTATTTTTATTTATTATGAGTGCAGATATGCACAGTTTGCGCTTTCATCTCGGTAATTGAATTGCCGAGGATTCCCGCTTATTATCCTAAAAAAATACTTTCCGCAAAGTGAGCGTATTGATTGCGGAAATGATGTCTGCATTCCGACAATCAGGCTTCTTCTTTTCTCATGGAGTTCACTGCCGCAATTACTGCAACTACAACGATTCCAATAATAACTGCGATTTTTCCGTTTGCTGTAGGGCCTTCACCGGATGATGCAAGTCCGAAGTTGTGGGCAAATGCAGCACCCGCCATCAGACCGAGAACAGTTACAGCTGAATCTGTGTTTCCCTCTCCTGCAAGAATCAGCTGACGAAGCGGGCATCCACCGAGGAGAATACATCCAAAGCCTGCCAGATACATGCCAAGTGCGTTCCACAGTCCGTCTGTATGTGCGATCGGCTGTCCCGCAAATCCAGGATTGAAATAAGATGTTCCTGTAACTGCACCGAGGATCAGATTCATTACCAATGCAGTCACAAGGATTGCAGCAAAACCGAACAGTAATTTATATTCCTTAAAAAGTACCGCATCACGAATACCGCCGACCATACACAGACGTGTTCTCTGTGCCAGGATACCAACAATGATTCCTGCTGCCAGTGCAATAATGATTGCCGCATGTTTTGCTCCGGGTCCGCCTTCCGGCTCTGTGAAATGAATAAATGCAGGTGCTGCTACCAGTAACAGAAGCATCACGATCTGGAATGCAGGATAAATACCGCCTTCCAGCTTCGGCATCTTATAAGAACGTTTCAGTGTGTAACCTTTCTTCAGGAAAATAGTTCCTGTAAGAATACCGGCTACAAATCCAACAAGTCCAAACAGAGCATTTCCGTCTCCGCCTGCCAGACGCAGAATCATACGGAAAGGACATCCAAGAAACATCAGACATCCGATCATAACAAATGCGCCAAGTGTAAATCTGGTCACAGGTGCAGAGCCGCCTCTTGGACGAAACTCTTTCTTAGCAAGTGAAATGATACATGCTCCAAGCACCAGACCAATGATCTCCGGGCGGATATACTGAACTGCTGCCGCTGAATGAAGTCCCAGCGCACCTGTGGTATCTCTCAGGAAACAGGCAATACAGAAGCCCATATTTGCCGGATTTCCAAAAAACACCAGAATTGCAGCGATCAGACCGATCACGCCTCCTGCCAGAACTATGGTTCCCTTTTCGTTTTTCATTTATTTCTTTCCTCCTTTTGCATTATGTACTGTCAGAATCTTTTTGTGCTTGATTCTGACAGTACATCACTGACTTTGTTTGTTGTCAGCACAATTTCTTTGTATCTATTTTATCATTTTTATGCTGAAATCACTAATTCATTATAGCCGTATTTTATAGTTATTTATAGAAATCATTTATAAGTTGTGCTATACTATAATGATGTTAGGGACGAAAAATATTTTGCCCCTAACCTGATATCTACGAATTGCTCCGCATCAAAGCAGCTCCTGCAATTCTCATATAATCTTTAATTATATAAAAAACGGGGGGATTTGTTACTATGAATAAAATATATCTGGATCAGGCAAGTACGTCTTTTCCCAAGGCGCCATCTGTAGCACAGACAGTTTATGATTATCTGTCAGGCTCTCCTGTGAATGTTAACCGGGGAGGATACCGGGCAGCTTATTCTGTGGAGGAGCAGATTTTTGAGACAAGAGAACAGCTTCTGAAGCTCTTTCACTTTACTTCCGGAAAGGGTAAGAATGTTATTTTTACAGAAAATATCACTGCCAGTCTGAATGTTCTTCTGAAAGGACTTCTGAAACCCGGCGATCATGTACTTGTAACTGCCATGGAGCATAATGCAGTGATGCGTCCCCTTGTACAGCTGGAGAAACATGGAATTTCTTTTGACAGGATCCCATGCGCTTCTGACGGCAGTCTTCTGCTTGATAAAGCGACCGCACTCCTTCGTCCTGAGACTAAGCTTGTGGTCTGTCTTCATGCTTCTAATGTATGCGGAACTGTCATGCCAGCACAGGAAATCGGAGATTTCTGCAAAGAACATGGGCTTCTTTTTATTCTGGACACTGCACAGACGGCAGGAACCATTAACATTGATATGGAGAAATGTCACATAGACGCACTGGCATTTACAGGTCACAAGGGACTCAGAGGGCCACAGGGAACAGGTGGCTTTCTGATCCGCAATAAACTGGCAGCGCAGATTGAGCCTCTTATCAGCGGTGGAACAGGAAGCGCCTCTCATTCTGAAGAAGTACCGGCATTTCTTCCTGATCGTTTCGAGCCCGGAACTCCCAATATACCTGGGATTCTGGGACTTCATGCCGCACTCTGTGATCTGGAGAAACAGTCCATGGAAGAAATCCGCCAACATGAATTAATGCTGACACAATACTTTATAGATGGTATCCTGAATCTGGATCCTGAAGAAAAATTTCTGCGTATTATCGGTAAAAAAAATTATTGAAAACCGTTGTGCAGTTGTATCCGTCCAGACCTTACATATGGACATGGCTCAGGCCGCCTTTGAGCTGGACAGTACTTATGGAATTATGACAAGAGTCGGCCTTCACTGTGCACCAAACGCACATAAAACTCTTGGAACATACCCGGAGGGTACTCTCCGTTTTTCTTTCGGACCTGAGAATACAAAGCAGGAACTGGATATTGCTTTAGATGCATTATCCGCATTACTATAACAATCCTAGTGTACCAACAAGTTGATTTCTTGAACAATCTTACGTCTAAATTTCTTATTTCCGCGTTGTCGTCAGTCGCCGTAGCCACCGCTAGCCTCTCTCCTCCGCCTTGAAATAAGAAAATTTATCCTGCAAGATTGTTTCAAGAATCAACTTGTCGGTACACTCGTACATCGTTTTCGTACATAAAAGGAGATTTTCACAATGGAATTTAAACAGTTAGAAGCATTCGTCGCTGTCGTGGACTACGGCAGCTTCTCAGAGGCGGCCCGCCGCCTCTATCTGACACAGCCTACGATCAGTGCGCATATACGTTCCCTGGAAGATGAACTGCATATGAAACTGATCATCCGTACTACAAAGAAAACAACAATCACAGCCAAAGGCTACCAGCTTTATGACAGTGCAGTCCGTATGCTGGAAATCAGAAATAACCTGCTTGAAAATTTTACAGGTGCCCACAAACATATGATAGATCTGGCTGCATCTACCATTCCTTCTTCTTATCTTTTGCCGGAACTGCTTGCTGCTTTCGGAAAAACGCATCCTGATGTTTATTTTCACTCCATACAGTCAGACAGTTCAGAATCCATCAGCCGGGTACTGGACGGAACTGTAGATCTGGCTCTGGTAGGCCAGAATACACGTGATGAGAGCTGCGTGTTTATCCCTTTCTGCCATGATGAGCTGGTCATCGCAACTCCTGTAACAGATCACTATCTTGCACTCAAGGACAGGGAAACACCCGCTATTTTTCATGATTTCCTGAAAGATCCTATTATCCTCAGGGAAAAATGGCTCCGGCACAAAAAAAGGAAATGGACCTTTTTCTGGATCGCATAGGCATCACAACAGGCAATCTGAATGTGATCGCCCGCATGAATGACCTGGAAAGCATCAAAAAGTCCATTGTTAATGGTCTGGGAATCTCTATTCTTTCATCACGCTCTGTCACTGACCTGCAGAGGACAAAGCAGATTCTTGTCTTTCCGCTGGAGGAATCTGCTCATAAACGCAGTTTCTATATTGTCTACAGCAAAAACAGGATTCTGAAACCCCATGTAAAGCAATTTGTGCAGTTTGCGCGAGACTATTATATGTAACTGCTATCTGCCGGCATCCAACAGTTTCACAAACTCTTTCTCCGGCATCGGTTTGTAAAAATAATACCCCTGGATATAATCACAACCGTTATCTCTTAAGAACTCGACCTGCTCTTTAGTTTCAGCACCTTCCGCTATAATCTTTATATCCATAGCATGTGCCATGTGAACCTCACATGACTGAAGTCACGTGTTTCCAGACGCTTTAGGCGTCAGACTAAATATCGGCGGATACGCCTGTAACTTAGGTTTGCGCAGATATGCGCTTTTTCCCATGCCAGATATGGCAGGTCCCCACATTACAGGTAGTCCGCTGTATATCTGCCTGCATCTATGCAGCCATTAAGAGTCCCATCTCAGAACTGAGTTCCCTTAGATCTGCATAAACACATGAGGTTCTACGCTTTACTGCAGGGACTTTTGCCTCCAGCAAAGACCTTTCCGTTGCCGGAAGGGGTTTTAAAAGTTCACGGATAAAATATCTGGCCCCGATATTATAAGAAGCTGACAAGTCACAGTTATATCTTTTTCCCGTCTGAAATGCGCAGAGGCTGTGATTTCTCCAGTCACGCAGGACTATCCCTGATCCATCATACGCAAGCCTGCTCGTATTCCATGCACAGATCCTGGATACGCGCATCCCTTTCCTGTGTGCCTGATGTTCACACCGTTTCTGGATATCCCGTTTTCTCCAAAGCTGCAGTTTCTGCCTCTTACTTCCCGATATCTTTCCGTTCATTTCCAGATACTCAAATACGATCACATCTGCATGATTCTCCCATGCATATTCTGCAACTGCCCCTGCGATCTTTCTGCTTAATTCTATATTCAGACGTCTGGTGTATGCCCACCTTTCTCCTGCCTGCGCAGATCCATGTTCCCTCTGGAATCTCCGGATTCGTCCCAGTGTGCGGTACATACGGTCTTTTTCACTGGGGAAGTCAATAAACTTTCTTCCCAGGACAGTTCCGTCTGCCCGCATGATGGTACAGACTGCATCCGTATTGATTCCCAGATCCACACTGCAGATGATCTGCCCTTTAACAGGTGTCTGAGTAAGCGTCACTTCTTCTATATAAGAAAAACGCAGGAAATATTTATGGTGTCTTTTCTCCAGTGTCGGGGCAGATGCCTTTTTCCCATACCAGTTCTTGCGCAGATATTCCATATCCGTATGACTTAAACACACACAGAACCATCTCCAGTCATGCCCATCATACAGTTTCAGGTATGCCTCATCTTTTCCCTCTGTCCCTTCGCGGTACATCACATCCCGGTAAAAGACCGGCATGGCATGGTTTTCACAGGTAAAATTCGGTTTCCCGGAGAGTTCTCCCGCTGCCTCCCACTGTTCCATCCGGCTTTCATAGGACGATACACTTCCCAGTGCATGCTGGATGGCAGCTCTCCTGAGATAAGAAGGCATCTTCGGAAAACGGATGTCAAAATCAAAGTGGGCATGGTTCTTTTTCGTTGTGTGAATCAGATGTTCTGCTGCATTAAAGCGTTTTTTTGCTTCCGGGATCATTTTCAGTTCTGCCCACACCTGTTCATAGATTTCCGTCAGATAGCTGACCGCCTGACGATAGATTTCCAGTGTCTGGCGGATTGGGATATTCTGTTTTCGTATTTCCACACCATAACTGGATACCGTCTGCATTTTCTTCTCCTCTGAACTGTTTTTTTATTTTATGCTACTTAAATGAAAAACTAAATTCCAGCTGTGTCTTATCTCAGTAAATATGCGGGATTAAATTCCACTTTACACCTTAACAATTCCACTTTTTTTGCCTTATAATAAACCTGTAAGCACCCATGATTTATGTTTTTATGCATACTAACCGGGCATCTGAAAATAGTGTGCAAGACTAAATTCCACATGCCTTATGTGCAAGACTAAATTCTGGTGCAGTGAAATCTGCCTGTGCTTTACTATTTTATTTTATAAGTTTTGGACTAAGCATAACATCATCAGGTGCGATTGCCTTTAATCCTAATGCTTTGTGCAGTTTGTTGTCCAAGAGTAAAAGAGAGAGTTCATATGGGCTATGTCCATTAAGACTGTCTCTTTTTTCGTTGTTTATGTGATTCATCATAAGTCTGACTTTCTCGTCATTTAAATCAGCGAATGAACTCCCTTTCGGACGGATGTAGCGGATATACTCGTGGTTCTTTTCGCAGGCACCTTTTTGCCAAAAGCTATACGGATCACAGTAAAAGACAGTCGTGCTTTTACTTCCGTCACAGAATTCCTCCATCTCTTCACGAGCTGAGAATTCTGAACCTCCATCCGTGAGAATCACCGAAAAAAGCTTTTTGAATGCATCCTGCCCCAACACTGTTTCAAGCCATACAAAGACCTCTAACACGCATTCCTGGTCTTGATATTCCAACAGGAACATAAGCATAAGATTGCAGTTGCGGAATGTAAAGGTCAAGAGGGCACGGCTTTCGCCTTTCTTTCCTTCCACGCAGTCCATTTCCACAACATTTATATCCGGATGATCTTTCATATAATTCTGGAAATCTTCGTAGTTATGACCTTGACGATAAGAACGATCTTTTGCACTGGTCTGTGTAGGTTTCTTGCGTTTCTTATAACGTACAGAACGCCTTAAGTCACCATTGCGGACATCGAATACACAATCATTGATGTAGGAGTAAAGTGTTCTTCTGGAGCAACCCAATTCTTCTGCATGAGTAGCATAAATATGACCGATGGACTGATGTTTCTCCTTGATCAATGGAACCAATAAATCATTCATGGATTGAATGCTTTCCGGAGTCTGGTTAATGCCGGCTCTGCAATCGACTAGCACGCTACGGTACTCATCATGGGCATATTTGGATGAATAAAACTTTCTGGGCATAAGACAATGGGTCTTTTTACCACAGCCATTACATACGTAGGGTGGTTTATTCAGTTTCTCACATTCAGCTGTCTCATACGCGGGACATATATCAGTGCAGCGAAAGGATGGTTTTCTGCAAAGCTTACAATGAATGCCACACATCTTATCACACAAGCATGTCATCTTACAGTTCTTGCGATGAATACATGGCGGATGAGTGTAACCTGAATCCGGACGTTCTTTTGTATGTGCGTGGAGACGTACTTCCTTTGATATGGTAGATGGATTTTTACCAATAATTCGTCCAATTTCAGCGAAGCTTTTATTCTCAGTAAGACCTTTCTCGATATCAACACGCTGTTCAAATGTTAAATGTTTCTGATTGCCTTTATTCTTCATAATTATCTCCAATCTGCACAGGCAGGCAATCAGCTGCAAGTACATTATACGGAGTAATGATTATCAAAGACAATATGGCAAATATGTGTGCAAAAGTAACTTCGACCTATATGGAATTTACTCTTGCATTTGGTCCAAAACTGGAATTTAGATTTTTCATTTAAGTTTTATTTTATGCTATGAACAAATTGTACCATAGATATCTTATTCTGTAAACATATGTTCCTTTTTTAACTAAAAAAAATTGCGCGTCTAACTCAACGGGTCTCATCATAGAAATCCATCCATGACAGATTAGTTGATACCGGAACTGTGATCTTATCGGACTGATAACGTTTCTTCTGAAATTTATTAACCGAATCCAGCACATACAGATCCAGTTCAGAAATATGTCCGCTGTCCTCCAGCGCAGGGATGAATACACCCGGTGAGATAAACCCCTTTTTCGGGTGAAACCACCGGATCAGAGATTCTGCTGATGCAATCTTTCCGGTCTTTGCATCCACAACAGGCTGAAAATATACTTTGAACTGTCCCTTCGCAATCCCTTCTTCCAATTCACCTGCCAATGTCGCTTTATCTATATATGTATTCTTCATGGAAGAATCATAAATCTTATATGACTGGACAAACTCATCGGTAATATATCTCTGAGCAATCTTTGCCCTGTCGATCATTCCATTTACAGACATTTTTTTCTTTTCAAGCATAAAAATTCCACATTTGACAGACAAATGAAGTGTTTTTCCTCCCCGGGTAAGTTTCTTCTGACACATTCCGGTAAGCATATCCAGATTGAGATTCTTACGTTCTACCAGACAGATAAAATGATCCGCGTCCTCACGTGCCGACACCAGAGGCTTCAGTTCAGATTTTCGGACATCTTCGTACACTTTGCGCAGCATCATATCTCCGATTTCTGTTCCAAAAAGCTCATTGACAGCCTTGAAATTCTTAATGTCGAAGAATACAACCGCATATCCGGTTCTGTCTTCACTTTCTTTCAGAATCCGTTCCACATGACGGATAAAGCCCTGTCTGTTATATCCGCCCGTCAGAATATCCTGTTCAAATTTCTCCGTAATATCCTCAACTGTAGCTACAATAGTGTCAAAAAATTTATTGAAGTAAAAAATGTATAGTTCTTTAAACATTTCTCCCCTTCCTTATTAAACTGATGAACAGAAAAAGAATATCTCTCAATAATCTCTATTCTGTCAAAATTTTTTCTGTACAGCATATGCGGAATCTGCTCTGAAAAATAGTTCTCTGTAATATCAGAAAAATAGATCAGCACTTCCAACCTGTCGTAAGAAACGTTCCGGACCATCTCAACTGTGGTTCTGATCATCCTCAGGCTGATTCCTTTTGCAGCATACACAGGACATTCCCATTGGATCATATCTTTTCCCTGTGCCAGACATTCCCTCAGATTATCTACACAAAACACCTTTCTGTACTGAGTTCTCACTTCTCTCTGCGGAATAGACTGACTGATCCGCTCAATATAAGAATCCAGTGGTTCATTTACATCTTTCAGCTCCAGTGAAACAATTCTGCTGTTTGCCATAATACAGCTTCCATCCGAAATATTTACTATAACTGAGGCAAACGCATCTTTTGCATGGCGTATGATCTTATCCAGATGTTTCAGATATTCATCATTAATATCCCGGATATACATCATGGCAATCTGAGCATCCGGTTTATATTCTGCACTTCTGATGACTTCCATACATACCCAGCGGTACTCTTGTTTTATCAGAGTTCTGTAGTTCAGGGAAATGCGTTCTCTGCCTTTCGCAAGTGAGTGAACAGTAACGTTTTCGTACACTGTCAGTATATGATTCTCCTTTTTCTCTTTACAAAGATTCACTTTGCGATATATAGTACATGTATAATGTCAGGTTAAGAATATTTTACCTCTGACATCATATCCACGAATTTTAAGAAAGTTATTGCCGGATACAGTAACTTAAAGGGGAAATTATGACTAAGAAACTAAGCACAAATGATATCTTTGCCAAAATTGAAAAAGGAGAACCGGTAGATGTAAAAGAAGTAGAATTTGTTTCTCCTGATACAATGAGGGATAAACTATATGCCAAGATCACAGAAATGCCTTCCAGCATTAATCATTTTGCAGATCTGTGTGGTATTTATCCTTCCCATCTTCATGAATTTCTGAAAGGAACCAAGAATCTCGGACGGGACAAACTGATCATCGTCTGTATCGTTCTGAAATTAAATCTCAGGGAAACCAGAGAAGTATTAAAATGTACACTGCAATCTGACTTTTATCCAAAAAACCAGAGAGATTTTATTATTATGTCAGGTATTAGAGCACATAGAAGTGTAGATGACATCAATGAACTTCTCATGAACAATGGACTTTCTATCTTATCCTGATTTACTGCCCAGTTACTGTTCACTCCGTTCACAGTAACTTAGCCAAAATTCATTCCAGATTGCCTGCGGCAATGGAATTTTGGCTTGTATGTCTCGGGATTTTGGCATATTCATGCCAAAACACCTCGCGGGATAGTGGTGTGTGAACAGTAATACTGCCCATCTTATTGCTATATATTTTTCACAGAAAATCATTTATATTTTGATCCGGAAGTGATACAATGTATTACAGTTGACACGATCACTTACCGAAAAACGCGCCTGTTTTCTTCTCAGAGAGCAGGCGTTATATGTATTTACAGCAATATGAGGTTTCTATGACTATTTTAGATTATTTCTATCCCAGGCTTAAAAATTATATTGATTTTGATTTTACAGATCAGCTTTCTCCGCCCAGATTGAAAAAAGATGGAAATTACTATGCTACCTATGTTTCTGAAATCAGGCAGGAATACGCTGTCCTTTCGCCTGACAGATGCAGTGTAGTCCTGAAAGAGATTCCTGCTTCCTTAACTGAAATTTACAGAAAAATCAGTTCCAGATGGTCGCCTTATATCGAAACTGTGTATGGTGTTCTCTCAGAAAACGGACATTCTCTGGCAATCAACGAATTTATACAGAAACCCGCCTGCCTCAGTTATCCCACAAAGGAGCTTTCGGAAATGCGAAGCCTCACCCTGGAGGATTTTATTCTGAAAATGCGTACACTCTCCGAAAAAGAAGCACTTATTTTCCTTCTTCAGCTTTGCGAAGCTCTGGAAAATATTTCGGAACTTTCCCTGGTACATGGTGATGTTTCTCCTCAGAATATCCTGCTTACAGATGTCCTTCCCCTGAATTCCCAAAAGCAGCAGCCCACATCTTCCACCGGAAAAAGTATCACAGAACTATGCCGGAATGTAGCTGTGAAACTGATAGACTTTGATATTGCCAGAGAAGAAAAGGGGAGCCATCATATGGTCACTACCGTAGCAGGTACCAATCCCTATGCTGCACCGGAGATTCTGGATTACCAGACACCTACAGACAGAGTCGATATCTATTCTCTCGGATGTGTTTTTGCCTTTATGCTCACCGGTAAATCACCTAAACAGATGAGCAGAGAAGAATTTCAAAGCAGTCTGTCTAAATCAGTCCGCAAAATAATCAATAAATGTACTGCCGATTATTCCAGAAGATATAAGGATGTTACACATTTGAAAAAAGATATTTCCGCTCTTTTGTCCACTTCCACAATGCCTGTTCCGGAATTTTTTCCACATACTGCCAGGTCTTCGGAGTGGAAAACCATTGGAAATATGTATTTTTTCCCTGATTTACTGTGCACTTTTTCATCTTCTGATATTCCTGATCTGCCCCTCACCTTCACTTGCCTGGATCCTTCCTACAGTAGCAGTTTCTGTAATCCTGACTACTGATGTTTTTCATCTTGGCAGACACTTTGCCTTTTATCAGCTTTGCCTTGAACAGCAGCCTGAATGGTGTTATCTTTTTAAGTTTCTGATCGGATTTGTGCTGCCGTTTACTGTTTTGAGAATGATATCATAAAAAACTTATAGAATTGCTATAAGCAAAGAGGTTATACATTATGGATTCATCTGTTATAGAAATTCTGAAAAGACAGCAGATACTGGAGACATTTAAATCCTCCGGATATGAAAAAGAAACAGAAATCAACTCCACACAATACGGTCAGAATATTCTCAGAGTCTGCCGGACATCTTCCTTTAAACGAAACAAATACAGGAAAAGGCTTACCGCTGCCTGTGCTTTTGCCATTGCAGCCGCTCTGTTTTCCGCTGCAAATGTGGGATATATATGGATAAGAAACGGAATTGCCACCTCTAATGCACGTCCTGCTTACCTGGAGCCTGATTCTGACGTAGACAACTCTTCCGATGACTATTACTCCACTTCTGTTCCACGTGCAGAGGCAGCCATGGAAGCAGGGGACTATACAAATGCCAAAAAGATACTGGACTCCAAAAAGGAAAGAAATGAAAACACCTTCGCCGGTGCCCTGACTTATTCAGAACTTTATAATAAGACAGGAGATTATGATAATGCCGCCCTGGTGATTCTTAATTTTCTGGACAAACATTACCCGCCTGTCAATATCCATTCTCAAAGTCCGCTTTATACAGACCTTCAGGATATTAAGGGGGAACTGTCTCCGGATGTACAGGAACGATACGATACATGCATGACAGAATGTAAAGCATCTGCTGCATTTTATGATCATCTGGATTCCCTTGTCAAACAGGAAGATTACCAGACTGCTCTGGATCTGTGCAATTCCCGGAAACAGGAAGGTGCTTTTGATTCCACGCTTTTTACTTATTACGATTACTGTTATATGGGACTTGAAAAATACGAAGAATTCGCAGATTATCTCATGGAAATCATTAAGAACTACCCTTCTGATGTCTATTCCATGATAAAAGTACCGTCAGATGATGCTGTGACTTCAGGTATAAACAAAGTTTATCCTTATCTCTCTGCTGTAAAAAAAGAGAGAAATTGATAATCTTCATGTTCTCACAAATACCGCTGATACTTCTGAGTAGCAGTCAGTCGGATACAAAATAAGTCAGGGAGGAGCACAGGCTCCTCCCTGTCAGTCAGTTACAGGTTTTTCTTCTTATAAATAAACCATGATGCAGCTACAGTAAACACCAGCAGATAAAGAAGCAGAATCCCAATACCGGTGTAATTCACCGCCTCACCTGATGAAATGCTTCTCATCAGATGGCTGGTCTGGGATAATGGCAAGGCTGATACAAACTTGCCTACAAATCCCGGAAGTTTCTCTGTTGAGAAAAAGGTGTTACACAAATATGCCATAGGCATAATGATATAATTGGAAAACCTCGGCACATCTGCGTGATTTTTTGCCAGAAAGGAGACCACCACGCCGATGGCTGAGAATACTGCTCCGTTCAGGAACATCACCAGAAAGGACCATCCGTTGAAGATCAGTCCTGTCTCAATAGGTGCTGTAAGAAGCAGTATGATTCCTCCTGCATACAGACCGCGCAGACTTCCCCCGATGATCTGTCCGGCAATAAACTGCCATAATGGTGTGGGGGAGATCATCACCTGATCAAAAGCCTTCTCATACAGTCTCTGTACGTTTAGGTTCTGCGCAATGGCGTTGAAGCTTCCGTTCATAGTTGTCAGTGATACCACACCCGGAATCAGAAAATTCAGGTATGGCTGTCCATGAGAAGTGGTCTGGATTCCCATTCCGAATACGATCAGATACATTAGCGGTGCGATCATTGCCGCCAGTGTGATCTTATAGAAATCCCGACGGAATTCTACCCACTTCTCCCATAATATTGTTATAATTCCCATACATTTTTCTCCAGATTATTCTAACTTTTTTCGCAACCTCCGCAGGGGACTTCCCTGATTCAGTTAATATCTGCTATTTTGAAATCAAATGTTTCCCGGCTCTTTCTACAAAGACGTCTTCCAGTGTTGTCTCACGAAGAGACGCCTGCCCTGTAAGCTCTTCCAGATACCGGATTGCTTCCTGGCGTGTATGGAAATAGTGATTCTGTGTTCCATCTGCTGTCATCTCGTCCACTGCATAAGCACCAAGACTCTCGATCAGTGCTTGCGGAGTACTTACCTCCTCCAGCTTACCATAATCCATCAGTGCCACACGATTACAGAGACTCTGTGCTTCTTCCATATAATGAGTAGTCAGCAGGATTGTCAGGTTTTTCTCATTAAGCTTACGCAGAAGATTCCACATCTGTCTTCTGGAAAGAGCATCCATTCCTGCTGTGGGTTCATCCAGAAGCAGGATCTCCGGATCTGTCAGGAGTGCCCGGCAGACCATCAGCTTACGCTTCATTCCACCTGAAAGCTTACGGACTGTACGCTTGCGGAATTTCAGCAGGTCACAGAACTCCAGAAGTTCCTCTGTCCTTTCTTTTATCTGCTTTCTGGGCATAAAATAGAGGCGGCCCTGATATTCCATGATCTCATCCATATTCATATCCTGACGCATGGAATATTCCTGGGTAATCACACTGATCTTTCTTTTCAGATCAGGACGTTGTCTTGTAAGCTGCTGACCGTCTATGAGGATTTCTCCCTTTGTCGGAAGAAGAAGGGTTGAGAGCAGGCTGATGGTCGTTGTCTTGCCTGCTCCGTTTGGTCCGAGAAGACCAAAAAACTCACCTTTTTCAATTTTCAGGTTCAGGGAATCCACTGCTGTAAAATTGTCAAAGGTTTTCGTCAGATCTTTTGTCTCTATCATTTCTCTTCGGCTTTCTCTTTAGCAATGATCAGGGAATAATATCCTGCATCATCCGGAATTTCCTCTACGCTGTTGTAAATATGTTCATCCGGCATACCACAATTCTCTACCATACGGACTTCGCGGCCACTTCTTTCAAGGATTTCCTTTACCTGATTCATCTTTTTGCCGGATTTCATCAGCACATAGGTACCCGGCTGATCCAGTTCACTGTCAAGACGGTGAACTGCAGGCTGTACATGAAGAGGCTGGTTCCACTCTGTAAGCGGGATATTCAGGCGTGCTGCTGTTGCACAGAAGGAAGTGATACCGCTTACCAGTCTTGTCTCATATCCATCCTCTTCTACTCTCTTCTGCACATATGAAAATGTTGAATAGATAGTCGGATCTCCAAGTGTCAGAAATACTACATTCTTACCTGTATCAAGTGCTGCTTCCAGCGCCTTGGCTCCTTTTTCATGGTTCAGTTCCAGTTCTGCCTTATCATGTGTCATTGGCATATAGATTGGCAGGAGTTCTTTGTCTGCAAGCTCCGGTACTGCCTGTACTGCGATCTTATATGCAACTGTTTCACGCACCTCTGCGCCCGGTACTGCAATAATATCATTCTCTTTGATCAGGCGCACTGCCTTTAATGTCATAAGTTCCGGATCTCCGGGGCCAACTCCTACTCCGTATAAAATTCCTCTCATTACCATATCCTCCTGTGATTTGCATATACATTTTTATGATATCAGAATTGCAGGAGCTGCTTCGCAGCAAAGCAATTCACAGATATTCATTTATTGTGCTCACTGTTCACTACGTTCTCAATGATGTTGCGTGCGGACAGCACCTTTTATTATACTAAAACAGGATAACTTTTTCAACGAAGTATTGACAATTAATTTCAATTGTGGGATGATGAAAATTATCGAATTTAAGTGAGGAAAGAAATATGAGAAAGATTTTTGCAGTTCTGGCAGCTTTGATCTGCTGTCTGTCAGTATGGACTTCTGTTCCTGCTGCACAGGCTTTCACTCTTGATAAAGAAGATGGGGAGTATTCCATCCAGGTAGAGCTGGAAGGCGGAAGCGGCAAAGCCAGTGTCACTTCACCGACTTTGATCACTGTGAAAAACGGCGAAGTAACTGCCGATATCCAGTGGAGCAGTTCTAATTATGACTACATGATCGTTGACGGTCAAAAAATATCTCCCTGTCAATGAGGAAGGAACGAATTCTGAATTCCAGATCCCGGTTACCATTATGGATGAGAGCATGCCGGTAATCGCAGACACTACCGCCATGGGTACCCCTCATGAGATCAATTATACCCTGACTTTCTATTCCGATTCCATCGGTTCCAAAAGCCAGATGCCGCAGGAAGCAGCGAAACGTGTTGTTGCTGTTGCACTTGTTATTATCGTAGGCGGTGGGATTCTGAATTATTTCGTAAACAAGAGAAACCGATGCTGAACCAGGCAGACACCTGCATCTCAGTTCGGCTAAGAAATACAAAAAAGCTGC
>ENA-OQES01000060-OQES01000060.1-human-gut-metagenome-genome-assembly--contig:-NODE-60-length-44195-cov-5.988631_pt1 | contig 44195 bp, 32 predicted proteins | sample MGYA00242798_ERZ504641 | MGnify/ENA primary metagenome ERZ504641 (study PRJEB26092, sample SAMD00036327) | human gut metagenome | host: Homo sapiens | study: EMG produced TPA metagenomics assembly of...
ACCAGCTGTTCCGCAACGAACGTGCCACCGTTTCCCTAGGCTACATTGGCCTGTATGAGGCGACCAGCGTGTTCTACGGCAAGAACTGGATGCGCGACCACGGCTGGGATCCGCAAGGCAAGGAATTCGCACTGTCCATCGTCAAGCGCATGAACGAGCTGTGCAAGGAATGGAGCGACGCGGAAGGCTACCACTATTCCGTGTACTCCACGCCGGCCGAATCCCTCACCGACCGCTTCAACCGTATGGACCACGAGAAGTTCGGCGAAGTGGAAGGCGTGACCGACCACGACTTCTACACCAACTCCTTCCACTACCCGGTCTGGCTGCAGCCAACCCCAATGGAAAAGCTCAACTACGAGAAGGATTTCCCGTACTACGCGTCCGGCGGCTTCATCAACTACTGCGAGTTCCCATGCCTGCAGTCCAACCCCAAGGCACTCGAAGCGGTGTGGGATTACGCCTACAACATCGGCATCGGCTACCTGGGCACGAACACGCCGATCGACCGCTGCTACGATTGCGGATTCCAAGGCGACTTCGAGCCCACTGAGGAAGGTTTCAAGTGCCCGGAGTGCGGCAACTCCGACCCGGACCACTGCAACGTGACCAAGCGCACCTGCGGCTACTTGGGCAACCCGGTGCAGCGCCCGATGGTGCATGGACGTCACGAGGAGATCGCGCACCGCGTCAAGCATATGAGCGGCGAAACCGGTCATGTCACCTTGAGTGACGGTTCCGAACGTGAATGGTTCGAGGAAGCCAAGTAAGGGCCGCGTCGGTAGCAAACATAAACGAAATATGAAAGAGGGTGGTTTTCCACCCTCTTTCGTTCTGTGACAATCATGAGGCAAGCAGCAATCGCAAAAACGCGACGTAACGGCAAAACGTGAAGGGACAACGTATGATCAGCAGCGCGAATCCAGCAATTCAACGTCGTGACTTTGCGGCGGACGAAACCAATCGCGGACCCTTCATCCCCACAACTCGTTCCAACAATCCCAAAGCAGGGCAATGGACCAACCGCATGAGCCGCAATATGATCGCCGACTACAAACGGTTCCTCATGACCGATGGAGAAGGCATCCGATGCTCGCTGTACGTGTCCGGCTGCCCGTTCCATTGCGAGGAATGCTACAACACGTCAATCTGGGATTTCCAAGCCGGCCACGAATACAACGACAAGCTCGAAGCGCAAATCATGGATGACTTAAGCCAATCGTATGTGCAAGGCATCACCTTCCTCGGAGGCGAACCATTGCTCAACACGGGCGTGCTGTTGCCCCTTGCGCGCAAAATACGCGAACGGTTCGGTAATACCAAAGATATTTGGTGCTGGACCGGCTACACGTGGGAAGAGCTCATGCGCGAAGGCGAAAGCCCCGACAAGCGCGAGCTGCTCGAACTGATCGACATTCTCGTGGACGGCCGTTATATCAAAGAATTACATGATTCCCTGCTGCAATTCCGCGGAAGCAGCAACCAACGCATCATCGACGTACCGAAATCACTGGAAAGCGGACAAGTGGTGATCTGGCCGAAATTACATGATCAAACACGATTCATTCCCGAAATATACGGCAAAGACCGTTCTGCAGGGGAAGGCAGCGCATCCTGACATGGAAATGCTTGGAAGGGTTTGCGATCTCGACATTCGTCGAGCGTCCAGATACATAATTAGGCACGTTGACTGGATTAGTTGTCTAATTTGTGCGCTGTGTCGTGCATTTTATGCTGATTGCGAGCATTTACAAAGCACTTAGGCGTGGGCACAGACTACGATTACATGATTGGATAACCCGGGGTAGGGGCTTCCATGCCTGCCATGGAATGCAGCCCGGCGGATAGAACGATAGAGGTTGAGACATGGTTGAAGCAGCAGAAGCCGTGACCGAAACGCACGGCACAAAGCCGTTGCGTGTAGGTCTTGATATCGGTTCCACTACTGTGAAGGCGGTGGTGCTCGATCAGTCCGACGCGCTCGCGGACGCGCTGTTCTCCGATTATCGGCGTCACCACGCAAATGTGCGCGCCACCGTGGCCGGACTACTGGCCGACATCCACAAAGAATTGGAAAAGCTTGGCCGAGGCGACGAGCCGATTCGTCTGGCCATTACCGGTTCAGGCGGTCTTGCTCTTGCAGACAGCCTCGACGTGCCCTTCGTTCAGGAGGTCATCGCCGAAACCGAAGCCATTGACAAGGAATATCCGCAGGCTGATGTGATCATCGAGCTTGGTGGTGAAGACGCAAAAATTCACCTATCTCAAGCCGACTCCGGAACAGCGCATGAACGGTTCCTGCGCAGGCGGTACCGGCGCATTCATCGACCAGATGGCAACACTGCTCGACACCGACGCCGCTGGTCTGAACGAAATGGCCGCGCAATACGAAACCCTGTATCCGATCGCATCACGTTGCGGCGTGTTCGCCAAAACCGATTTGCAGCCGCTTATCAACGATGGCGCGGCCAAACCGGATCTGGCCGCATCGATCTTCACCGCAGTGGCCACGCAAACCATTGCAGGCCTTGCCTCCGGACGCCCGATTCACGGAACCGTGATCTTCCTGGGTGGTCCGTTGTTCTTCATGTCCGAGCTGCGAGCCGCGTTCAAGCGGGCGCTCGACGGCAAAGTGGACGAATTCATTGTTCCGACCGACGCTCACCTGTATGTGGCATACGGTGCCGCATTGCAGGCCGATCAGGATGGTGACGACCTTGACTAAGCATTACGAAGCACGAACCTGCGCCGACCTTCTGGCACGACTGGACGAACTGGAAAACCTGCCGTCCAACACTCCGACCATGCCTCCGCTGTTCGCTACCGAGGCGGATCGCACCGCATTCAACGAACGACATCATCGCGAGCATATCCATCAAGGCACGCTCGAAGGAGCCCAAGGACCGCACTTCCTGGGCATAGACGCCGGTTCCACCACCATCAAAGCGACGTTGGTGAACGACGATCGAGAAATCGTATGGTCCTCTTATGCGACCAACGAAGGCAGCCCGCTGACGGCAAGCCGTGCAAATCGTCAAAAAAATCCAAGCCGAACTAACCTGAAGGCGCATGGATCGCACGATCCTGTGCGACCGGCTACGGCGAAGGCCTCATCACCACCGGCCTGCACCTTGACGAAGGTGTAGTGGAAACCATGGCTCACTATCGCGGTGCCGAAATGGTCAGCCCGGGCGTTACCGCCGTCATCGATATCGGCGGCCAAGACATGAAATATCTCGCCATCAACGATGGCGTGATCGACTCCATCGCAGTGAACGAAGCATGCTCGTCCGGCTGCGGATCGTTCTTGCAAACGTTCGCCATTTCCATGGGTCTGACCATTCAGGAATTCACCCAAGCGGCGCTCAACTCCACCCATCCGGTCGATTTGGGCTCCCGATGCACCGTGTTCATGAACTCGTCCGTGAAGCAGGCGCAAAAGGAAGGCGCGTCCATCGAAGACATCGCCGCAGGCCTGTGCTATTCCGTAGTGCGTAACGCCCTCTACAAGGTGATCAAACTACGTGATTCCGGCGAACTTGGCGACACCGTGGTAGTGCAGGGCGGCACGTTCCTCAACGACGCCGTGCTCCGCGCATTCGAACTGCTCACCGAACGTGAAGTGACCCGACCGAACATTGCAGGACTCATGGGCGCATACGGTGCCGCACTGACCGCACGCATGCACTATGCCGACGAAGCGGAAGACGAAGACGTCGATACCACCGACACCAAAGAAGCCGTGATCGCAGGCGTACGCCATACCGCATCGAACATTTTGAGCGGCGAAGAACTCGACAACCTGTCGATGACCTCCGAACGAGACGTGTGCAAACTGTGCCAAAACCACTGCAAGCTCACCATCACCACCTTCCAAGACGGCTCCCGCTACGTGACCGGCAACCGCTGCGAACGAGGCGGAGACGCGAAAAAGAAGCGTTCCGATCGTCCGAACCTCTACGACTACAAGTACAAGCGTTGCTTCGCCTACCGCAGACTCACCGACAAGAACGCAACCCGCGGCGAAATCGGCATTCCGCGCGTACTCAACATGTACGAGAACTATCCGTTCTGGTTCACGCTGCTCACCTCGCTGGGCTTCAAAGTGATGATTTCCGGACGAAGCTCGCACGAACTGTTCGAAACGGGCATCGAATCCATCGCATCCGAAAACATCTGCTATCCGGCCAAACTTGTGCACGGACACATCAAATGGCTGCTGAACAAGGGTGTGAAAAACATCTTCTACCCGTGCGTCAGCTACGAAGAGAACCTGGTACCCAACACCGACAACCACTACAACTGCCCGGTGGTAGCCAACTATCCCGTGGTCATCGGCGCGAACATGCCCGAACTGCGCGAAGAAGGCATCCGCTACATGCGCCCATACTTCAACTTGGCCAACCATGAACTCATGATCGACCGTATCGTCGAAGAATTCGCTTGGGCCAACGTGACCCGTGAAGAAGCCGAAACCGCAGTCAAAGCGGCATATGCCGAAAACGAAGTCTTCAAACACGACGTGCAAATGGAAGGCCTCAAGGCACTCGCCTACATGAAGGAACACGACTGCCGAGGCATCGTGCTCGCAGGCCGCCCGTACCATATCGATCCGGAAGTCAACCATGGCATTCCGGAAACCATATGCTCGCTCGGCATGGTGGTATTGTCTGAAGATTCGATCTGCGAACTGCAGCCGGGGGAGAAGCTCAACCTGAGTGATTTCCTCGCCGCGGACGAAGACGATCCGCGCAAGAAGAACGCGGACGGCTTCCGTCATGTGGAAGACCGCAAGGTCACCAAAATGCCGTTGCGCGTCACCAACCAGTGGGCCTACCATGCACGTCTATACTCGGCAGCCAACTTCGTGGCCTCCTATCCAGGGCTTGAACTCGTACAACTCAACTCCTTCGGCTGCGGTCTTGACGCCATCACCACCGACCAGGTAGGCGAAATCCTCGCCGACAAGGCCGACGTGTACACCATGCTGAAAATCGACGAAGTTTCCAACCTAGGCGCAGCGAAAATCCGCCTTCGTTCACTCAAGGCAGCCGTCGAAGAGCGTGAACGCAACAAACAGCGTGAAATCGGCACAGCCATTCCCGACAAGCAAGACAGCGTGTCCAACAAGCAGGGCGAATTCCGCAAAACCGGAACCGAAGCGCCGACTCCGGGCCGTCAAATCATGCTTGACACCGTGATGAAAGCCAATCCGAAACTCACCGAAGCCGTTAAAGCCGCATCCAAGCGTGCCGCGGAAAACGGCGTCGGCGAAGCGAAGAAGTCCGCACACAATTCCGCCACCATGTCGAAATACGCCAACCGCGTGCCATTCGGCAAAGACATGAAGGACTACACCATCGTGGCTCCGCAGATGAGCCCGATTCACTTCTCCCTAGTGGAATCCGTGATCCGCTCCGGCGGCTACAAGTTCGACATTCTCGAACACGCCAGCCGCGAAAACGTGGAAACCGGCCTCAAATACGTCAACAACGACGCCTGCTACCCGGCCATCATGGTTATCGGCCAGCTCGTGGACGCGATTTTGGACGGCAAATACGATCCGGAGCACACCGCGCTCGCCATCACGCAGACCGGCGGCATGTGCCGAGCCACAAACTATTTCGGCCTGATTCGCAAGGCGCTGATCGATGCCGGATATCCGCAAATTCCAGTGATCGCCATTTCCACGCAGGGCATTGAAGACAATCCGGGCTTCAAAGCGACGCCGGCATTGCTTCATCGCGTCATCAAGGCGCTTATCATCGGCGACCTGCTGATGAAATGCCTGTACCGCGTGCGCCCGTACGAGGTGACGCCGGGCAGTGCGAATCAGCTGTACAAGACATGGAACACCATCGTGCGTGAAACGCTCGAGAACCACGGTCGCTCGAAGACGGCAAGTAAGTTCATTGGCAAGGGATACCTGCCATATTCGACGCTCGTCAAAGAAATCGTCAAATCGTTCGATTCACTGCCGTTGAAGGACGAACCGCGCAAGGTGCGCGTCGGCGTGGTGGGCGAGATTCTCGTCAAGTACCAGCCGGACGCCAACAACCATGTGGTCGACGTGATCGAATCGCAGAATTGCGAGGCTGTGGTGCCGGGCATCATGGAATTCATGACCACCCGCCCGTACATTTCCGACTGGAACGAGCATTACCTCGGCATGGGCGGCAACAAGCTTGGCTACGCGCTGATGCGCAAGGCGCTTGACTTGTATAACGCTCCTGTACGCAAGGCGATCGATTTGGCGCACGGCAAGTTCTCCCAGGACTTGCCGATGCCGGAACTCGTGAAGAAGGCCGACGAGGTCACTTCCGTGGGCGTGCAGGCTGGTGAAGGCTGGCTGCTAACTGCGGAAATCCTTGAGCTCATCGAATCCGGCTGCCCGAACGTGATTTGTGCGCAGCCGTTCGCCTGCCTGCCGAACCACGTGACCGGTCGAGGCATGTTCGGCAAGATTCGCCGCCTGCATCCGGAAGCCAACATCGTATCCATCGACTATGATCCGGGCGCATCCGAAGCGAACCAGCTCAACCGCATCAAACTGATGATCGCAGCCGCCAAGAAGGCTCACAAGGCTGCGTAACAGGGTGAGACGGTGCAAAGCGAAAAAGCCGCCTGATCATAGGCGAATAAATCAATAAGCACTGACTGGAATTGACTAAAATACCGACGCTGACAACATCTTCAGCGTCGGTACTTTTATTTGATTTATACAAACAATTCTTCAAATAACGGTAATTGCTTCTGACTTTATTAATAGCTGTTAATTATTATTGGTCGGCTTTGCAGAGCATGTCTGTTTTAACCGAAAATGTGTATTCGATTCGATATACGCAAGAGTTGGCTATCAGTTTTTCGTATAGCAATCACGCCGTGCTCATCAACGAGTTTCGATAGGATTGCCACATGACAACGCCACGAATTTCTTATGCGCACCTGCTTACCGAGCCGAATCCGAAGCATGTGGAAAGTCTGGTCAAATTCTTCGAATCAGGCTGCCAAGAGCGTGGAACCGGTGGTTTCGGTGTGGAAATCGAGCATCTGCCGGTGCATAACAGCGATGATACCGCCGTGAACTATTACGAGGAGAACGGCGTCGAGGCGTTGCTGAACCGCATTCGCCCGTATTACGACGAAAGCAAGGAATACTGGGAGAACGGTAGGCTTGTTGGCCTTGGGCGCGAAGGTATTTCCGTGTCGCTTGAGCCGGGTGGCCAGCTGGAATGTTCGCTGGGTATTTTGCATAAGCCGGAGGATCTGCGCACGATTTACGGAGCGTTCCGCCGCGAAGTCGATCCGGTGCTTGACGAGCTTGGCTTCCGCTTGGTTAATTACGGATACCAGCCGAAGTCCGGCTATGCCGACATTCCTGTGAATCCGAAGGACCGTTACAAGGCGATGACCGCGTATTTGGGTCGTGTCGGCCAGTTTGGTCCGTGCATGATGCGCTGCTCTGCTTCGACGCAGATCAGCATTGACTATGTTTCGGAAGAGGATGCGATTTCCAAGTTGCGTTTGGGTACGGTGATCGGTCCGATTCTTGCATGGTTCTTCCGTAACACTCCGTACTTCGAGGGGCGGGAGAATCCGTATCCGCTGCTGCGCCAGCGCATGTGGGATTATTTGGATTTCCAGCGTACGAACGTTATTCCGGGACTGTTTGATCCTCGCTTTGGTTGGGAGGATTATGCGGTTGACGTGCTGAGCACGCCGATGATGTTCGCTGATCTGACGCACACTCCGGAAGCGTTGGAAACTCCCGGAACTGATCTGCATCATCCTGCATTCTATGAGAACGCGAACGACGTGTATCCTGATCGAGAACTCAACGCATACGAAATCAATCATGTGATTTCCACGCATTTCAACGATGTGCGTTTGAAGAACTTCATTGAATTCCGTCATTGGGATTCGCTGCCTGTGGCGCGTGCGGAACGGTTGACGGAAATCATCGGATCGCTGTTCTATGATCCGGCGAATCGTGAGCGTCTCGAATCGTATTTCGACGGCATTCGCGAGGAAGACGTGCTTGAGGCGAAGGCGAACCTGCAGGCGCATGGCCACCAGGCCGCTCCGTATGGCAATTCGCTGGAATTCTGGCAGGAATTCTTAGGACTCGAAGGTGTGCTTGCCGACGAACCTGGCGATCCGAAGCATCCTGACGTGTTCCAGAAGTAAAACTGTTTTTCGAATAATTTTTGGTTGGCCGAGGCTGACTGAATGTGATCTCGAAGTGGTTTTGAATGTAATTCAGGGCTGGTCTGTTGAAGGTCGGCCCGTTTTTATGTGGCGAGTGGGAATGTTGTGGTTTGATATGATTTCCGCCTGTCTAATGGGTAGTAGATAGTACACTGTCCATATGGCTAATGAGGGGAAGAAACGTGTTCGTAAAACACCTGAGGAGCGTAAGCGGGAAATCGTCGCTGCGGCGAGCCGTCTTATCGGGGAAAAGGGGTATTACGGTACATCGTTGAAAGATATTGCTGATGCGATTGGCATGAGCCAGCCTGGATTGCTGCATTACATCGGCAACAAGGAACGGTTGCTGTCGCTGCTGGTCACCGACAATTACGATCAGGAGGGCACTCCGGCTGATTTCGCTGCGTCGGGACTACCCGGCAGTGATCCGGAAGGCATGCTGTTTCCCGCGTACTTGCGCTTTTTTGGTACGTTACAATGCGAGCCGACGCAGCTTGCTGCAGCTATACATGGTGTTAGAAACTGAGTCGTTCAGTGAGGATCATCCGTTGCACGACTATTTCGAGAATCGTCCGAAATACGTGTGGGAACACTATTCCCAGTACACATGGAAATTGCCGCCTGAAATCGGCGGTTGGGAGAATATGCGTGCGATGGTGCGTCAAAGCTTGGAAGCGATGGACGGCATTCAACTGCGTTGGATGCGTAAGCCTCCCATCGATTTCTACGATGAATGGCTTGCCTTCGAAAAGATGATCTTCCCCTCACCTGTCTGGGACGGCTACCGCTAAGCCGTGTGCAGTTTTCTTGCGAACTGTGTTTCTATGGCCTTTTGTGTCTCAATTCCTCCACTAGCTGGAAGAATCAGGACTTTTGGAGGTGTGTTTGCGGGAAGCTTGCTCCAGTGGCTGGAAAGATTTGCTCGCTGGGATAGCTTTTTGTGTGGATTGCGGTGATTGGTTGGTTTTGGTCAAGGGGAAACGCTGTATCTAATGGTTGTTAGGTAAGACACGCCTGAAATTTTGCAGTTCTTGACAGCTGAATCGGGAAGATTTATATTTCTTATATCTAATGGCTGTTAGATACGGATACTTGAGAAAAAACTCGGGGATACCGCAAAAGAACAGCCTTAGACGTAGCAACAAGTAGTAACTAGTAACAAGTCAATGAAGACGATGGAGGATCCGTGAGTCGTTACGAGGCAGATCACATTCTTTTCGGTGCCGCATATTACGACGAGTACCTCATGATGAAAGGCATCGACCGCGTCGATGAAGACATGAGGATGATGAAGGAAGCGGGGCTGAACGTCATTCGCATCGCCGAATCCACGTGGAGCACCTGCGAACCGCAGCCGGGCGTATTCGACTTCACTTACGTTGACCGCGCACTCGACGCAGCACAGCGCGCGGGCATTGACGTCATCGTAGGCACCCCGACCTACGCAGTGCCGAGCTGGCTCGTCAAGCTTGACCCGAGCGTGCTCGCGGTCACCCCGAACGGTGAAGGCAAGTATGGCGCACGCCAGATCATGGACATCGTCAATGCCACCTACCGTTTCTACGGTGAACGCGTGATCCGCAAGCTGATCTCCCACGTTGCCGACCATCCGGCAGTGATCGGCTACCAGGTCGATAACGAAACCAAGTACTACGATTCCGTGTCCAACGACATGCAGCGCCTATTCATCAAGTATCTGTATGAGAAGTTCGATGGCGATCTGAACGAGCTGAACCATCGCTTCGGTCTTGACTACTGGTCGAACCGCATCAATTCCTGGGAGGACTTCCCGGATGTGACCGCCACGATTAACGAGTCCCTCGGCGGCGAATTCGACAAGTTCCGTCGCGATCAGGTGCGTGCCTTCCTGCAGTGGCAGTCCGATATTGTGCGCGAATACGCTCATGACGACCAGTTCATCACCCACAATTTCGATTTCGAATGGCGTGGCTATTCCTTCGGCGTGCAGCCGGCCGTCGACCACTTCAAGGCCGCGACCGCAGTGGACATCACCGGCGTCGACATCTACCATCCGACCGAAGACGATCTGACCGGTAAGGAAATCGCATTCGGCGGCGATATGACCCGTTCCACCAAGGACGGCAAGAACTTCCTCGTGCTCGAAACCGAAGCGCAGGGTCAGCATGGCTGGGTTCCGTTCCCGGGACAGCTTCGTCTGCAGGCTTACTCGCACTTGGCCTCCGGCGCTGACATGGTGGAATACTGGCACTGGCATTCCATCCACAATTCGTTCGAAACCTACTGGAAGGGTCTGCTGAGCCACGACCTCGAACCGAACCCGACCTACCGCGAGGCAGGCGTGTTCGGACACGAAATCGGCAAGCCGGAAGTGGGGGAGCGCCTCGTTCACCTGAAGAAGCAGAACAAGGTGGCCATCATGGTCAGCAACGAGTCGCTCACCGCGCTCGACTGGTTCCTCATCGAAGCGGGCTTCCCGTTCGGCGGCAACCTCAAGTACAACGACGTGGTGCGCAACGTGTACGACGCGCTGTTCGAGCTCAACGTCGAATGCGATTTCGTGCCGTCCGATGCTCCGGCCGAACGTCTCGCCAAGTATGAGATGATCGTGACTCCGGCGCTCTACTGCACGTCTCAGGAAACTACGGATCGCTTGCGTACGTTCGTTGAAAATGGCGGCCACTTGGTTTCCACCATGCGTTCTTTCGTATCCGATGACGAAGTGACCGTTTTGGGCCGACCGCGCTCCGCACAATCTCACCGACGTGTTCGGCATGACTTACAGCCAGTTCACCCGCCCGAATGGCCACGTTTCCGTGGAATTCGCAGGTGCGCTCGCCGAAACCGCGTCCACCGATGCTCAGTCGCTGATCGAACTGTTGAACGCCGACGCTGATACTGAGGTGCTCGCATCCTACGGCCACTATGCTTGGAAGGATTACGCCGCAGTCACCCGTCACGCATTCGGCAAGGGCGATGCCGAGTGGATTGCTACGCTGCTTGACGCCGATTTCATTCGTGCGGTTATGCGCGAGGCTGTGGAACATGCTGGTGTTGCCGTTGCCGGAACCGCGCTCGCGGGCCAGATCTCGGTTCGTCAGGGTGTGAATGCCCTCGGTGAGAACGTGACGTATCTGCTCAATTATTCCGCCGACGAAGTTACCGTTGCAAGCCCGGTTGCAGGTGAAGTGGTGGTCGCTCCGGTCGTCATCGCCACCGACGGCAATATTGATGAGGCTGCAACTGCTGAAGTCGTACTGAAGGAGGGTACAGCCGTCAAGGAGGGTGATCCATTGGCAATCGGCCGCTGGAATGTTGTGGTGATCGCAGGCTGAAATCGCCGCAAAGAGAACGTTTAGGGAATGAGAAGGTCGATCAGGGCCTTCCATTCCCCAACGAAATCGATATCGTGAGATCCGTTGAGCCACCGCAATTGCAACCCTTCCATGGCGGATAGCACCTGCAGTGCGGTGCGTTCCGGATAGGCGACGTCATCTCGTTTGGCTGCGAACGTGTATTCCTTCAGCAGATTGATTTCGCGCTGTTCGAAATACTTGTGCACCGGATGGTCTTTGCTTAGGGCCTCGCTTTCGAGCAGAGTGTAGAGACGAACCATTTCGGGGCGGTCTGCGTTGGTTTCCACGGTTCCTGTGGAGATGGCCTTGAGTCCGAGAGCGCAATGGTATGCGATGCCGTCTTGCAAAACTTCGCCGGTCACGCCTTCAACGCCAAGATGCTCTGCAATGGCGATTTGGTTGGTGCGGTCGGCGTATTTGAGGGTTTCTTCAAGGAGTTGTTCTTTGGATTTGAAGTAGTAAAGGAGGCCTGCTTCGGTGATGTTCTGAGCTTGTGCCACGTCGCGAATGGTGAATCCCCAGAAGCCGAATTGGGAGATGAATGAAACGGTGGTTTCGAGTATCGCTTTTCTGCGATCTTCGGCGCTCATTCGTTTCCTGCGTTTATCTTCGATTCGGCGGCGCATGCTCTCTCCTTTTCTTGTACTTACTAAGTTACAGTACGGAGGAGAGGAAGTGTGGCAGAAACGTTGGAACACGCTGAGAAGTGACAGATAAAAGAGATTGTAATACGCTTTAACTAAGCAGTTACTAGGTAATAAAAACCGAGATTCTGCTTAAGAGTAAAACTAACATGGAATCATGGTGTCGGATTCGCAAAATCAACAAATCGAACACGATTGACTTGCGCTTTTGGCAGAAATGATTTACGGTAACAAATACGTTAATTACTGATTGGTAGTTAATTGACTGGGCGGGGCAGTCCGTGTCACACAACAAAAACACTACTGAAACATGAATCGAAGGAGAGAGTTTCATGAGTGAAGCAATCGCAAGCAAAGAGGAGCGTTTGGTGGCGTACAACGCCAACATCGCAGCCGCGGACAAGGATCCGTCGCTGTCTCCTGAAACCGGCAAGCCGCTGAGCAAGGTCAACACCATCCGCTTCGGCGCTGGCTTCCTGGTGTTCGGCATCCTGTGGATGTCAGGCCTCGGCATCGTCTCCGCCGTGCTGCTGCCGATGCACTACAAGACCATCGAAGGCGCCGATCCGGACGCCCTCGTCGGTATCGTCAATGCGTTCACCGCAGTGGCGTCCCTGGTTTCTAACCTGATGTTCGGCAACTTCTCCGATCGTTCCCGCTCCAGGTTCGGTCGTCGTACTCCGTGGATCGTTTTCGGTGCGGTGCTCGGTGGCGTCACCCTGTTCCTGACCGGCACCACGCATAACGCGGTGCTGCTTACCATCTTCTACTGCGCCTGCATGTTCGGCCTCAACTGCATGATTGCCCCGCTGGTCGCCGTGCTGTCTGACCGCGTGCCGTCCGGCATCCGTGGCACTATGTCCGCCTTCTATGGTGCAGGCTCCACGATCGGCGCCCCGATTGGTACCATGATCGGTGCATTCTTCATCGAGAACCTGACTGTCGGCTTTGCTGTTGCAGGCGTGCTCATGTTCCTCGGCGGTATCGTTGCGGTGATCATTCTGCCCAAGGAACGTTCCGCTGACTTCCTGCCGAAGGAAGAGGGCTCTTTCAAGGACATCCTCGTATCCTTCCGCCCGCCGAAGTTCGCTGGCGCCCACGACTTCTACAAGGCTTTCGCCGGCCGTTTCTGCATGCTCATGAGCTACCAGATGATCAACGTCTACCAGCTCTACATCATCCAGAACTACATCGGCCAGTCCGTTAAGGAATCAGCCGTCACCGTGTCCGTCGTCTCCATGATCATGATGGTCATGTCTCTGGTCGGCTCCTTTATCTCTGGACCGGTTTCTGATCTCATCGGCCGCCGTAAGGTCCCGGTTGTCGTAGCTTCCGTGCTCTTCGCTATCGGCATCGCCATGCCGTGGCTGATTCCGTCCACCTTGGGCATGTACCTGTTCGCGGGCATCGCTGGCCTCGGCTACGCCGTCTACTACGCAGTCGACCAGGCTCTGCTCGTCGACGTGCTGCCGAACAAGGAAGAAGCTGGCAAGGATCTGGGCATTCTGAACATGGGCACCACCCTTGGCCAGATGTGCGGCCCGGTCGTCATGTCCACCATCGTGGTGTCCCTCGGCTATAACTTCGCCTTCCCGACCGCCATCGCCCTGGCCATCATCGGCTGCTTCTTCATCATGGCCATCAAGAAGGTCAAGTAAGTAATCCTTCCTTGAATGATTGCCCCGGATCCGTCGTTTTCCCCTTCTCGATCGGGTCCGGGTTTTTCCGTAAGGAAGCGAACAATTGCAAATTGATGAATCCGAAGGATTTGTGACGATGCCGAGGGTTTTGAATTTGATGATCCTTGCAATGTCGATCATGGTATCAAGGTGACGCTTGCTCCGTTTTTGTTTAACGCATTCGTGTTGGACTGACGGGGAGTTGCCTGGCTGACGCGGATGTGTGCGTAACGCGTCAGCTTGGCTGTGGCAACGGTTTGTTGAATGCCGGGTGGTGGATTTTCCCTTCTCTTCCTGCCACCTTCGCAAGCCGGTGTTGTGTTGCAGGGCGTTTGTCTGTGGTGATTGGTTACTGGTCGCCGTGGGCAAACGCTTTTTCGTTACAAGTTGCGCAGAGAAGAAAAATGTATTATCATTTAACTAAGTAGTTACTAAGTAATAGAAACTATGGTGAAAACGTACGAAGGAGTGCATATGGGTCTCAATTACATCAAGGGCGTGAACCTGGGTAACTGGCTGGTTCTGGAAAAGTGGATGAACCCGGCATTGTTCGATGGCACTACCGCCGACGACGAATATTACCTGCCGACGCAGCTCGACCCGGCCGTCTATGAGGCACGCATCAAAACGCATCGCGCCGAATACATCAACGAACGCGACTTCGCCACCATCAAATCATGGGGATTGAATTCCGTACGAATTCCGGTACCGTATTTCATCTTCGGCGATCGAGCACCGTTCATTGGGTGTATTGATGAACTTGATAAGGCTTTCAACTGGGCTGAAAAATACGGTTTGACAATTCTTATTGATTTGCATACTGCTCCGATGAGCCAGAACGGTTTCGACAATGGCGGCATCTCCGGCGTGTGCAAGTGGGCACAACTGCCGGAAGAGGTTGAATTCGTGCTTAGTGTGCTCGAGCGTCTTGCCAAGCGTTATGGCAATAGGGAAGCGCTGATGGGCATTGAAATCATCAACGAGCCGAACACCACCACGTCCTGGCCGATGATGAACGTGACCGAACGATACAAGGCCGTCGATGCCGAACTTGCGGAAGGCACCGGTCCGATTGAATTCGACTGGCTCAAGAACTTCTACATCACCGCATATCGTCGCCTGCGCGACGTCGACAAGGGTGCTTTGCCGACTGATAAGGCTGTGGTATTCCATGATGGATTCGATATCGAACAGTGGAAGGACTTCATGCGTGGCGCAGATGGCAAGCTTGCGTCAGAGTTCGAAAACGTGATCCTCGACACCCACCAGTACTTGATGGCCGCGGAAATGATGGGTTGCCCGCAGACCGTGGAGGGCTACGACGATTTCGTGCGCAACACGTACGCTCCGATGGTCGCCGAAATGAGCGAATACTTCCCGGTGATTGTGGGCGAGTGGTGCCTGTTCAACTCGGTCGGCTGTGGTGTGGACACCCACGGCGGCCAGAGCGTGCTCAACGGCGAGGAAGGTGCGCAGGCGGAAACGCTCAGTGCCGAAGAAAAGCGTGCGCTCTACCAAGGCGTTGCCAAGTCGCAGCTTGAAGCATGGAGCAACGGCAGCGGCTTCTACTACTGGAACTACAAGCTGCTCACCGACACGGTCAACACCCCTGGCTGGATCGGCTGGGACTCTTGGGACCTAGGCCGCTGCATAGCCCAATCCTGGTTCCCCCTCCCTCCCATCCTTTGAAAAAAGGAAAAACTCACTAAAAACATCAACTTGCGTAACACAACGTAAGTGCAACGCAACGTAACGCAAAAGCGTTACGAGCCGGAGTCTGCGATGCTCTGTTGAGACCGTAAAGACTGGCCAGAGCGGCCTTGGAGCGTGTCAGCAATAGAGCATCGCAGACTCCGGCGGACACTGCAGTAACCAAATAACACTGCAGTAAGCGGCGGGCGCCGCAATAACTAAAGCAAAATCGCAATAAGTAAAAAACCGAAAAAAGAAAAGCAGAAATCAAAGGAGAGATAATGCTGCAGAATCCTATTTTTAAAGGCTTCAATCCTGATCCGGCCATTTGCCGTAAAGGTGACGACTATTATGTTGCCGTTTCCACATTCGAATGGTTCCCAGGCATTCCGATCTACCATTCGAAGGACATGAAGCATTGGGAGCTGCTCACCCATGTGCTTACCGATGACACGAATCCGAACCTTACCAAGCTGCCGAGCGCTAAGGGCATTTGGGCTCCTTGCCTCACGTATTGTGAGGAAGAGGACATGTTCTACGTGATTTATGGTGTTATGAATTCCATGAATGCACGCTATTTCGACGTGAATAATTATCTTATTAAGTCGAAGAATATTGAAGGCCCGTGGAGCGAGCCGGTGTATTTGACTTCCTCCGGTTTCGATGCGTCCATTCTGCATGACGATGATGGCAAGAAGTACATCGTCAGCTTGGAGTGGGAGACCCGCGAAGGCTACGAGAAGCCGGGTGTGATCTGCTGCGTGGAATATGATCCGGAAACCAAACATGTGGTCGGCTATCCGAAGCGTATTTGGCGTGGTGCTACTGATCGTGGCTGCATTGAGGCTCCGCATCTGACCAAGCGTGACGGCTGGTATTACATTATGTGCGCTGAGGGCGGTACTGGCTACAACCATTCCGTGACCATGGGGCGTTCCCGCAATGTGTGGGGTCCGTACGAGCCGGATCCGAATGGCCCGCTGGTTACGTCACAGCCGAAGGAGTCGAACGAGCGTGCCGATGACGATCATCTGAAGCCGCGCTATTTCAACCCGGATTCCGTGCTGCAAAAGTCCGGGCATGGCTCGTATGTTGACCTGCCGAACGGCGAAACCTATTTGGTGCATTTGACGAGCCGTCCGTTTGTGCCGGAATTGCGTTGCACGCTTGGCCGTGAAACCGCTATCCAGAAGATGCAGTGGACGTCTGATGGCTGGCTGCGTATGGCTGACGGTTCCAATCTGGCGAAGATTGAGGTTGAGGAACCGAATCTGCCGGATGTGCCGATGCCGGAGATTCCGAACTTTGATGACTTTGATGGCGGCGAATTGGGCAACTGGTATTACTCGCCGCGTCAGATGCCGAGCACGTTTGCGAATGCTACGGAACGCCCGGGCTGGCTGCGTGTTCGTGGTGAAGAATCGCTTGCCTCGCTGAATCGTACGAGCCTGCTTACTCGCAAGCTGACGAGCGTGTATGCCACGGTGACCACCAAGATGGAGTTCGAGCCGGAAGTCTACCAGCACAGCGCTGGCTTGACCATCTACTACGACAACATGAATAACATTTTCCTGCGCAAGTATTATTCGCAGACGCTTGGTGGCAGCGCGATTTCGATCGTGCGTCTCGAAAACGGCGAAAAGACGGAAATGCTTGACACTCGTGTTGCCGTGGAAGATAAGCCGATTTACTTCCGTTTGAACATTGAGGGCCGTCGCACTTGGTTCGAATGGGGTTATGATGGCGAGAATTGGACCAAGATCGGTCCGGATTTCGATACCACCACGTTCTCTGACGAATACTGCAAGTTCGGTGAGTTCACCGGCACTATGGTCGGTATTGCCGTCACTGATGCTTCGCTGCATGAGAAGACCGCCGATTTTGATTTCTTCGATTATGAGGCGGACGAAACGAAGCCTGTCGACTGATCCCGCCCGGGCGGCCACCACGATCATTCAACGACCCTGATCCGGTCGTGATCCGATTCCGAGCGGCCGTGTGGCCGCTCGCGGGGCACATACAATGGACCAAGGAATGTTGCGAATGACGCACGGTTCCTTGGCCCATTGGGCCGAATGGGTTTTGCCATGGGTTGTGATGGACGGAAACGAAAAGTCGGGTAACCCCCGAGCGTAAGGGCGGTGAGACGCATGGTGCTAGGCATCGATGAGCGAATCGACGGCGTGAACCTCGGCAACTGGCTGGTGCTGGAGAAATGGATGGATCCGAAACCGTTCACCCGCAGCGCCGAAGACGATGAAATCTGGATGCACCGCACGCACGTATCCCTCTGGTCCGAACGGAATCTCGCCGAGGAACTGCGCCGGCACCGCGAAACCTACATCACCCTGGAGGATTTCCGTATTATCGTCGGTCACGGAATCAACCTCGTACGCATTCCCATACCGTATTTCATCTTCGGCGACTGGCCCGGGCATCCGGGCTGCATCACGTACCTCGACCGCGCGTTCCGCTGGGCGCGGGAGACGGGATTGAAGATTATGATTGACCTGCATACCGTTCCCGAATCGCAGAACGGTTTCGACAACGGCGGTCTGACGGGTGTATGCAAATGGGCGCAGAATGCGGACTTGGTGGAGTACACGCTGAACGTGCTGGAGCGATTGGCTCGCCGATACCGCGACGAACCGGCCCTGCACAGCATCGAAGTACTCAACGAACCAGTGAGCTGGTCGGTGTTCCATAGCACGTCGAACACGGCGAAAGACTCTCATGAGGCTTCCGGTAGCACGTATGTCTCACTGCGGTTTCTGAAGCGCTTCTACCGCGACGCTTACGCCCGGTTGCGCGCCGTGCTACGTCCGGAAACCGTGATCGTATTCCATGACGGTTTCCGACTACTCCGCTGGGGTGGTTGGTTTCGTCGTGCTGGCATGTGCAACGTCATGCTCGACACCCATCAGTATCTCATAGCGATGGAGGATCAGCTGTTTTCGGGACCGGCACGCCGGCTGTACCTGCGATCGCGGCGACTGCCATGGCTGTACCGGATGCTGGTGGGCGCGAGTAGCATCGCCATCCGTTCGGCGGCCCGTCGTATTCCCGTGCTGGTGGGCGAGTGGTGCGTGGAGAATCAGTGGGCCCTACACAGCCAAAACCGATCGGCTGCATACCGCCAAGTGTCACGATTGCAACGCGCGGCATGGGACGTGTCGGCGGGGCAGATCTATTAGAGCTACCAGCTTGCGCGCTCCGCGAAACCGGGTAGTGGCGAAGGGAAACCGCCGCGGGATCCTCGCAACGGCGGCAATCTTGAGGCGTGGGATCTGACTCGCGTATGGCGTCATGGATGGATTCGGGCGGATACCTCTCACGATGACGTGCCATAGGCAGTCAATCAACGGCAATCGACGCAAGGTGCATTAGACTCGGAATCATGGCAGAGGAAGAGACTTCGAAACGTATCCGAAAATCACCGCAGGAGCGGCGTGAGGAAGTGCTGGATGCCGCGGTGCAGCTGATCAGCGAGCGTGGGTTCAACGGTATTTCCATTCAGGATGTGGCTGATCGTGTTGGCATCTCCAAGCAGGGTGTGCTTCGGTATGTGGGTAATAAAGACAATATGCTGGCCATGGTGTTCAACGAGTATTACGGTGAGACGGGCACTCCTGAGGATTTCTTTGCATCAGGTATGCCTGGCAGTGATCCTACTGCGCCGCTGTTTCCTGCGTATTTGCGTTATTTGGTGCGGCATAATTCGCGTCGTCGCATGATGGTGCAGTTGTTTACCGTGCTTCTGCGGAATCGTTGAATCCTGAACATCCGTTGCATGATGAATTCACTGCTCGTATGGACGATATTTGGGAGCATTATTCGCGATATCCTTGGCTGATTCCTCCGCAATTGGGTTCATGGAAGTCGAGCATGCGACCGGTGGTGCGTAAGGCCATGGAAATCATGGATGGCGTGCAATTATGGTGGTTGCGCGAACCTGAAGTTGATTTGTGCAAAGAGTGGGCTCAGATGGAAAACATGCTGTTTCCCGCTCCATTATGGGATGCATATCGCTGATTATTTAAGATTGCATTGCATGTATTCGTGTGAGAAGGCGAGGGGTCTGACGGGCTTCTCGCCTTCTGTGTTGGTATGGTCATGCCGAGTTGCGCGCGTGCCTGCATCGTGTTAAACTACCAATTGGTAATTAAAGGAAATCGCTTCAATGAGGAAAGTGAGCAATCCATGGCCGAAACCACTGAAAATACGATAGATCTGCCCTATAAGAATCCGGAACTTCCCACTGAGGAACGCATCGTCGATCTGCTTGGTCGCATGACCCTTGAAGAAAAAGTCGGACAGATGATGCAGCTTGACGCGCGAAGCGGAGATCTGGACGATCTAATCGTCAACAAGCATGTTGGTTCCATTCTGCACACCTCACCCTCCGACCTGCCGAAAGCCGTGGAAACGGTGAACACCAAAACCCGTCTCGGCATTCCGCTGGTGATCGGTGACGACTGCATTCACGGCTATTCCTTCTGGCCGGGAGCCACCATTTTCCCGGAACAATTGGGCATGGCGACCACGTGGGATTCCGAAAAAGTGCAGGCCGCGGGCCGTGCCACCGCCGAGGAAGTGTCGACTACCGGCGTGCATTGGACGTTCTCTCCGGTGCTGTGCATCGCGCGAGACACCCGTTGGGGTCGCGTGGGCGAAACCTTTGGCGAGGACCCGTACCTGATCGGCGAAATGGCATCGTCCATCGTCAAAGGCTATCAGGGTGGTGCCAAGGCGGGCGAGCCGCTTGCCAAAGACGCGATTCTCGCATGCGCCAAGCATTTCGCGGGCTATTCCGAAACCCAGGGAGGCCGTGACGCTTCCGAAGCCGATCTGAGCCACCGCAAGCTGGAATCCTGGTTCCTGCCGCCGTTCGAACGCGTGGCCAAGGAAGGCTGTGGCACCTTCATGCTTGGCTACGAATCCATCGAAGGCGTGCCGGTCACCTTCAACAAGTGGCTGCTTTCCGACAGGCTGCGTGGCGCTTGGAACTATCAGGGCACGCTTATCACCGATTGGGACAACGTCGGCCGTTCCGTATGGGAGCAGAAGGTTAAGCCGGACTATGTGCAGGCCGCCGCTGACGCGGTCAAGTCCGGCAACGACTTGGTGATGACCACCCCGAAGTTCTACGAGGGTGCGATCGAAGCCGTGAAGACCGGTCTGCTTGACGAATCGTTGATTGATGCCGCCGTGGCTCGTATTCTCGCACTAAAGTTCCGTCTTGGACTGTTCGAAGATCCGCGTCTGCCTGATCAGGAACGCATCAATGCGGTGATCGGCTCCGAAGAACACCAGCAGCTCAATCTCGAAGTGGCTCGCGAAGCCGTGGCATTGCTGAAGAACAATGGTTCGCTGCCGTTCAATGCGGCTGGCGCGAAGCGTATCGCGGTCGTTGGTCCGCTTGCCGACGATGCGCAAACTCAGCTGGGCGACTGGGCGGGCAGCTCCGGTCAGATCAACTGGATGCCTGACGGCCACCCGCGCGAGATGATCACCACAGTGCTTGATGGCTTCAAGCAGCTCTCTCCGGAAGGCTGCGAGGTCGTGTACTCTCGCGGTGCCAACATCGTGGATTTGGTGCCCGATCCGGAAGGCGAGTTCTACCCGGATGGACAGCCTCGCCCGAAGATCGGCGTTTCCGCCAAGCTCGACCGCGCACTGCTCGATGAAGCCGTGGAAAACGCTCGCCAAAGCGACCTGATCGTGGCTGTGGTGGGTGATGTGATTCAAGCCATTGGTGAAGGCTGCTCCACCGCTACGCTTGAACTGCTCGGCGGCCAGAATGCACTGATCGACGCGCTGTCGAACGTGGCTCGCGAAACCGGCAAGCCGTTCGTGGTGGTACTCGTCAGCTCCAAGCCGCAGGTGCTGCCGGCATCCGTGATCGGTACCAACGGTGTGATTGTTGACGAAACACCGGCCGAAGGCACTTCGGCTCTGCTGTGGGCTCCAAGCCCGGGCATGAAGGGCGGCCAGGCCATCGCCGAAATCATCCTCGGCGAAACCGAGCCGAGCGGACGCCTGCCGATCACCTTCCCACGCCATGCAGGTCAGCTGCCGGTCTACTACAACCAGATTCGCGGCCAGCACGGCAACCGCTACGCCGACCTCACACAGGATCCGGCATTCGCATTCGGCGAAGGCCTGAGCTACACCACGTTCGAATACGGCGAACCGACGGTCACTAACGTTCCGGAATCCGGCGCATTCGGCGAAACCGACACCGTGCATGCCGAAATCACCCTCACCAATACGGGCGATCGCAAGGGCACGGAAGTAGTGCAGCTCTACATCGGCGACATCGTGACCTCTTACAGCTGGACGGATCGTGAACTCAAAGCATTCCAGCGTGTGGAACTCGAACCGGGCGAAAGCGAGACCGTTGCCTTCGATATTCCGGTTTCCGATTGCACCATCGTCGATTCTGAAGCTAACCGAATCGTTGAGCCGGGCGAATTCGAAGTGCTTATCGGTCACTCCAGCCGTCGCGAAGACCTGAAGCGCACCACCTTCACCGTCGCATAAGCAACCAAAATAAACCGTGTCGCAGAACTCGATAATCGACACGCCAGACTGATATGAGCCGCCTACGAAATGCTGATCGTAGGCGGCTCATGCAATTTCACGTAACATTTCTGCCTTACATAATGTTCTGCCTTACATAATGTGTGGTGTGTGCCGGCGCAAACTGTAGCCGCGCCGGCATGCGAATATCGTCGACAATTTCGAAGCAAGAACTATTACACAACCTTTCTATCGAAGGAGCAGAGTGTCTACGGATAAGAGGAACGCACCATCAGACATACCCATCGAACATGCCGAAAACGGCACGGTTTCCGCCACCAACGGCGTACAAAGCGGCGCAATCAACGACAAGTGTATGAGCGAAGGCAAACTCACCATCGTGGTGGTGACGCTCGCCATTCTCACCTTCCTCGGCATTCTGTCGGAAACTTCGCTGAACATCGCATATTCGGCGTTGATGGAAGAGTTTGCGATTTCCGCCGACGTGGTGCAATGGCTGACCACCGGGTATCTGCTGTTGCTTTCCGTGGCCATTCCGACGTCACCGTTCATGGTGCGCAAATTCCCGACCAAAGCGTTGTTTGTTATGGCCATCGCGCTGTTTTCCGTGGGAACGCTCGTCGGCGCGCTCGCATTGAACTTTCCGATGCTGCTTGCCGCACGACTGATCATGGCGCTCGGCACGGGTGTTTCCCTGCCGCTGCTGACCAACATCATTCTCGACAAGGCTCCATTCCACAAGCGCGGCATGATGCTTGGGTTGGTGAGTTTGGTGACGTGCGCGGCTCCGGCCATCGGGCCGGTGTTCGGCGGATTGGTGATGGAATTCCTGAACTGGCATTGGATTTTCTATGCCATGATTCCGTTCCTGGTGATTTCGTTCGTGCTTGGCGCGGCTACCGTGCCTGACATCCGTCACGGTGAGAAGGGCTATCTGTCGGTGCCATCGCTGCTGTTGGTGGCTGTTGGCTTGGCCGGCATTATTGTTGCGGCCAGTTTCTTCGCGCAATGGAATGGCGATTGGCGATTCTGGAGTGTGCTTATCGGTGCCATTATGGTGTTGGCGGTGTTCGCCGTATTGCAGTTGCGTATGGCTCATCCGTTGGTGGAAGTGCGTACGTTTGCATATTCGGGATTCACGCTCGGCATGGTGATTCTGCTCATGTCTTCCGGCGGTGTGCTTGGTGTGAACTTCTTGCTGCCGATTCTGCTGCAGCGAGGATTGGGGCATACGTCGATGACGGCCGCTTTGATTTTGCTGCCGGGCGCTGTGATTGGCGCGGTGTCGGCTCCACTGATCGGCGGCGCGTTGAAAGAGCATTTCCCGCCGAAGTTCATCGCCTGCGGTTTTGTTGGCGTGGCGGTGATGGATGTGGCGATGATGCTTGGCGGCTCGCACGAAGGAGCCATTGCCGTGGCATACGCGCTGTTCATGGCCGCTTCCGGATTCGTGCTGGTGCCCGATCAGACGCATGCGTTGAACCAGTTGCCGTCTTCCATGAACGCCGACGGTTCCGCGGTGATGAATACCATGCAGCAGCTCGCAGGCGCCATCGGCACGGCTGTGGCATCCACGTTGATTTCCGAATTCTCGGCCGCCAACGTGAATGCCGGCATGCAGCAGGCTGACGCTTATGTGGCTGGCTTCTCCACCAGCATGTGGGTGTTCTTCGGCATGGCCGTATGCGGTGAGATTCTGGCGTTGCTCATGTTCCGCTTCTCGGTGAAGCGTGCTCAGGAGTAGCCTGCAAGCCGAACCATTTGGGGCATGACTGCCCCAAATCTCAGTCATGGTGACATGCGGCCAATCCTCAGCGTCGAGCGATTCAGCCAACGCCATGCCATCCTCAAAGCATTGCGCCAACGATTCACGCTCGATTACGCGACTTTCCGCAGGACCTCCGGGAGGATTGATAACAACGGTTCCAGTGGGAAAGTGGTAATCGTAGGTTACTTGCGAACGATCGCCGGAATGGAAAATATCAAGCATGCGCTGCGTTGGCGCGAACTGTTGAAAAGCGAACGCCTTGCATTCCACCAAATCCAACAGTATGCCTGCTGCGCAGCAAATGCGGTGCCTGCGCATCGCGAATCAAGGTACGCAACGACGTCATTATGCGTAAATATCGTTTTATATCGCAAACATTACCGTAGAGGCAAGGTCGTGCAACCAGCCAAGTCGGCAGCAAATCGGCACGCACCAACCCATCTTCGGGGGAGAAGGCCTTGCGTACCAATTCCCCGGAATAATCGGTGATTGACGTCTGCAATCGTCGTAATTGCTGAATGCGCTCATCCACCTGCGACTGCGCTGCGGCAAGTAACGCTCGCCAATCAAGCGAACCGTCTTCGAAACGGAATTTCTCCAACGAATCCAATGGCACGCCGGCGGCGATGCAGATACGCATCACATCGACGTCAAGCATTTGATCGGGGGTGTAGTGTCGGTAGCCGGTAGCCGGTAGCCGGTAGCCGGTAGCCGGTAGCCGGTAGCCGGGTCTACCGCGGCTGGTTTCAAGATGTTATGCGCATCGTAATAGCGCAACGCCTTGGCGGTGATGCCGTCCAATTTGGCCACTTCGCCAATCGTCAGCAGCTCGTCATCATCGCCGGCCACGTATTGTCTCCTTGTCGTGGGCTTCACTGTTCGTGTTGACCTTGCCCTCGGGGCAAAAAGTCTATCATTCCGTGAGGTTGCTCCGTGAGGATGCGGAGCCTGAATGATATGCCGCTTCGACGATGAATGGCGGTAGGAGGTGATGCCATGGGCAATGAGGAACAGCGCGACTGGCTTGGTTCGGCCACACCGGTATTCGGTGACTTGCAAGACAAGTCCCGTGCCGCAGTCTGATGGTTTGAAATTTTCAAACGCTGCAGAATAGTAGTAAGGGTGGGTTTCGCCAGGTAAGGAGACCCACCTTGCCGTTGTATTGCGTCGAGTTGGGCTGTGCTAACAGTGTTCCGCATGCGATTATGCGCGTGTGGATTCGCGTCGGATTAGAGTCGGCTCGATAAGCGTGGTGCTGTGCACGTGTGCGGCGGGATTGTCGATGTAGTCGAGCATCTGCGCCATGGCCTTGCGCCCCATGTCGATAGCGGGCGCGTTCACTACGGTCAGCGACATGGGGCATTTGGTCTCCAACCGTGCCCCCTCCATGCCGATGACGCAAACATCTTCTGGAACCCGTGGGCCGTTATGGTCATGGAATGCCGACAGCACGCCGGCGGCAAGCGCGTCCGAGACGGTGATGATGCCGTCTGGAATGGCGTCCAGGCCGCTACGCTTCATTGTGTCGATGATGTCCAGGCCGAGCTGGTAACCGTCTTCAAACATCAGACCTTTGGAATTGATGAGTTCCAATTGCGTGCTTCCATGCGTGCGCGCAATGGTTTTTTCGACGCCCATCTGCCGATCTTGTACGGATTCATAGTCAAATGAGTGTGCGGCGAACGCGATGCGGCTGCATCCGATGCGAATGAGTTCATCGGCTGCGATCTGCCCGGCCGCCATATTGTTTTCAAGCACGCAGCACACCTGATCGGCGTGACGGGGATTGGTATGGTCGAGCAGGATGATGGGAATGTTGGCCGCTCGTGCCGCGGCCACGTCTTCGGGGGAGTCGGATATGGTGCTGAGCAGAATTCCGGCCACGTTCATGTCGATGAGTGTTTTCACCAGTTCGTTTTGCCGTTGCGCGTCGGATGATGCGTTCAAGGCGATAAGCTGCAGGTCGTTTTCTTCGCAGACCTCCTGCGCTCCTTCATGGATGAAGGTGAACAGGGAATGTTCGATATCGGTCATGATATAGCCGATGAGGCGCGGTCCGGCGTTCTCTCGCTGGGGGAGAAGCGTGTTTCTGCGGGGGGTGTAGCCCAGTTCTTTGATGCTTGCGCCGATTTTCTCTTTTAAGGTGTCCGATACGCGTTCGGGGTAGTTGAGATAGTTGGATACGGTGCCGATGGAGACGCCGGCATGTTTGGCGATGTCGGAAACGCCCACACGTTTTGATGCTGGCATGAGATTGCTCCTGTTCGTACATAAACCGGTTATTCCTTGATGTATCAATAGTCTACGCGCTCTCTTTTGAAATTGTATATTGAAAAACGCGCGACGATTTTGAAATTTTCAAAAACGAATGTAGTATTTCAACTACAACATCACTGGAGGTGCTGCTGAGGACGGCAGGATGTTCTGGTGTATAAAACAATGGAATCGCAGTGTTTTCTGAATGCTGGACAGATCAAAGGAGATGCCTCGGCAATTTGAAAACGCAGTGAAAATCATTTGAAAAAAGGAAGGACATACTTGTGTGAAAAAATCGCATGCAAGTATGAAAAAGGTAAGGAAAGAGCAATGAATACTTCAACCAAGAAGGGCAAAGGATTGGGCGAATACATGCCGCTCGCCTTCGCCGCAGGCATCGGATCGATGCTGGGATCCGGCATCATCGTCGGTCTGTCGGCAACCATTGTGGTCTGGCAGGAAGGCCTTGGACTCGATACCACGCAGGTCGGCCTGCTTTCCGGTATTCTGACCTTCGCCATCGCCTTCGGCTCGCTGTTCGGAGGCCGCTTGGCCGACAAGATCGGCCGCGTGCTGTTTTTCAACTGGATCAACCTGTTCTACGCCATCGGTGCCGCCATCTGCGTGTTCGCCCCGAACTTCACCGTACTGCTGATCGGCCTGATCATTGCAGGTTTGGCTTCCGGCGCGGATCTGCCGGTTTCCATGACCATCGTCTCCCATGATGCTCCAGACGAGGCCACCGCCGCACAGCTCGTCTCCACCACCCAGGTGTTCTGGCAGGTGGGTGTGTTCATCTCCTTCATTTGCGCGTTCCTGGTTTCCGCCATGCAGGGTGCCACCGGTGGTCGTGTGGTGTTCGCCATCCTCGCAGTATTCGCTGTGATCGCATGGCTGTGGCGACTGCTTTCTCCGACCTTCCGCCGCTTCCATGAAGCTGCCGACGTTCGTGACGCCGCACGTCCGGCTGCTGTAGGCAACGGCAAGGTTTCCGTGACCAAGGTGCTGTTCGGCGCCGACAAGAAGGTGCTGCTCACCTACTTCCTTGCCATCGTGATCTTCTACGTCGGCTGGAACCTGCTAGCCAACACGTGGGGCCAGTTCCAGACCTACATGTTCTCCAAGGCCGGAGCCGCCCAGTCCCTGGCCACCGGCTTGGGCATCATCCTCAACTTCGTGACGCTCGTGCTCAACATCGTGTTCGCGTCCATCGCAGGCGGCAAATATCGTAACAAGGCGTTCTTCGCAGGCATCGTGATCTCGCTGATCGCCATGGCCGCCATGGCCATGGGCGGTGCGGACCTATGGGTCATCGTCGGCGCGACAGCCTTCATGAACCTCGGATCCCCGCTGGCAGGCGAAGCACTGTACAAGGTGTGGACCCAGGAATCCTTCCCGATCGAGATTCGCGCCTCCATCCAGGGCTTCATCAACGGCTTCTCCCGCCTGTGCTGTGGCCTGTTCGCGCTCATCACCCCGGCTCTGGTGCTTCCTGAAACCATTCAGACCACTATGTGGTGCTTCTTCGGCATCGTAATCATCGAAGGCATCGCCGGTACCATCATGATCCGTGCTCAGAAGAAGTACGGCACCGACGAAGAACGTCAGGCACACAAGATCGCAGCCTGATTAGCAACAGCAATCACATAACAACTCAATATCTCCAATCGCAAGTCAGTTATGCAATACCTTGCGATTGCCAGCCAAAGTCCCAGCCATCGTCGCCGTTCGTTTCTCTCTCCTTGCGGCATGGCTCGGACTTTGGCTTCCCACCATCACAAACAAGTGATCCATTATTTTTGTAGACAAAGGGGTCATCATGGCCATTACTGATCCGCAGATTGTGCCCAGTACGCTGGCTTCGGATCTTGACATCATCAGCTTCACCGTGGAACACTACCCGGGAGATGCGCTCGGCATCGCCACCGCAGCCCCACGCATGACATGGGTGTGCTCCGGCATGCTGCCAATCGACGCGCAGATCCTGCTCAAAGTGACACGACGTGTTCCCGGCGGGCAACCTGTGGAAGAACGCACCTACCTGCCCACTGACACTTCCGTGCTTATTCCATGGCAGTTCGCGCCGCTCGCCTCACGCGAAGAAGTGTTCGCCACCATGCAGGCCGTTTCGGCAAGTCACCAGCCATTGGGCAAACCGAGCGCAACCCTGCATTTCGAAGTCGGACTATTGGAAGAACATGAGCATGTCGCCGATTTCGTCGGACCATCGTGGAGCGAATCCGAAACTGACCATCGTCACCTGCCATTAGTGCGCACCGAAGTCGAACTGAAGGAACAACCCAAACGCGCACGCCTATATCTAAGCGCACTCGGTCTTGTGGAAGCCGAAATCAACGGCGTCAAAGTCGGCAATGACGCGCTCGTACCAGGCTGGAGCAACTACAACCAGCGCGTGGAATGCTTCACCTACGATGTGACCGACGAACTGCAGTCCGGTGCCAACGCATTGGGATTCTGGCTCGGTGACGGATGGTACCGCGGACGCCTCGGCTTCGATGGCGGTTACTCCAACTTCTATGGCGATCGTATTGCCGTATTCGCGCAACTTGAGGTCGAATATGCCGACGGCAGTATGCAGAACATATATTCCAACGCATGGGACCGCCAATGGAAGGCGACGCTCGGACCGATCGTCTGCTCGGATCTGTGCGAAGGCGAACGATATGACGCTCGACTGGAACAGCCGGGATGGTCGAAACCAGGATTCGACGACAGCTCCTGGCAGCCGGTCGCGGAAGTCATGTATGACCCGGCACGTATTGAAAATCCTGAAACATCGCCGGTGCGCGCGCATGAATCGCATGAGCCGGTCAGCATCGAACGCATCGGCAACACGGAAGATGGTCGTGGCATATGGCTGGTTGACTTCGGACAGAACTGTTCGCAGCGCATCCGCCTGCACATGCGCGATCTTGAAGCAGAACAAAGCGTGACGTTACGTCATGTGGAAGTGTTGGAACCGGACGGATCCATCGCCACGCGAACCTTGCGCAGAGGCCAGCAGTGCGATGTGTACACTTCCAACGGTTCCGACGCTTGGTGGGAGCCACGATTCGCGATGCACGGCTTCCGCTATGCACAGATCGAAGGTTTCGCAGGAGAACTGACCGCAGCCGACATGGATTGCCGCGTCTACCATTCCGTGATGGAACGCACCGGCGAACTGACCACATCGAATCCGCTGCTCAACCGTTTGCACGAGAACGCCGTATGGTCGATGCGTTCCAACTTCGTGTCCATTCCAACCGACTGCCCGCAACGCGACGAACGCATGGGTTGGACGGGAGACATCTGTCTGTTCGTGCCTACCGCGGCTTATTTGTATGACGTATACGGGTTCCTGAAAAGCTGGCTGAAAGACGTGCGTGCCGACCAGGTCAAGTGGGGCACTGTGCCGTTCTACGTGCCGTTCGTGCCGTTGGGCGTATGGGCGCATCCACAAGCCATCTCCACGTGGGGCGATTCGGCGGTGGAAGTGCCGTGGACGCTGTACATGGAAAGCGGGGACGTGCAGGTGCTCGCCGATTCCTACGATCTGATCCGTGATTGGATCGATGAAGTGGCAGGGTACCTTTCGCCCGATGGCGTATGGGATCGCAAGCCGGACTATCCGCTCGGGCAGCTTGGCGATTGGCTTGATCCGACCGCGCCTCCGGAAGATCCTACGCAGGCCATGACCGAAAAGGAACTGGTCGCCACCGCGTTCTACGCACGCAGCTGCATGCAAGGCACGCACATCGCGCATATTCTCGGCAAAACCGATGATGAAACTCGATTCGCCGCCCTGCGTGACCGTGTGATTGATGGATTCCTGCAGCGTTTCACCAACCTTGACGGCACCATGACATCCGACACCCAGTGCGCCTACGCGCTCGCCATCGCCTTCGGACTGCTTGACGGCGAACCGGTGCGCCGCGTGAAGGCCGGCAATCGACTCGCCTGCCTGGTGCGCGAATCCGGCGGCAAGGTAAGCACCGGATTCGCCGGCACGCCATTCGTGCTTCCGGCGTTGACCATGACCGGCCATAACGACGAGGCCTACGCGCTGCTTACCTCCACCGAATGCCCAAGCTGGCTTTACCAAGTGGTTATTGGGGGCCACCACCACGTGGGAACGTTGGGATTCCATGCGGGCCGATGGTTCGCTGAACCCCGGCGGCATGACCTCGTTCAACCATTACGCGCTCGGATCGGTGGCGGAATGGATGCATGCGCATATCGGCGGCCTTGAAGCCGTTGAACCCGGCTGGAAGCGGTTCCGTATCGCTCCGGTGATCGGGGGAGATCTCACCCATGCCGAAACCTCTCACATCACCCCATATGGCAAGGCGGAAGTGCAATGGGAAGTCAACGACAATGTGCTTGATCTGACGGTTGCGGTACCTGCCGGAACCACGGCATTCGTGGATATCGTCGACCATGAGCGCGTCGATCTTGTTGCGGGAACGCATCATCTGCAGATGGCGCTGTAATCGTACGGAATCGTGTGAAATCGTATGAACGAAAGTCCTGCCGAAGCTGAAGCCAAAAGTAAAACGTCGGCGTCGGCAGGACTGCGATCATACCAAAAAATTGAAAAAATGCTTTCTTCATCGTATATTTCAAATCATTTCAATATTTCAAAAAAGACATGCTTCCAAAGGGGGCAAATCATGACAGCAAACGCATCACGCGAGCCAAGCACCGCAGTATTGAGTGATATCGCACCTGACAGCGGCCGCAAACTGACATCCACCGAAAAAAGTGGCGATTCGGCGTCGGCTTCGTGCTCTTCTCGCTGATTTGGATGGTCGCAGGCACTTCCGGATCGGCCGTGCTGCTGCCGCAACGATTCACCGAACTGAACATAGGCGTGCCCGAAGTGATTCTCGGCACCATGAATTCCGTAGGCTGCGTATTCGCACTGTTCTCCAACGTGATTTTTCGGTGCGTTAAGCGACATCACGCGCTCGCGTTTCGGCAAGCGCACGCCATGGATTGTGGCAGGTGGTCTGATTACGGCAGCCGGCTATGTGCTCGCCTTCTCCAGTGCGCAGTTGGTGGGTATTGTAGCCGGATGGTGCATTGTGCAGGTCGGCGTCAACATGATGATCGCTCCGGCTGTGGCAGTGCTGTCCGACCGCATTCCGGAAAACGTGCGTGGTACGTTCTCCGCATTCTATGGTGGTGCGCAGATCGTCGGATCATCCGCCGGAACGTTCCTCGGATCGAAATTCATTGAAAACATGGGCACCGGATTTGCGATCGGTGCGGCACTGTTCGCAGTCACCGGTATCGTGACCGTGCTGATCTGGCCGCGCGAACGCTCCTCGGCTGCTTCTGTGGCTTCCGTCGAGTCTTCGGATGCCACCGCAAAGCTCGACGTCAAGCAGTTGCTGCGTTCGTTCATTCCTCCTACCAAGAATTGCCGAGATTTTTACTTGGCATTGATGGGCAGATTGCTGCTTATCTTGGGTTGGAACATGATTTCCGGCTATCAGCTGTATATTCTGCAGAAATACTGCGGGTTGAGCGTAAAGGATTCCGCGGCGACGATTTCCACCATGTCGGTGATTTCCATGGTTGTGCTGATCGTCACGTCCATGGTGTCGGGTCCGCTGTCGGACCGTCTGCAGCGCCGCAAGGTCATCGTGGCGATCGGTTCGGTGATTATCGCGATTGGTGTGGCCATTCCGTGTTTCATGCCGAATGCTTTGGGCATGATGCTGTTTGCAGGCATCGGCGGTGCTGGTTATGGCATTTACATTGCCGTCGATCAGGCGTTGAACGTCGATGTGTTGCCAAGTCAGGAAGAAGCTGGTAAGGATCTGGGCATTCTGAATCTTGCCAACACCGTTGGTCAGGTGCTTGCGCCTGTGGTTGTCGGTGCGATTGTGCTTGCCACTGGCAGTTATGCGGCGCTGTTCCCGATCGCTGTGGTCGCGGTGCTGCTGGGTGCGGTGTTCATCATGCTGATTCGCAGGGTGAAGTAGCTGCGGTGATGCGCAATGTGCTGGCGATTGCGGCACAGGTGATTTCGACATTGCGTTCCGTGTTGGCGATCAACGTTGTAAGATCTGCTGGCCCGGGCGCAATGCCGAATGTTGCGATAATGCCGGTTTCGTTCAGCGCTTCGACGGTGTGTGGGTCACGGGTTACCGTTCCGCCGATGGCAATGGTTGGTTTTCCTTGCGATTGCGCCAATTTTGCAATGCCGCTTGGCACTTTGCCGTATGGCGTTTGACTGTCGATAGAACCTTCTCCGGTGATGACGACGTCAGCCCAAGCGCACGCTTCACGGCCATGTGCAAGATTAAGCACGAGTTCGATTCCCGGCTTCACTGTTGCGTTGAACAGGCCAAGCATGCCACCTCCGGTACCTCCCGCAGCGCCCGCTCCCGGAGTGTGCTCGATATCGCGGCCGTTATATTGCATGATTGCGCGCGCGAGATTCGCAAGCCCCTGATCGAGAAGCTCGACCTGTGTTGCGGTCGCGCCTTTTTGCGGGGCAAACACATGGGCGGCACCTTCCGGGCCGGTCAAAGGATTGGTGACGTCGCAAGCGAGAACAATCGGAACGTTTTTGATGGAATCGGAAACTCTTGAATCGTCAATCCTTGCCAAATCAACAAGAGCGCCGCCACCAAGCGGAATGTCGGAATCATGCGCATCGAGAAAACGAAATCCAAATGCGTGAGCCAATCCGGTACCGCCATCCGTGGTGGCGCTACCTCCCAAGCCGAGCACAATACGATCCGCGCCGGCGTCAATCGCAGCACGGATCAGCAAGCCGGTACCGAACGTGGAAGCAGCCAACGCATTGCGGTCGGCAGGGGAGACCCGTTCAAGTCCGCTTGCCGAAGCCAATTCGACCACGGCGGTGTGGAGAATACAAGAAGCATGATTATTGCCAAGAAAGCCAAACTGAGCGGTAATCGGGCGGCCGATCGCATCAACTGTCTCAACATTGTGCAACGTGCCGCCGGTGGCATGAACCAAGGCTTGTGTCAATCCTTCGCCGCCATCGGAAAGAGGCATGAGCCGGCATTCCGCCTGCGGATTGCCACGCTTAATGCCGCGAACCATCGCCTGTGCGATTGCTTCAGCCGAAGCGGACTCCTTGAACGAGTCTGGTGCCAGCAAAATCCGCATACATGTCTCCTTTTACGTCTGCATCCATACAGTAATGCAGTGCCGGGGCAGAGGCTTATCGGTAGCCTTCCCACATGGGCAGGGGGAACAGGGTGTCTTCGCATTCCGCCCACATGGCGTTCAGGTCCTGACCGGGTGTGCGCAGCCAACGCAGCTGCACGCCATCCATCATGGCGAATCCCGCATTAAGCAGCCGACGCGTATTAACGCCTTCGGGCACACGCCAACGGATATTGAGCGCGGTATCGGCATTATGCAGCTCACGATTGGCGAAGTACTCGTGTGCAGGGTGGTTCGGGTCGATCGCTTCGGCACTCAACGTGGAAAACATGTGCACCTGAAGCGGTCTGCGTGCGTTCACCGCCACGATTCTGCGCCACATGTCGGCGATCAACGGTCGTGGCTCACGTACTATGTCGGTAAGAATGTCTTCCGTTTCGGAATCGTAGACTTCGTCCAGCGCGGCTGTGAGCAGTCCTTCCTTACTGCCGACATAATGCAGTACGCCAGCCTTGGTGAGTCCTACGCGATCGGCGATTTTCTGCAGGGAAGTGCCGTAATAGCCGAGCGTTCCAAACAGTTCGACGGCCGCGTTGAGAATCTCCGCCCTTCGGTCGACTTCTTCGTTGGCCATGATGATTCCCTCTCTTGCCCTTCATTGATGGCGATTCATGTGCGCTGCAATGCTTATGAATCGTCATTTCTCTCAAGTTGTAAATACTGCAGTTACTTTACGGTCGGTTAATTGATTTTCCAAAGAAGATTGGCGTGTTGCGGTGTTGGTTTTGATAAAGTACCTACCAACCGGTTAGTAGAGATTTCGGGGTTGAGGTCTCATGCAGATCGGTTAACCGATACGAACTCAAGAAAACGATGCGAAAGAGGAACGTATGAGCGTAAAAAACCTATCCTTCCATCAATGATCTGACGCTTGAAGAGAAGGCATCCCTGACTTCCGGCGGCGACGCTTGGCATCTGCAGGGTGTTGAAGCCAAGGGCATTCCCGGCTATATGATCACCGATGGCCCCCACGGCCTGCGCAAGTCCAACTCGGCCACCACCGGCGAAGTCGATTTGAACAACTGCGTGCCTGCCACCTGCTTCCCGCCGGCGGCTGGTCTGTCCAGCTCCTGGAATCCGGAACTCATCCACCAGGTTGGCGAAGCCATGGCCGAAGAGTGCATTCAGGAGAAGGTCGCCGTAATCCTCGGCCCGGGCGTGAACATCAAGCGCAACCCGCTTGGCGGCCGTTGCTTCGAATACTGGTCCGAAGACCCGTACCTGGCGGGTCATGAAGCCATCGGCATCGTCGCCGGCGTGCAATCCAAGGGCGTGGGCACTTCGCTCAAGCATTTCGCCGCCAACAATCAGGAAACCGATCGTCTGCGCATCAGCGCCAACATCTCCCAGCGTGCGCTGCGCGAAATCTACTTCCCGGCGTTCGAGCACATCGTCAAGGAAGCCCAGCCGTGGACCATCATGTGCGCATACAACTGCATCAACGGCGTGCATGCCGCCCAGGACCACTGGCTGCTCACCGACGTGCTGCGCGACGAATGGGGTTTCCAAGGCATCGTCATGAGCGACTGGGGCGCCGACCATGATCGCGTCGCATCCCTCAACGCGGGCCTCAACCTCGAAATGCCGCCAAGCTACACCGACGACCAAATCGTGTATGCGGCACGCGACGGTCGCATCCAGCCGGCACAGCTCGACCGCATGGCACAAGGCATGATCGACCTGGTCAACAAGACGCGCGCAGCCATGAGCATCGAAAACTATCGTTTCGACATCGAAGCTCACGACGAAGTCGCACATCAGGCGGCCATCGAATCCATGGTGCTGCTCAAGAACGATGATGCCATCCTTCCGATCGCCGGCGATGCCAAGGTCACGGTCATCGGCGAATTCGCACGCACTCCGCGCTACCAGGGCGGCGGCTCCTCGCACATCACCCCAACCAAGATGACCAGCTTCCTCAGCACCCTTGCCGAGCGTGGCGTAGACGCCAAGTTCGCACCGGGCTTCACCCTCGACCTCGAACCGGCCGATCCGGCGCTCGAAGCCGAAGCCGTCGAAGCTGCCAAGGGCGCCGACGTGGTGCTCATGTTCCTGGGGCTCCCCGAAGCAGCCGAATCCGAAGGCTTCGACCGTGAGACCCTCGATATGCCGGCCAAGCAGATCGCACTGCTCGAAGCCGTCGCAGCCGAAAACAAGAACGTTGTGGTCGTACTCTCCAACGGCTCCGTCGTCACCGTGGCACCATGGGCCAAGAACGCCAAGGGCATCCTCGAATCCTGGCTGCTCGGCCAGTCCGGCGGTCCGGCGCTCGCTGACGTGCTGTTCGGCAAGGTGAGCCCGTCCGGCAAGCTCGCGCAGACCATTCCGTTCGACATCAACGACGATCCGAGCACCATCAACTGGCCGGGCGAAGAGGGGCATGTCGACTACGGCGAAGGCGTGTTCGTGGGCTACCGCTATTACGACACCTACAACAAGGCCGTCGACTACCCGTTCGGATTCGGCCTGAGCTACGCCACGTTCGAAGTGAGCGACGTGAAGGCCGTCAAGACCGGTGCCTGTACCGCATCCGTCAGCGCAGTGGTCAAGAACACCTCGAACGTTGACGCCGCCGAAACCGTGCAGGTGTACGTGGCTCCTGGCAAGGCTGACGTGGCCCGCCCGAAGCACGAGCTCAAAGGCTTCAAGAAGGTGTTCCTCAAAGCCGGCGAATCCGCCGAAGTCTCCTTCGATCTCGACGATCGCGCCTTCGCCTACTGGTCTGAGAAGTTCAACGACTGGCACGTGGAGAGCGGCGAATACGCCATCGAAGTCGGCACATCCAGCCGTGACATCGCCGGTTCCGCGGTAGTGGAGCTCGATGGCGACGGTAAGGCCCAGCCGCTCACCCGAGTGGTCCAACTTCATGGAATGGCGTAAGGATCCGCTCGGTTCCAAGGTGCTCGAGAAGCTGCGTGCCGAAGGTGAAGCCGGCCGCATGCCGATCGTGCCCGACAATGACATGACCCGTCTGTTCCTCGACTCCATGCCGATCAACAGCATGTCGGTGCTGATGGGCGCCGATGGCAAGCAGATCTTCGAATACATGCTTGCCGAATACGCTGAACTCACCAAGTAGTTTCGCGGGATTCAAGACTTAAGGTCGGGGAATCTGGTCCGTTACTCTGAACCGGTGCGGACCTGATTCCTCGGCCTTTGCATTGTTGGAAGGTTGCTCTGGGATTGTTGTTTTATGACGATTTTCAGGGCAAGCGGATACGTACGACATGCCAATTGTTGCATATGCAACAGTTGTATATACAACGGTTTACTATGTATGCTGTGACGGAAGTGACGAACGAACAATACAAGGAGCCGACTGACTCACGACTCTTCGAAGTCTGGGAAAGCGGCTTGGCAAAGCCCCCCAGCGTGGCCATTCGCTCGCTGCACAACGTGGTCAACCGGTATCTGCGCGTCACCCGCCCTGAAGCGGCGGAAGACATCAGCAACGGCAACGTTGACATCATCGTGTATCTAGCATGGCATGACAACGAGGAAATCTTTCCTCAAGACATCGAGCAACGCTTCGGCGTGACCCGATCCACATCATGCCGGGTGCTGGGGCTGATGGAGCAGAAGGGCCTGATCGCGCGCGAACCGGTGAAACGCGACGCACGACTGAAAAAAATCGTATTGACGGACAAATCAAGACATATCGCCGAAGTCTTGCGAGACAATGCGAAAAACATGGAACGAATCCTGCTGGAAGGCCTTGAAGGCGATCAGATCCGCCAATTCATGCACGTGCTTGACGTCATGCAGACGAATCTGGTGAAAACAGGTTTGATCGGAGACGAAAGTCGATATCCAAGTTTGGAAATACAGGAACAGGACGCAAGCAAATCGCAAGTTCCGCAAGAATCGCAGGTTCCGCGAAAAAACATGCGATGACTATGCCTCGAATAATCGCGATGCTCGTGATGAGTACGTCTCGCACGTACTGCGGATATCGCAGGAAATGGCGATCGAGCGCAATCGCAAGTAACACACGTCATAGGTCAAAAAATAAAAGGAAAGGGCAAGTAGTGACAACGGCAAACGCAACGGCGTCCGCAACGCCGAAACCAAAGCAGCACGTCATTCGCACACTGGGCAAATCCCTGCGCGAATACCAAAAAAGTCAGTCTGCTCTCCCCGGCATTCGTAGCCGTGGAAAGCGTGCTGGAAATCCTTATTCCGACTGTCATGGCATCGCTGATTGATGAGGGCATCAGCGGTGGCAGCATGCCGGCGATTTTGAAATTCGGCTTGATTCTGCTGATTTGCTCAGTAGTTTCGCTGACATCCGGCTTTTTAGGCTGGAAAGTTCTCGGCTATCGCAGGTGCCGGATTCGCGAAGAATCTGCGTCACGATCAGTTTGAGAAGGTGCAAGGTTACAGCTTCACCAATATCGACCGTTTCTCCACCGGTTCGATCATCACACGACTGACCACCGATGTGACCAACCTGCAGAACGCGTATTCGATGATTATCCGCATGGGTGTGCGCGCTCCGATCATGGTGATTGTGGCGTGGATCTTCTCCTTCCGCATCAGCCCATCCATCTCTTTGGTGTTCCTCGCCTGCATTCCGGTGCTCGCCATCGGCTTGTGTGGCCTGGCGGTGCTGGTGCACCCGGTGTTCGAGCGTGTGTTCCACACATACGACAAGCTCAACAACGTGGTCGACGAGAACCTGCAGGGCATCCGCGTGGTCAAGTCCTACAATCGCGAAAGCCACGAAACCGAAAAGTTCAACCGCATTTCGCAGCGCATCTTCAAGGACTTCACCAAGGCCGAACGCATTATGAGCTTCAACAGTCCGCTTATGATGCTGTGCGTGTACGTGTCCATGCTGCTCATCGCATGGATGGGCGCCCGGCAGATCGTGGCGTCCGGCAACAATGCAGCCCTAGGCTTGACCACCGGCGATCTGACCGCACTGGTCACTTACGCCATGCAGATCCTCATGGCTATGATGATGCTTTCCATGATTTTCGTGATGTGCATTATTTCGCAGGCTTCCGCCGAACGTATCTGCCAGGTGCTGAACGAGGAAAGCACGGTTACGAATCCGGCTAATCCAGTCAAGGAAGTGAAGAATGGCGATATCGATTTCGACCATGTCACCTTCCGTTATTCCGCCACTTCCGAAAAGCCGGTGCTTGACGATATTGATTTGAAGATTCGTTCCGGCATGACCATCGGCATCGTCGGCGGCACCGGTTCCGCAAAGTCCAGTCTGGTGCAGCTTGTGCCACGTTTGTATGACGTGACCGAAGGTTCGCTGAAGGTCGGCGGCGTGGATGTGCGTGATTACGATTTGGAAGTATTGCGTGATCAGGTTGCCATGGTGTTGCAAAAGAACGTGCTCTTCTCCGGAACCATTGCCGAAAACCTGCGTTGGGGCAATCCAAACGCCACTGATGAAGAGATTCGCCACGCGTGCCAGCTTGCGCAGGCTGACGGCTTCATTCAGGAATTCCCCGACAAGTACGATACGTACATCGAACAGGGCGGTACCAACGTTTCCGGCGGCCAGCGCCAGCGTCTGTGCATTGCGCGTGCGTTGCTGAAAAAGCCGAAAATCCTGATCCTCGACGATTCCACATCCGCGGTCGACACCAAAACCGATCAGCTGATTCGTACCGCATTCCATCATGAGATTCCCGACACCACGAAGATCATCATCGCCCAGCGTGTGGCCTCTGTGCAGGAATCCGACATGATTCTCGTCATGGATCACGGCCGCATCATGGCAGCCGGCACGCATGAACAACTGCTCGAAAACTGCGACGAATACCGTTCCATCTACGAATCGCAAACCAAGAATCAGGCTCAACCTGAGGAACTGCAGTGAAAGGAGGCAACAGATGACTGAACAAACTTCCGCATTGAAATCCAAGGAAAACAACAACGTGGCCAGCAAACAGCCGAAGCCACCGATGCAGAAAGCCGCACCGGGCACCACCAAGCGTATTTTCGGCTACATCTTCCAGTACAAGTGGCGCGTGGCGCTCGTAGTAGTGTGCATTCTTGTCGGAGCCGCAGCGCAGGCCGGATCGTCACTGTTCCTGCAGTCGCTGATCGACGCCTACATTCTGCCCATGGTTGGTGCCACCAACCCTGACTGGATGCCGCTGTTGCGTGCGCTGACACTCATGGCATGCCTGTATGCGGCCGGCATTTTCTGCAGCTGGCTATGGCAGTGGATCATCGTCGCCGTGGAACAGGGCACGTTGAAGAAGATCCGCGACGACATGTTCGCTCACCAGCAGACCTTGCCGATCCGTTACTTTGATACCACCGAACACGGTGACATCATGAGCCGTTACACCAACGATACCGACACATTGCGCCAGGCCATCAGCCAATCGTTCCCGCAAATGTTCTCGTCCGCGGTGTCCGCGCTTGCGGCGCTCGTGTCGATGCTGTGGCTGTCGGTGCCCGTCACCATTTTTGTGCTCGCATTCACTGTGATCCTGTTCGTGGTGGTGCGCAAGGTCGTTTCCCGTTCCGGACGTTACTTTGTCAAGCAGCAGATCGCCATCGGCGATGTGAACGCATTCGTGGAAGAAGCGGTCAACGGCCAGAAGGTCATCAAGGTCTTCAACCATGAGGACGCCACCCAAACCACTTTCGACAAGAAGAACGAAGAACTCTTCGAAGCTTCCGCCGAAGCGAACACGTGGGGCAATGTGACCATGCCGATCGTCGGCAACATGGGCTATCTGCTCTACATTCTGCTTGCAATCTTTGGCGGATTCGCGGCGATTTCCGGACTCGGCAACTTCGGCCTGTCCGGAGCCGGACAGCTCACCTTGGGCACGCTCGTCTCTCTGCTGACGCTGTCTCGTTCCTTCGTGAACCCGCTCGGTCAGGTGTCCATGCAGTTCAACATGGTGATGATGGCGCTCGCCGGCGCATCCCGTATCTTCGCGCTCATGGACGAACAGCCGGAAGATGACGACGGCTCCGTGACCTTGGTGAATGTGGAACTCGGCGAAGACGGCCGCACCATGACCGAAGTCGACCATGAAACCGGTCACTGGGCGTGGAAGCGCGAGGAGGGCGACGATGGCACCCGTTCACTCAAGGCCGCGCAGTCCTTGAGCCCGCGTGCTGCAGAAGTAGCGATGAAGGCCCGTGAAACCGCTGTCACTTCGCCGGATGGACGCCTTACCCTGCTGCAGGGCGATGTGCGCTTCACCGACGTGACCTTCGGCTACAACCCCAACAAGCCGGTGCTGCATGACATCACTTGGTTCGCCAAGCCCGGGCAGAAGATCGCATTGGTCGGTGCCACGGGTGCCGGTAAGACCACGGTGACCAACCTGATCAACCGTTTCTATGACATTCAAGACGGCATGATTCTGTACGACGGCATTTCCGTCAAGGGCATCCGTAAGCCGGATCTGCGTCGTTCGCTGGGTGTGGTGCTGCAGGACGTGAATCTGTTCACAGGCACGGTGATGGACAACATCCGTTACGGTCGGCTCGACGCCACCGACGAGGAATGCATTGCCGCTGCGAAGCTTACGAATGCCGACGGCTTCATTCGCATGCTGCCCAACGGCTATCAGACCGTGCTTGAAGGTGATGGTTCTGGTCTGTCTCAGGGCCAGCGTCAGCTGATCTCCATCGCTCGTGCGGCCGTGGCCGATCCGCCGGCCATGATCCTCGACGAGGCCACTTCGTCCATCGACACCCGTACCGAGGAAGTGGTGCAGGCCGGTATGGATAACCTCATGAAGGGGCGTACCGTGTTCGTGATCGCACACCGCCTGTCCACCGTGCGCAATTCCGACGTGATCATGGTGCTCGACCATGGCCGCATCATCGAACGCGGCTCGCATGACGAGCTCATCGCACAGAAGGGCGAGTACTACCAGCTCTACACAGGTGCCGTAGAACTCGAATAGTCGAATAGTCTCCTGAATTGGAGCGATGCGAGCACACGCTAGCTACACTAGCCGCGCTTCGAGCCCTGTCGGCTGATACCGCCCTTATGGCCGGTGGCCTTGAACGGCATGGATCCTCTGGAAAATCCCTTGCTTTGAAATTGCGATTTTGAAGCAAGGGATTTCTTATTGCCTTTGGCATGCATGGTATTCGGCTGCGGCCAGCCTGCCTTCTGCGAAGGATGTTCCATCATACGTTCATGAGACTGCTGCACGAACAACGATTATAGTTGGCTTGCGTAATTGTTGCGCGAATCTTGCTTGGTTTGTCGTTATGTCAATAATGGGTTATCCTTTCATGAGGTAAACGATTTACTAAATTGGAGAGCGAGACATGGCGACGATTAAAGAAATTGCGCAGCGTACCGGGTTTTCTCAAGCTACGGTGTCTCGACTTCTGAATGGGGATCCCACCCTTTCCGTGCGTGAGGGGACGCGTCGTAAGATCATTCGGGCAAGCGAAGATCTCGGCTACAGCATGCAGACCAAACGTATCGTCGTTCCTCACAAGGTCGCATTGCTTGATAATGAGGAGTCTGAAGAAGCGTTGCGTGACTCCTATTACACTGATTTGCGTTCAGCGCTCGAACGCAATGCGGAGCAACAACGCATGGAAATGACGGTGTTCCACGACCTTGATGACATGATTGCGTGCAGTTCCAAGTTCGACGGTTTCATGGCGATCGGCGCTGACCGAATTAGTGAAAAGGACTTGGAGCGGTTGCATGAAGCCATGCCATATGGCGTGTTCATTGATGTGAATCCTGCGCCGAATCTGTTTGATTCCGTGCAACCTGATTTGCAGCAGACCATACATGATGCGGTTGCGGCGTGTGCGGCCAAGGGCATGAAGCGTGTCGGGTTTATTTGGCGGCAAGGGCTGCCTGATGAACTTCTATGAGGTCGATGAGGAGAACCGCGCTACGTATTTCCGCCGTGAAACGAGCCGTTTCGGCATTCAGTCCGACGGGCTCGTGTATTCCGACGGACTGTTCACGGTGAGTAACGGACGCGCTTTCGGGGGAGCGGTTCGTGCACGACCATAATGGTGTGCTGCCGGATGCCGTGATTGTCGCCGCCGATGTGATTGCGGTGGGCGTGCTGCAGGCGTTCAATGCGGTCGGCGTGCTGGTGCCGCGCGACATCAGCGTGATCAGCATCAACAATCAGACGATTTCGCAGTTGACTTCACCGCCGTTGAGTACCTTCTCCATCGATCAGAACGAGCTTGCGCGTGTGGCGACCTTGGCATTAGGCGACGCCATTTCCGGCAAGCGCACGATTCGCCAGCATGCGTATTTGTCGACGTCATTGGTGGCGCGCGACAGTTTCGTTCCGGCGAAATAGTGATGCTTAAAACGTTACTCGTCTAGTGATTCTTTTTCACTTTTACATTCTTGTGAATCCTACTTAAGAATCGTCCATAATCATGAAAAAATCAAGCGAAATAGTTCGCGCCGCATGCTATAGTGACAACCGAAATGCGAGCGATGATCCGTTATCAGCGGGGAGCTTCCGGAAGAACGGTCGTGTCAGCGGCTTATTAGACCCGGCGGGAAGGCCCGAACAGCCGAACATACGAGCGGTCGTGCGCGTAACAAAAGCATGGCAAACGAGGTGGTACCGCGGTGGCGGCGTCCAGCAGGCGCTATAGTCATCGTCCTCGTAGGAGACAAATAGTAAGAACCTACGAGGAGATACGGTGAGCGAAAACAACGTGTATCCGAAGGCAGCTGCGGGTGAGCAGAGCGCCAATGTAGCGCCGAACCCCAGTTTCCCGAAGCTGGAAGAATCCGTCCTTGATTATTGGGAGAAGGACGACACTTTCCAGAAGTCCATTGAACGCCGTCCTTCCGGCGATCACAGCCAGAACGAATTCGTGTTCTTCGACGGTCCGCCGTTCGCCAACGGTCTGCCGCATTACGGCCACCTGCTGACCGGTTACGCCAAGGATGTGATTCCGCGTTACCAGACCATGAAGGGCCGCAAGGTCAATCGTGTGTTCGGCTGGGATACGCACGGTCTGCCGGCCGAGCTTGAAGCCCAGAAGGAACTGGGCATCGATTCGGTCGATCAGGTCAAGGAAATGGGCATCGACAAGTTCAACGACGCTTGCCGTGCCTCCGTGCTCAAGTACACCAACGAGTGGAAGGACTACGTGCACCGTCAGGCACGTTGGGTCGATTTCGAGCATGGCTACAAGACGCTGAACATTCCATACATGGAATCCGTGATGTGGGCGTTCAAGCAGCTGTACGACAAGGGCCTCGCATATCAGGGCTACCGCGTGCTGCCGTACTGCCCGAAGGATCAGACGCCGCTTTCCGCGCATGAGCTGCGCATGGATGCCGACGTGTATCAGGATCGTCAGGACACCACCGTGTCCGTGGCCGTGAAGCTGCGCGATGAGGAAGACGCCTACGCGGTGTTCTGGACCACTACGCCGTGGACCGTTCCGACCAACTTCGCCATTGTGGTCGGCGCAGACATCGACTATGTGGAAGTGCGTCCGACTGAAGGCAAGTTCGCTGGCAAGAAGTTCTATCTGGGTAAGCCGCTGCTCGGCTCCTACGCCAAGGAACTCGGCGAGAACTATGAGATCGTGCGCGAACTCAAGGGTGCCGAAATGGAAGGCTGGCGCTACTACCCGGTGTTCCCGTACTTCGCAGGCGACGAGAACGCCGTCGAAGGCAAGGTTCCAGGTCCGGAAGGCTACCAGATCTTCACCGCCGACTATGTCGATACCGTTGAAGGTACCGGCCTCGTGCATCAGGCTCCGTACGGCGAGGACGATATGAACACGCTCAACGCCAAGGGCATCAAGAGCGTTGACGTGCTCGACGCGGGCTGCAAGTTCACCGCGCTGTGCCCGGACTACGAGGGCATGTACGTGTTCGATGCGAACAAGCCGATTC
>ENA-OQES01000061-OQES01000061.1-human-gut-metagenome-genome-assembly--contig:-NODE-61-length-44018-cov-6.697250_pt1 | contig 44018 bp, 40 predicted proteins | sample MGYA00242798_ERZ504641 | MGnify/ENA primary metagenome ERZ504641 (study PRJEB26092, sample SAMD00036327) | human gut metagenome | host: Homo sapiens | study: EMG produced TPA metagenomics assembly of...
GCATGTTGGAGAGGTGGCCCGAATCCTCGCCAAGAAGCAGTTCAAGAAACTGCCGGTGGTGGATGGTGATGGCAGACTCGTCGGTGTGATCCGCCGTAAGTCCGTGATGGAACATGCCTTCGACGCGCTGTTCCCAAAGGATGATCGGTGATTCGGCGTCATCATCGCTGAATAGAATGAATGAAATATGAGGCTTCCCTTCTCGCGGGGGAAGCCTCATTGCTTTGTCCGCGGAGTCTTACGGCACCTGCGCAAGGGCAACGTCACGCCTTCATGATGCACTATTGAATAGTGTGTTCCTATCGTTGCATGGTGACGCTAACGCATGGCGTCACGATACTGAAGCCTGCCATCTAACGGCGGGTACGGCTCGTTGCTGGAGTCGTGCACGCATACGCGCGTCGGCGTGCGTGGGATGTCCATTCAGGGTTTTTCCCATCTTCGGACTCGTAAAATAGGTGAGGTTAACAAGACGAAGAACGATGACATCCGTCGATTCGCAAGGGGTGGACGCATATGGATTATCAGTATCAGGCCGTTGAACAGCCTTCCAATCCCCGCAAAACCTGGCCGATTGTCCTTTCCGTGGTCGTGGCGCTCACTGTGGCATGCGGCGCAGGAGTGTACGTCTACCACAACAAACGGCAGGAGGCGTTGGACACATGCCGGCAATCGCTTGCGGAATTCAGCTCGGCCCGTAAGGCCGTGCTCGACACATCCGAAAACGGTAGCGAGCTGCAGAAATTGATCCGTGGTGCGCTCGGCGTGAACGACATCATCGACGCGTTCGCGGACGCGGCCACCAGCGCAGAGAACACGGTCGATACGGAAGGCTGTAAGGCGGACGCCACCATCACGCAGCTCAATCTCATCGCCAAAACACTAGACAGCGCCACGGATTCCCTGAATAACAGCCTGAAGGACATCCGGGAGAAGAACGGCACGAATGCGCTGCAGGATTCGCGGAACGATTCGGATGGCACGACAACGAACGGACCATCCTCCAATACTCAGTCCAATACGTCATCGGGGCAATTGCTCGACGTTCCTTCGAACGGTTCTTCCGCCACGGAATCGTTGGATGAATCGAAGAAGGAACTGCAGCAGTCGCTCGACAAGGCGGACAAATTGGTCAACAAGCTTGACAAGGACGAAACACTGACGTTGACTGGCCGTAAACTGCTGTCCGCATTGTCCAAAGCTGTGGATTCCGGTCAAAAACTCATTGAAAACAGCAATATCAAGGATTCCAAGTACTACAAGGCCGCCAAAGTCACGCTCGATGAGGCCATCGATGTGGCCGAGAATTGGGTGGACAGACAGGCGTCCAAAGCGCAATGACGATTCTCCCTCGTGCTGCTTCCATACGTGCGTCTAAAGTTTCCCGGAAAAACGTCGACGATTATGACATCAGAGAATATGACGCCATGACGGATGGAAGCGTAAGAGGGGATACGAATGGCGAAATCGGGGTGTGGGCCGTCGGGAAACATAGCGTTTGCGACCCCGGTCGCCCGTCCATATCCTAGGCGATCGGGTTCGCAAGACCGATTAGAAGAACAGCGCTGAGACTCCGGCCGCAAAGCACATCAGCAGCACGGACGTGATGAAACTGGCGAGGAACGCCTTCTGTCCCTTCTTGGCGATGGCGCTGAAATTCACGTTGATGCCAAGCGCGGCCATGGCCATGCCGAGCACGATGTACGCGAAATCGACCAGATTCGGTGCGATGGCACCGATGAACGGCACGAACGTGCCGATGATGGAAGCGCCGATGAAACCGAGCATGAACCATGGGAACGACACTTTGCGTTTACCGTCCGCTGGCATTTCGGAATGGTTTTTATCCCACCAAACGGCGATGACGATGGCTGCGAACACCAGCATCAGTACTCGCGACAGTTTCATGATGGTTGCGATGTCCACCGCGCCGAACGCGTCGCCGGCCGCCACGGCATGGGCGATTTCGTGCAAGGAAGCTCCGGCGGTAATGCCCAGCTGTGTCTTACTCAAACCGGTCAATGGTCCAAGGGTGATTTCCAGTAACGCGAAGATGGTGCCCATGATGGCGATGATGGCCACGGCCATCACTTCGTTGTTGGCTTTTTCATCCTCATTTTTCCGGCGGTACTTTGATGGAGCCAGACAATCCCATGACGGCGGCCGCACCGCAAATGCCGGTGCCGCCCGCCACCAGAATGGCGAGTTGCGGGTCGACGCCAAATTTGCGGGCGATGGCGTAGCACACCACGATGGTGAGTGTCACGACCACGGCCGCGATGGGCAGACACTTGATGCCTTGGGTGAACAATACGGTCAGATTGAGCTTGAATCCGAGCAGAATGATTCCCAGACGCAACAGTTTATTGGAAATAAGTCCTGCTGCGTCCTTCACGCCGGACCTGTGTTCCACGGAACGGCTGGAATACCATTTGCGAATCGGAAACTGGGCCGCCATGCCGATGAGCAATGCGATGATCAGCGCGCCGAACAGACTGAATCCCGGAAACTGTTTAAGCCACGAAGCCACTAGTGAGGCGGCCAAAGTGACGATGCCGACGAAAACCATTTCCTTGGTGGCTATGCGAGCCCACCATGTTTTGCAAAAAACAATCACGTGTCTCAAGTGTTCCGGCCGGTTCGGACATCGGTATGGTGCGGAAAGCGATGACTTCAGCGCCGTGCCAACGATACTGAAATCCAATGCGCGATCGGCAGCAGGTACAGGAACACTGCCAATGTCAGACTGGACGTGGGCGCTCCCACCGAAGCGAGCGGCACCGCTCCGGCGATGGACCATGGAATCAGCGGAGCCACCACCACGGCGGTATCCTCCAGATTGATGGCCTTGCGATGCTCGTCGGACTCCAGATGGTCGCATAGCTGATTTGTCAGCATGATCGACAACGTTTGATTGCAGGCGACGGCACTCGCCACGAGAGACGTTACCAGCGTGGCGCCGAATACGCTGATATGCCGGGCAAGCGATGCGACCATCCGATGCGCGCCATCCAGCAGTTCCGTCTCTTGGAAAATGCCGGAATATGACGATGAAATGCATACGATTAGCATCACTTTGACCATTGAAACGATTCCGCCACCATCGATCAGCGGTGCGACGCGCGCGTCAGCACAGTGGAATCCGAATACCAGTGCGTGGCCAATCGCGGTCCAATCCATATGTTGCACTGCAACGCAAATCGGCAATGCAGTCAGTATGCTGGCGGTCATGGTGATGCGCACGTCAACCCTGGCGATCGCCAGCGCGACCAACACCACTGCGGGCAGGACGGTGACCCAATCAAGATCGAACGCGTTGGAAAACAGTCCGGCAATGTCAATGGAGCTGTTGGAAGGATGCGTGCACAGCGCCAATGCCGCATACACTGCGCACGTCAGCACGAACGGTACCGCGGCGGTTTTCAGCATCAGTCGGATATTGTCGAAAATGTTCGTGCGCGTCAGCGTTTTGACCAATTGGGCGCTGGTGGATACGGGGGAGCAGCGGTCGCCGAAATAGATGCCGGACAGTATCGCTCCACCGAGGAACACCGGTGGAACCTGCATGGAAGTGCCCAACGTCATCGTGATCACACCCATCGTCGCGGCCGAAGCGAACGATGATCCGGTCAGCAGAGACATCAGACAGTTGAGCAGGAACGTGAGTAGGACCACCACATGAGGATGCACCAGACCTGCCGTATTCGTCACAATGAACGACACAGTGCCTGCGGCGCGCCACAGGGTGGTCAGCAGGCCGATCAGAACGAACGTTACTACCACGATGCTGGCGGCACGCATGGTCGCGAAACCTTTGGAAATCATGGCGGTGAACGTATGCCCGGTAAGACGCCCATGAGCTAGGAAGATCACCACGCCGGCCAACAACGCCGGAATAATGGAAATGCCGGCGATAATGCAGACGATCAACGCACCACAGAACAACGCCATTGTGATGAGCTCGGCCATGGATACACGTCCTTCCTTCATAGGTGTCATGTGAAACACCGCACCAGTGAACCCGATTGGCATGGTTGATGCGTGGACTGTTTCGATATATGACTATCGGTGTGGCATGTGGCCGTTGCGCTGCGTCGGTTTGCTTCAAGCCGACTTGAAGTTGGTAATCTGGCTCTGGAAGCAAAATCGAACAGAATAAGGAGAATTCATGGCTGATTTCGAAGCAAGGAAGCTGGACGAATTGGATCATCGCACTGATGATGCCTCCGCGCCCGAAGTGTTCTTCACATCTGTGATCACGCCGGAAAGCCTGATTAGAGCCTATCATGCGCTCGGACGCAAGCCTCAAGGCAACGTGGCCATTAAAATCCATTCCGGCGAATCGGAGAAATCCAATAACCTCAATCCGGCGCTCGTCAAGGATCTCGTGCAGGAGATCGGCGGCACGCTCGTCGAATGTGCGACCGCATACGATGGCAATCGCGGAACGCCTGAGAAAAGCCTTGCCGTGTTCAAGGAACGTGGATACGCGGATATCGCACCGATCCAAATCATGGACATGGGCGGTGAAATCGAAATTCCGGTAGCCAAGCACCGTCATATCGCCTATGACATCGTCGGCAAGCATATCGACGACTATGATTCCATTTTCGTGCTCTCGCATTTCAAGGGGCATCCGATGGGCGGCTTCGGTGGCGCGCTCAAAAACGTGTCCATCGGCATCGCATCGTCGAACGGCAAACGCTGGATCCATTCCGCGGGCGTGGCCACCGACCACTGGGTGGAAACCGACCAAGATGACTTCCTCGAATCGATGGCCGAAGCCAACGAAGCAGTGATCAGCCACATGCATGGCAACATGATGTATCTGAACGTCATGAACCGCCTGTCCGTGGACTGCGACTGCTTACCCATCCCATCCGAACCAGACATGCACGATATCGGCGTGTTGTCATCGCTTGACCCGGTGGCGCTCGATCAGGCATGCGTGGACCTTATCCACGTTGCCCCCGACGGAGCTTCCGTCACCGAACGCATCGCATCCCGCCACGGCGAACACACGCTCGAATACGCCGAAGAACTCGGCATCGGCTCACGCTCGTACCGTCTGACCGTGCTCGACTGACAGTGTCCGTAATGACCACGAAACCGGCGGGAACAGGCGGTGTCGTAAGCGCCCATATTGAAGCGCTGCTTGCCGAACGCGACCATGTGCTTGTTGCGATAGACGGGCCATGCGCATCCGGCAAAACCATGCTCGCCGCAACCGTCAACAAGCGTTTCGGCGGCAACGTGCTGCATATGGACGACTTTTTTTCTACGTCCCGAGCAGCGCACGCCGGAACGATTCGCGCAACCCGGCGGGAACGTGGACCGCGAACGGTTCGAAACGGAAGTATTGGCTCCGCTTTTCGCCGGAAAAACCGTGCAATACCGTCCATGGGATTGTCATTCGGGCGATTTCGCGGTCTCTCGTACCGTCGAACCGGCTCGGTTGACCATCGTGGAAGGCAGCTACAGCATGCATCCCGATCTGCGCGGGTACTACGATTGCATGATCTGTCTTGCGATTACGCCTGCTGAGCAACTGCGTCGGCTCGAGCAACGTAATCCGCGCATGCTGCGACGTTTCGTCGACGAGTGGATTCCGTTGGAAAACCGTTATTTCGAAGAGACCGGAACCGAATCGGCTGCCGACATGATCGTCGACACTGCATTGCCGGATAACGTATGACGATCATTGAAGAGAAGAAAACAAAAGGAGAATGAATATGTCTGATTCTGCAACTATGTCCGTGCGCGCTTTGCATCGTACCGACCTGCCGAAGCTGAGCCTGAGCACCAAAGCCGCGGCCACCGTGTTGGCCATTGTGGCCGCGGTCGCATTGCCGCAGCTGTTCCATGTCATCGGTGCCGTTTCCGGGCAGGGCACCATGCTTGGCGTAGCGTTTCTGCCGATGCATCTGCCGATCATCTTTGTCGGCCTGATTGCTGGTCCTGCCGTCGGCGCCATCGCCGGAGCTGCCGCGCCGCTCGCCAGCTTCCTGCTGTCCGGCATGCCGATGCTGGCGATGCTGCCGCTGATGATGGTGGAATTGTGCGCGTATGGTCTTGTGGCCGGTCTGCTGCGCGAAGTCAAGCTGCCGAGTCTTGCGAAGGTGGTCATCGCCCAGCTGGCCGGCCGTGTGGTGCTGACCGCGGCCACTGCGATCGTTGTGTTCGCGTTCGGCTCAAGCAAGGCGGTCGCCGCAACATGGACGAGCGACCTGGCCGCCGGTTTGCCGGGACTCGCCTTGCAGTGGGCGCTGATCCCGCTCGCCGCCTACTGGACCGAGTCGCTGATTGCCAAGCGCAATCACTGAACACCGATAGTTCAAACGCGGCAGTCAGCCACGTTCTGAACAAAACCGATATTTTCGGGAGCCAAACCATTACGCTTGGCTCCCGTTGTCATATCAGTCGGGAAATCGGGAGAAACGGTCATGATCGCGGGAGTGTCCATCACCACATTGCTGCTGGTGCTCGCAGCCGGCATCGGGGCGGGATTCGTTGGATACGCGGTCGGCGCATCCTCGCTGATATCCTATCCGGCGTTGCTGGCGTTCGGCATTCCGCCTGTGCTGTCCAACACCACGAACACGGTGGGTGTGTGCGGTACGGGCATCGGCGGACTGCTTTCCGCCCGCAGGGAGCTCAGAGGCCAAGGCGTGCGCGTGGCCGTCTACGCCTGCATCGGACTGGCCGGCGGCATTATTGGCGGACTGTTGCTGCTGGAACTGCCGGCAGAAGTGTTCGAATGCGCGGTGCCACCGCTGATTCTGTTCAGCGCGTTAATCATAGCTATCAATCCTCGGAAAAAAGCTGCTGCACGAGATGCCGTCGCACAAGCGCTTCCTCAATCGCAGCAAGGCGAAAGGGCTGCACAGATCGCCAACAAAACTGATGATGGCAAACTGCATGATCCGTGGTGGCTATGGCTTGGCGTAAGTTTTGTCGGCATTTATTCCGGATATTTCGGTGCCGCAGCAGGTACGCTTGCCTTGGCGATTCTCGATTTGGGTAAGATCGGTCCGTTCCATCAGATTAATGCGTTGAAAACGGTGGTCGGGTTCGGCGCGAACATTTCTGCAGCAGTCATGTTCATCATCCGTGGCTCCGTCGATTGGCCGTTCGCCATCATGATGTGCCTCGGTTGCACGATCGGCAGTGCGATCGCACCACCCGTCACCCGCCATATTCCGGAGAACATCATGCGCGCCGCCGCTGTGCTTACCGGCATCATCCTCGCCGTCAAGCTTGGCTGGAGCACCTACTTCTAAGCAAAACAGATCGGTTTTGTGAGCAATGGAGATATCCTTGAAAGAAGGTAGTTACAAAACGGCAGGGGAGCAATGGCGATTGTCGATGAGGCGAAACTGGGGTATCTGGACTTTCTTTCGCGTGAGGATCGGGTACGCCACCATCGCTACGTTGAGGAAATGAAACAGTATGACATGATGCGCTCCGGCGACATCAATGCCATTTCGGAAAGCGCGAAACTGTGGGATTCCGGACTATACGGCCATCTGTCGGACGATCCTCTGAAAAAACGCGAAATACCGTTTCGTCACCACCATTACCTTGGCCACGCGTTTCGCCATTGAAGGTGGCATGGACGAGGAAGACGCATACAACGCCTCCGATCTGTACATTCAAGATCTTGACAATTGCAAGACTCCGGAAGACGTGCGCCGACTGCACACCGACATGATGACCTTCTTCACTTGGGCCATGGCCGACATGCAGAAAACCGACACCCATTCCAAAGCCGTCAACGAATGCATGGACTACATCCACTACCATCTGCATGAGAAAATCACTGTCGCGATTCTGGCACAGCACGTGCATTTGAATCCCACGTATCTGTCAGAACTGTTCGCACGCGAAACGGGAACGTCATTGTCGCAATACATTACCGACAAACGTATGGAAGCCGCCGAAAACATGCTGAAATATTCGGAATACAGCTTCAATGAGATCGCACAGATCCTCGCATACCGGTCGCAAAGCCACTTTTCGAAAGTGTTCAAAAAACATAGCGGCATGACACCGGGGGAGTACCGCGCCAAGTATTCACAGAACGGCATTTGGCCGGAGTAGTAGCGCCTCGGCGTGTCGCGGGCGATGCGGTGAACCGGACGTAACGACATCGCGAACTTCGGGTGTGCCAATCGTGAAATCGATGTGGTTTCGCGTGTGGCATACGTTCGAATCGACTACGGTGAAAGTATTCAATGATGATGCGCGCCGGCCGAATGAACGACAGAACGGAAACGCGCGCAGGATGTGGATGAAAGCAAAGGAATAAACGAATATGGGAATGCCCCTTGATTTGTATGTGATTCGACATGGCGAATCCGAAGCGAACGTGATTATCAGTGCCGGTGAACAGGGTGACAACTCGCTGTATACGCAGGACAACGTCACCGTGCCCGACCGTTCGTGGAGGCTTACGGCCACCGGCCGCAAGCAGGCGGACTGCATCGGCCGCTGGCTGGTCTCACAGCAGCCGTTGTTCGACCGCTACCTCGTCTCGCCGTACGTGCGCACGCGTGAGACGGCTGCCACGATGGCCCTGCCTAAGGCGAAATGGGAGGAGACGCGCGTGCTGCGCGAACGCTCCTGGGGTGAGATCAATACCATCACGAAAGACGATTTCAAAACCAATTACGCGCGCAACTGGATGTTCAAGAACACTGATCCGCTGTATTGGCGTCCGCCGGCGGGCGAATCGATCGCCGATGTGGCCGAAAACCGCGTGCATAATCTGCTCACATCCCTGAACCGCAAGTCGGACGCAGAATCCGTGGTGATGGTCAGTCACGGCGACCTCATGCTGGCGCTTATGCTCACTTTGGAGGACTTGTCCGACGAGGAATTCATGCACCGTGCGGCGTCCGACGAATGGAAGATCACTAATTGTACGTGCTTCCATTATTCGCGCCGTGATCCGGCGACCGGGCGTACGCATAAGCGGTTCTGTTGGGAGCAGACCGCCCGCCCGGTGTTCGACGATGCGGAAGGTCGTTGGGCGGTGAAAGTGGACGATTGGCGTGAATTCAAGCGTCCAGTGTTGTCGAATGGCGATTTGGTGGACGTTGTTCATGCGGTTGACCGTCACCTGTGATGTGTGTTGGTCTGTTGATTGCATGATCGGATTGGCTGATATCGACGATTGATGCCCCCATCTCGCGTGCGCAACGCGCTCGTGTCCACGCCTCACTACAATGGCTGTGACACGCGGCGCGTTTTTGCTTGCCGCGCAAGAGAGTTAAGGAGACAATCGCATGTCCAATCTGTTCACGTGGCAGGTCCACGGTGACGGCAAGACGCTGAAGCCGGGCGAAGTCGTTGAGCCTGACGAGCGCCTGACTTGGCCGCGCACCGCCGAAATCGGCGCACAGCATGTCATCGCCATGTTCGGTGCCACGTTCCTCGTGCCGATTCTGACCGGTTTCGACCCGTCCACCACCTTGTTCTTCACGGCCATGTCGACCGCACTGTTCCTGCTGATCAACAAGAACATGCTGCCGAGCTACCTGGGTTCATCCTTCGGTTTCATCGCGCCGATCGCCGCCGTGGCCAGCGCCCACAAGGGCCTCGCTGTCGCGTCCTTCGGCATCATGGTCACCGGCATCCTGCTGGCCCTGATCGGCGTGCTCGTCCATTACGCGGGCGCCAAGTGGATCGACATCATCATGCCGCCGGTTGTCAACGGTGCCATTGTGGCCATCATCGGCTTCAATCTGGCTCCGAGCGTGTGGAACAACTTCAAGGTCGCTCCCGACACCGCCATCGTCACCCTCGTGGCCGTGCTGCTCGTCGCCGTGTTGTTCAAGGGTCTGCTCGGCCGACTCAACATCCTCATCGGCGTGATCATCGGCTATGCGTACGCCTGCTTCCGTGGTCAGGTCGACTTCTCCGCCATCGGCAAGGCCGCATGGATCGGCCTGCCGGAATTCCGTCTGCCGCAGGTCGACTTCACCATCCTGCCGATGTTCATCCCAGTCGTGCTCGTGCTCATCGCCGAAAACGTCGGCCACGTCAAGTCCGTGTCCCAGATGACCGGCCGCGATTATGACGACCAGATCGGCACCGCGCTGTTCGCAGACGGTCTCGGCACCACCATCGCCGGCTTCGGCGGCGGTTCCGGCACCACCACCTACGGTGAGAACATCGGCGTGATGGCTGCCACCAAGGTGTATTCCACCGCAGCTTACTGGTGCGCCGCTGCGTTCGCGCTGATTCTGAGCCTGTGCCCGAAGTTCGGCGCCATCATCAACACCATTCCTGCTGGCGTGCTCGGTGGCGTGACCACCCTGCTGTACGGCATGATCGGCATGGTCGGCATTCGTATTTGGGTTGAGAACAAGGTCAACTTCGACAAGCCGCTGAACATCATGGTTGCCGCGATCACCATGATCATCGCCATCGGCCAGTTCGCGTTCGCTTTCAATGGCATTTCCTTCAACGGCATCGCCATCGGCACCATCGTGGTCCTCGTCGCCTACCACGGCCTGAAGGCCATCGGCAAGGCTACCGGCACCATTGCCAAGGACGATCCGGACGTTCTGTGACGGACGGCAATCAGCCGTATCGGACCCGTCGGTCTTATGACCGGCGGGTTCTTTTTGTACGTGTTTCCATACAAACGTTCCAACATATTTCGTCAATCGATCAATGTGTTGCGTTGAGCAGGTTTTATGATGGTGCGTGTAAGTGAATGCGCATGCGGCAAGGGAGGCATGATGAGCACTGCAGCAGGAAAGAAGATCGCTATCGTCACCGGTTCCGCGCTTGGATTGGGATATGAGCTGACTCGACAGCTGATCGCCAAAGGATGGTTCGTTGCTGGTATTGATTTCAATGGCGCACGTCAGGTGGAGTTGTCAAAGGCTTTTGCTGCCGACGAATACAGAGCTTTTGTGGGGGATATTTCCGACGAATCGTTCGTGAAGAACTCTGTTGCCGCAATCTCGAAAATCGGTCATATCGATTTGCTGATCAACAATGCCGGGCAGCCTTCGTTCAAAGTCCCGACCGCATACGAGGCGGCCGATGTAGACAAGTGCCTGAAGGGGCTGAAAGGCATGGTGTTGTGGAGTGTGGAAACGCTGAAAGCAGACGGTGAGCGGGATCTCAAAATCGCTAACGTTATGTCTACTGCGGCAACGCGAGGCAACCCCAACGAATCCGTGTACTGCGCCACCAAGTGGGGTGAGAAGGGCTACACCAAGAGTTTGCAGGCCGCATACAAGGGGACCAGTGTGAAAATCGTGGGGGTCTATCCGGGTGGCATCGACACCTCGTTCTACCGTGACAGCCATGACTACGTTTCAGAAGAAAAGCAGCATACCTTCATGCGTGCCAACCAACTGGCCGAAGTGATTCTGTTCAATCTGGTCAACGAAGCAAATCTGACCGTCACCGATATCGAAATCAACCGCAATCCGGCGTGAATATAACGGATATGAAGGATTGAAGGAACGTAAGAAAAAGTATCGGGCATAGGCTACAGTTATTAAGTTTGCGCAACGTGCGTAATATTTGACATGAAAGGCCATTGTGCCCGATACCGTTTTTGATGAAGATACCCTCGCAGCCGCTTCCGAAGTGATGGGCGAGGAAGAGGAACGCCCGCTGACATTCGCCGAACTCGGCGTTCCTGGTCCGCTGGTCCGCGTGCTTGCGGCTGATGACAAGAAAACCGCTTTTCCGATTCAGGCCGACACGCTTCCCGATTCGTTGGCTGGGCGAGACATTCTTGGCCGCGGTCGTACCGGCTCCGGTAAGACGTTGGCGTTCTCGATTCCGCTGGTCGCTCGTCTGGGTGAAGTGGATGCCAACGAATATGAGAATATGAGCCAGTTCCGCCATGAGGTTGATCGTGTGAAGCAGGCTCATGCCAAGGAGCGGCGCGCCGATGATTTCGTGCCTCATCCGCGTGGCTTGGTGCTTGCTCCGACCCGTGAGCTTGCCAACCAGATCAACGATGTGTTGATGCCACTTGCCCAGATATACGGCATCAACACCACCACCGTGTATGGCGGCGTACGTTATGCCCGCCAGATCCGTGACCTTCAGGCCGGTGCCGATATTGTGGTGGCTTGCCCAGGTCGTCTTGAGGATTTGATCGAACAGGGCGCGCTCACCTTGGACAAGGTTGAGGTCGCGGTTATTGATGAGGCCGACGAAATGGCCGATATGGGCTTCCTTCCGCCAGTCAAACGACTGCTCGGCCAGATTTCGTTCGATGCGCAGATTATGCTGTTCTCCGCCACGCTCGATCATGGCGTGGACGAAGTGGTGGAAACCTTCCTGTCCGATCCGAAGGTGCATAGCGTTGATTCCGCGACGGCGACCGTTGACGAGATGACCCACCATGTGTTCAAAACCACGCAGGGCAACCGTCATGAGCTGGTGCGCACCCTCGCTTCCGGCAAGGGCCGTCGCATTCTGTTCACACGTACTAAATTCCAGACGCAGAAGCTTGCTAAGGATTTAACGCAGAACGGCATTCCTGCGGCCGAATTGCACGGCAACCTGAGCCAGAATCAGCGTGACCGCAATCTGGCCGCTTTCAACTCTGGCGATGTGAACGTTATGGTGGCCACCGATGTGGCCGCGCGAGGCATCGACGTTTCCGGTGTGGAACTCGTAGTGCAGGTCGAACCGCCGGAAGATCCGAAATCCTTCCTGCATCGTTCCGGACGAACCGCGCGAGCCGGTCATTCCGGTGACGTGGTGACCATCATTCTGCCGAACCAGCGCCGCAGAACCCGTCGCATGATGCGTGAGGCCGGACTGACGGTCGAACCGATCGACGTGACCCCTGATTCGCCGGAAGTGTTGGAACTCGTAGGCGAAGTGGCCGAGCCGGTGTTCGGCTGGACGCTTGAGCAGTCGCAGCCGGCAGGAAATCCGCGCCGTAGGAAGAATGGCAAGGGGGGATGCCGACGGCGAACGTTCCGGCAGGCCGAACCGTTCCGGCGGGCGTAACAAGGATCGCGGCAAAGACAAGGGCGGCAAGCCGTTTAAGTCCGAACGTAAGGATCGTCGTGATCGCGACCAGCGTGAGGAGCGTAACGACAGCGCGAAGAAGTTCGAGCCGAAGAAGAACCGTGCGGAACGTCGTGCCGCCAAGTTCGAAGGTCGTGACAATCGTGAATTCGAAGCTCGTGAACATCGTTGGGAACATCCTGAAATTCAGGAGGAACGCCGCGAACAGCACGAGGAAAAGCGCAACAACAAACGTCGTGAAAAGTACACGCGCCTGCATGAGCAGCAGCGCAGCGACAATGAACAGCGCGAAACAACGAACAAGCGTAGGAACGACGGCGATTACGGCAATACCGACAATCGCAGGAAGCCGGGAAAGAAGAAGTCCGGACAGCTTGCGAAAAAAGCAGGGTGCGCCAAGCAAGAAGCAGCGTAAGTCTGAAGCCCGTGCCGAGCGTCGATATGACGACGATCGTCGGTCCAAAGGCAAGAAGTATGACGAGCGTTCCTCGGATGCGAAACGCTATGACCGTCATACGGAAGTCAAGCGTGGCGGCCGTGGCGAACGTCACGACAAGCATGCAGGGCAGTCACGGCATCGCCATGCGAACATCAGGAAAGCGCCATTCCGTATGCGTTGATTGCTGAAAAGCAAAATCAAAGCTTGCGTAGCTGGTAAACAATAGAAAACGGTGTCCGCCAAAGTCTATGAACTTTTGGCGGACACCGTTTTCTATTAAATCTGATCATCTATTAATTTGCTTGGCTATATGAAAAGTTGCTCAGCCTGTAATCGGATTGTATTGGTCGTCTGCAGTGAAGCACTTACGGTACGCCATCACCATAATGAGACTGTCAGCCAGAAGCGTCAACGCTGCGATGGCGGCGAGAATCAGGAACTGGTATTTCGCCGCATCGATAGGATTGCCGCCGGCGATGATCTGACCGGCCATCATGCCAGGCACCGTCACAATGCCGCTGGAAGCCAGCGAGGCGGTAGTCGGCAGCAAACCCAAACGAATCGACGAGACGATGGACGGGCGCGCGGCCTCCCAAGCGGTCGCACCCAACGCCAGCAGCGTATCCACTTCGTCACGGCGTTCCTTCATGCTTTCGAAGAACCGACCCAACCCAACCGCCAAAGCAGACACGGTATTGCCGAGCAGCATGCCGGTCAACGGTACCACCAATTGCGGCGCATACCATGGTTGCGGGCGAATGATCAATTCGGTGACCAACGAAATCATAATGAGCATGGTGATGACCAAGCTCAAAAACACGGGACCGGCCAAGCCTTTCGGTACACCCTTGGCACGAGACAAGGTGATTTGCACGGCCGCGATCAGCATGAACATCACCAGCAGCAGCACCAGCCATGGATTGTTCGACTTGATGACGAACTCCATAATGAAACCCATGGCGCACAATTGCAGCAACGCGCGGCACGCCGACCATAGCAGTGTCTTGCCAATGCCCATGCGCATCGCTTCGGAAATGCCCGCGGCTACGGCGACCATAACCAATGCGATAAGCAGACCCCAAATATCAATGGAATAATAATTGCCGCTCATGCCTGCACTCCTTGCACCGAATCGGACTGTGCCGCGAAACCATTGGAATCATTGGTTGCTGCGGTGTGCGGAGCATTCGCACTCTGCAATACGCCATTGGCCAGTGTGAGAATGCGTGTGGCACGCCCATCCGGCGGGCGATGGCGAATACGAATCACCGCCATGCCCCGCTCTGCGGCCTGAGCCATGATGGATGCCACCTTATCGGCGTTCTCATCATCCAAACCGGCATCAACCTCATCGGCAAGCAGCACTTTCGGCGAAGTAAGCAAGGTGCGCGCCAAACTCACACGGGCGGCCTGGCCTCCAGACAAGTCATGCGGAGCACGCCCCAAATCAATATCCGCGCAGCCAATGGCGTCAAGCGTGGCTCGAATGCGAGCATCCGGCAGTAGATCTGTGGGTTTGAGAGACTTACCGGCCGACCATTTCCTGCCGAATCCTTGCTTGCCTTCGCCCGCACGGATAGCCAATGTGAACGGTAAACGAATCGCCTCGGCCACACTCGAACCGATCAATACCGGCTTCTGCGGCAAATACGCCACCTGACTACGCCACTGCTGCGGTGTGAATTCGCTGGCAGGGCGCCTTTCAAGCTGAAAATTGCCGTTCGCATTCGGATTCAATCGTGCAAAAGCGGTAAGCAGACTACTCTTACCCGATCCGGAAGGGCCGATCAAATCCACAATCTCACCATGCTTCACATCAACGGATAATCCGCTGCAAAATCGTGCGTTGCTCACCATCGACAGACACGACACAGGAAACATTCGACGCCGGAAAAAACATACTGCATAATTCAACACCATACCGCTTGGCTGCCGGTCGGAGGCATTGGACGCGTTTCTTAGTGTCTTCTTAGCTGGAATCACATTGTATGGGAATATTGCGTCTGCTGTACAAGGAACATGCGCAAGGAAGCGCGATCGGAGGAAACCGCCGCAGTCAGAGTATCAAACCGATCCGGCACGACTGATGCATTCCCAATGCGCTGTTGGTCGAAGGCGATCCCGACGTGGGGTCCGTTCCATGCGTATGGAGGGTATTGGAACGTGCGTTCGAGGCATGATCGGCAAAGATGAGAACACTGCCTAAGAGCATCATCCATTCAGCTTGCTCACAGTAATTTTTCGTCGATATTCCAAGGAAAATCAGCCTCCAAGGATGAGGTCGTGCCAACGTTTCATGGACTACAACTGGCACATTGGAAAATGAAGAATATGAAAGCAAGAAGTGAGCATGCGTGCATGGTTGATGAACATAAGTTTGGTGGATGGCTGGTTTCCGGCAACGTTGTTTTCGATAACCGCGGTGCTGGCGGCGATACTGTTAGGTATTGCAATATGGGAGACGGTTGGCGGAAGCCGTGGCGGCGGTAAACGTGCAATTGCCGTAGTTGCGTGTCCGATGGTGATTGCGGTTATTGCCGGCATTGTCGGATTGGTGATTGCCTGGTTGCTGTCGGACGTGTTTGTGGTGTTCGGTGTTGAGCTGGGTCCGCGTGTGATCGCGTGGGCTGGTTGCGGTTGCGCGATCATCGGATTCGCGGTCAGCCATGCGATGCTGCATAGGGGAGTGTTGCGTGCCGTCGCCGTAATACTGGTGGTATGTGCAGTGCTTTCCGCCGCCACCGGCATCGATCAGGCGTATGGAGAATATGCCTCCATCGGATCACTGTTCGGCCAAGACGCCTATCGCGAAGCCGACCTGACGGGAATGGCGAAACGCAGCGATTTGATTGGCGTCACGCAATGGAGGCGGGAAGCGGCAGACGGTAGCGTCAGCGATATTCCCGCACATGGTGAAGTCAGGAAAGTAAATATTCCAGCCACAGCATCGCATTTCGAAGCGCGAAAGGCGCTGGTATATCTGCCGCCTGCAGCGCTTGCCACAACCAAACACAAGCCGGCGTTGCCGGTCATACTGATGATGAGCGGCCAGCCGGGCTCTCCGGGTCGTGTGTTTGCCGCGGGCGGCATTCAAACCATGATGGACGATTACGCGCAGCATCATGGCGGACTTGCGCCCATTGTTATTGCAGCCGACCAGTTGGGAGACGATTCGCATAACACCCTATGCGTGGATTCACCGGTGTACGGCAATGCGTTGACCTACTTGACGAAAGACGTGGTCGACTGGGTGGAAACCAATCTTCCTGCGGCACAGCAAGCACAAGATTGGGCAATCGCAGGTTTTTCACAGGGGGCCACATGTTCTCTGCAAATCGGCGCGAACCATCCGGATTTGTTCGGCACCATCATCCCCACCGGCAGCGAGCTCAAACCGACCAATGGCAGTGAAAGCAGTATGATCAGCCGGTTCTTCCACGGCGATCGTACCGCATATGAGAAGCAGATTCCCATCAACGCTATTCGCAACCATGCGCCTTCGAACCAGACGCTTGTTATCGGTGCGGGGGAGCGTGATCGCGAGTCTGTGCGCAATGTCGAACTCATCGCACCGGTTGCTCAACAGGAGGGCATGCATGTTACGGCAGTCGAATCGCTCGGCAATGCGCATGACTGGCATGCCGTGCGAGACACGTTGCGGTATGGGCTTGTCGTATTCGGTTATAACACGGGACTGAGTGATGCTAAGCCGAAATTGGCTGACTATCCGAATCTTAAACGCATCACGATCTGACATGTCGTTTTGAAGCGTCAGCAACTCGCAATCGCAAGTATCAATCTGAATCATCTATCGAATCATTAATTCGAATTATCGAATGGAAGCATTGTTATGACGACGCAATCGCAGGAATCAGCAGTAAAACCATTATTCGGCTTTCGCGCGCTCATATCCGATCTTGTCGACTGGATTCGTCGGCACCGTATGACCTTGGGCTTCGTGCTGTTCATCACGCTGTTCAATGTCGGCATGCAGCTCGTATGCGGCATCAGACATACGCAATTTCCGCCGCAATTGTCGCGCGTGAGTTTTGACGCGCTCGCGCATGGGCGCTGGTATACCGCGCCGATCTCACTGCTGTCGGTGCCTCATTTGGGTCGTCTGCTGATCGACATTCCGCTGATACTCATCGCATTCGGCTTATGCGAAACAATGATTGGAAAGGCGAAGACGGCATGGGTGTCGCTGATCACCACGCTTGGCGGCATAGCGCTCGGCATGGGATTATGCTCGCTGTCCGCAGGCAAAAGTCCGCAATGGCATGCGATTTCGCATGATGGCGCGATTCTGGGGCCGCTGGTTGTTGTGGTGGGTACGCTGATGTGTGCCAGCGCATTCACCGCCATGCTGTGGCGTCGGCGCATTCGTGTGATCGGCTATAGCGTGGTGCTGATCATGTTCCTCTACCGTGGCGAAGCCAGCGATTATTGTTTGCTGGCTGCCGCGCTGATCGGTCATGTGCTTGGTTATTTGATGGCGTCCGAGAGTCAAGGTGATGTGTATAGGCATGGTGCCTTGTACGAGATGCGCAGGCTGGTTGGTATGGCTGCCGGCGTACAGGCGGTCGGTTCGCTGGTTGCCGTTTCCTCAAGACAATCATTCGGATTGCTCTCCATGTTCGGCTTGCTGACAGGTTCCACGGAATTCGACACGGAACAAGTGTTGGATTGCCTCAACGGTTCCTCGCATGCCAACTGTTTCGCGCAATATCGTATGATGCGATTCACCATGCCCGGAAACTGGCTGGTGTCATTGATGCCGACGCTGATGCTGCTGTTGATCGCATGGGGTCTGTATCGCGGACGCCGCATTGCCGCCGTACTAAGTGTGCTGTTCAATGCATGCACGGTGGTACTTGCAATGCTGTTTTATGTGGTGCTTCCGCTGCAATATGTTGGCGATTCGCAGGCTGATGCGTTGCCTGCATTGGCTCGTCACGGTGCGTTTCACGCGATGTTTTCCACTATGGCATTGCCGTTGATTTTTATCGTTATCGTCATTGCGTTCCGTCAGTGTTTTACGATTCGCACTAGAAGTGAGATCATGTTGCGTGCTGCGGCAGGTGCATTGTCGGCTTTTCTGTTGTTGGGATTGATGTATGTCGGGTATGGGCTTGCCTCTCCCGAGGATTTCAACGAAAGTCCGCAATTGATTGCATTGCTTGCCGATTATGTGCAACGATTGTTGCCGATCGGACTGCTGAGTGGTATCGAACCTGAGTTTGTACCCGTCGGTCAAATCTCCTTGCTGGTATATCAGTGCGTCGGTCCGGTGTTTTGGATTATCGCTCTGCTGTGTGTTTGGGATTGTTTGCGGGATCGTTCCATGGTGAATGACGCTTTGCACCATCGTGTTGACGCGATTATTCCGCTTGGCGGCGAATCCATGTCATTCATGGCAACTTGGAAAGGCAATGACTATTGGTTTTCCGCAACCGGACGTTCCGCGATCGCCTATCGAGTGTCGTACGGCATCGCATTGACGGTGACAGGACCATTCGGAGATCCCAGCGAATATGCGGAAGATCTTACTGATTTCGCAACATTCTGCACACAACATTCCTGGACGCCCGTGTTTTACAGTGTGCACGAATCGCAGCGAGCCGAACTCACCAAAGCCGGATGGGATTCGCTTGACGTCGGTACGGAAATGGTCGTCAATCCCAACGAATGGCAGACCCGAGGCAAGAAATGGCAGGACGTGCGCACCGCCATCAACAAAGCCAAACGAGACGGCATCACCGACGTGCTCACCACTTTCAAGGAGGCACCCTTCTCAGTACAAACGCAGATTCGTGAGATCTCCGCACAGTGGGCCGGCAAAAAGGCCCTGCCGGAAATGGGATTCACCTTGGGAGGCGTCGACGAACTGATCGACTCCCGGGTGCGCCTACTCTACGCGGTTGACGGCAATGGCAAAGTCCTTGGCGTAACCAGCTGGCTGCCCACCTATCGTGACGGTACGATCATCGGTTGGACGCTTGACTTCATGAGGCATCGCACCGACAGCGTCAACGGCATCATGGAATTCCTGATTGCACGCATGGCTGAACGACTACGCGACGAAGGCAACGTGGAATTCATGAGCTTATCGGCGGCGCCGCTGGCCGGTATGGGATCCAACGAAAGCGAACACGAGGAAAGCGAAGTGTTGCGTCATGCACTGCAAATGGTCGCAGACATCATGGAACCAGCATACGGATTCCATTCACTATTCCGTTTCAAACTGAAATTCCACCCCGACGAAGAGAAAGTGTATATCTGCTATCCTGACGCGGCCAAACTGCCGCAAATATCGCTTGCTGTGGCGCAAGCCTACGTGCCGTCGCTCACACCTGCCGAAGCCATGCGATTCGTACGTACGATTGCGCCGCGTGATTGACATGATGTCAGACTTGAGACGGTCCATGGTTCTGGGGTAGCTCGGGTCTACACTAAAGAACGGTTCATAAAGTACTACTTTTCCTGATGGAAGGGGCCAGCATGTCAGCTGAAGCAAACGTCGGCGTAGTCGGTCTTGCCGCAATGGGCGGTAGCCTCGCACGTAACCTCGCACACCACGGCAACAAGGTGGCAGTGTTCAACCGCTCTTACGGCCGTACCGAAAAGCTCATGAACGAACACGGCAACGAAGGCGAATTCTTCCCGGCGAAAAACCCTCGAAGAGTTCGTGGACAGCCTCGTCAAGCCGCGTACCGCCATCATCATGGTCAAGGCGGGAGAGCCGACCGACGCCATGATCAACGCGCTCGCCGACCTGATGGAGCCGGGCGACATCATCGTCGACGCAGGCAACGCCTACTTCCCGGACACCATTCGCCGCGAGAAGGAAATCAGCGCTCGCGGACTGCATTTCGTCGGATGCGGTGTGTCCGGCGGTGAGGAAGGCGCTCTGCTTGGACCTTCCATGATGCCGGGTGGCTCCGAAGAATCCTGGAAGACTCTGAAGCCGATTTTTTGAATCCATCGCGGCCAAGGCCGAAGGCGAACCGTGCGTCACCCATATCGGTCTCAATGGTGCTGGCCACTTCGTCAAGATGGTGCACAACGGTATTGAGTACTCCGACATGCAGCTCATCGCTGAAAGCTACGATCTGATGCGTCGTGGCCTTGGCATGACTCCGGCTGAGATCGGTGACGTGTTCGAAGAGTGGAACAAGACCGAACTCGACTCCTATCTGATCGAAATCACCGCCGAAGTGCTGCATCAGGCCGACAAGAAGACCGGTAAGCCGCTGGTTGACGTGATCGTCGACCATGCTGGCATGAAGGGCACCGGCACGTGGACCGTGCAGACCGCACTGTCTCTGGCCGTACCGGTCACCGGCATCGCCGAAGCCGTGTTCGCCCGTGGTCTTTCCTCCGAAGCTGATCTGCGTGAGGAAGCCGCCAAGCAGGGCTTCAATGGCCCTGACGGCAACCTGAACCTCACCGACGATGAGAAGAAGGCCTTCATCGAAGACATTCGTCAGGCACTCTACGCTTCCAAGATCGTCGCCTACGCCCAGGGCTTCAACGAGATTACCACTGCTGCCGAAGAATATGGCTGGGATATCGATCTGGCTGCCGTGGCACGCATCTGGCGTGGCGGCTGCATCATCCGTGCGAAGTTCCTCAACCGTATTTCCGAAGCGTTCGAATCAGGTGAAGCCAACGTGTCGCTGCTGTTCGCTCCGTACTTCAAGAACGCCATCGAAACCGCCGAAAAGTCTTGGCGTAACGTGGTGGCTCAGGCCGCCGTCAACGGTTTGCCTACTCCGGCGTTCGCTTCCTCGCTGTCGTACTTCGACGGACTGCGTTCCAAGCGCCTGCCCGCCGCCCTGATCCAGGGTCAGCGCGACTATTTCGGCGCTCACACCTACCAGCGTGTGGATCAGCCGGGCGCATTCCACACGCTGTGGGCCGAGCCGGGCCGCGAGGAAATCGAAGCCTGATAGACGTATTTCTGCAACGAATCTAGCGGATTAACAGATGAAAAGAGCCTCACGCTTTATGAAAAGTGTGCGGCTCTTTGTGTTGCGGCAAATATGATCAGCCGCAAGGGAAACTCGTTGAGTTGCCTCCTGAATTATTCGCGATGCTGGTTGCGTGGGTTGCCGCCATTCATGATTGCGGCGACCCGTCGCGTCAGAGCGCGGGGGAGTAGTCGTTCCGCTGCGGCTCCGGCTTTGGTGAGGTAGCCGTGGTAGGCAAGCGTGCGCCCCTGCTTCATCTTCCGATACGCGTAGGTGGCAAGCTGGTAGGCGGTGGCCGGTTTGGTCAGCGTGAAGAAATTCATGCCACGCATGTTCGCGGCCTTGGCGAACCCTGTGGATGTCGGCCCGGGGCATACGCAGGTCACACTCACACCGGTATCTCGCAATTCGTACGACACCGCTTCCGAAAGCGATCGTACGAACGCTTTCGACGCGAAATATATCGCCATATATGGGCCTGCCATCATTGAAGCAACAGAAGAGATGTTCAATATGCGTCCGTGACCCTGCTCGCGCATATCACGACCATAACGGTACGTAAGTTCAGCCAACGCGGCCATGTTGAGCTGCATCATCTCATGCTGGCGATGCCAGTCGGCGTCGAGAAAACCCGTCCAATCCGCAAAACCGGCGTTATTGACGAGATGATCCACTTCAAAACCTTGCGAAACTGTGTAATCATGCAACTGTTGCGGTGCGTCAGACTCGCTTAGATCAAGCGCAACCGTCTCCACATGCACGCCATAGCGATGTTCCAGCGTGCGCTTCACGTCATCAAGTTTGCCTTGACTGCGTGCCGTAATGATGAGATCATGCCTGTCGGCCGCAAACAATGCCGCCATCTCACGCCCAATGCCACTCGAAGCCCCCGTTATCAACGCATATGCCATAAAACCACCTTTCTTAAGTATTGATGTTCAGGGTAGTCAATACGCATGCAATAACGCCATTTGCAACGCAATGGTCCGGAACTTTTCGACTGGGCTGGCTGATTGACAGTTTTCATGCACTTCTCGCATGGAAAGTAATACATCATTTACATTAGTTATTTTGGTTTGGTTCGTTCACAATGGGTGCGTCAGCATGAATGTGAAAGAACCAGTATGGAATGTCCGAAAGGCCATGTTTTTGAACTCATACAACAGGGCTGCCCGACCGACAAAGTCATTACAATGCATGTCGTGAAACCGGGATCATTCACAGCTTGCATTTGACTTCGTCCACTTGAAGTTCTTAAGTTTGATGGCATGACTTACGATTTCGACACTCCCGTAGACCGATCCGGCACGTATTCGCTCAAGTGGGAAGAGGCAGGAGATGCGTTGCCCATGTGGGTGGCGGATATGGAATTTCAAACCGCTCCACAGATTCGAGCCGCACTGCAACAGCGTCTTGACCACGGTATTTTCGGATATTCCATCGTCCCCCCTGCATGGAATCAGGCATACGTTGACTGGTGGCACCGTAGGCATAATCTTGATATCGACCCGGAATCGCTCGTATTCAGCACCGGCGTGGTGCCGGCAATCTCCAGCATGGTACGAAAACTCACCACAGCAAACGAAAACGTGCTTATCCAAACTCCGGTCTACAACATTTTCTTCAATTCGATTATCAATAATGGATGCCGCGTGCTTGAATCACCGTTGGAATACGACGGTTCCGGACATTACTCCATCAACTGGGCCGATCTGGAATCCAAGTTGGCCGATCCGCAAACCACGCTGATGATCCTGTGCAATCCACACAATCCCGTAGGCCGAATCTGGGATCGCGACACCCTCGCACGCATAGGTGAGCTTTGCTGGAACCATCATGTGACCGTAATCAGCGACGAAATTCATTGTGATCTTACCGATCCGGGATATGATTACGTGCCCTTTGCCTCGGTGAATGAGCAGTGCGCAATGAACTCCGTGACCTGCATGGCACCGACCAAAACGTTCAATATCGCCGGTCTTAACACGGCTGCCGTAATGATTCCAAATCCCGTGCTGAGGCATAAGGTATGGCGTGCGCTCAACACGGACGAAGTGGCCGAACCGAACGCCTTCGCCATGACGGCCACGCTCGCTGCCTTCAACGAGAGCGAGCCTTGGCTTGAGGAATTGCGCGCATACTTGACAGGCAACAAAGCCGAAGCACGAGCCATGATCAACGAATACAATGCTGCCGCGGCACCGGAACGACGCATCGCCCTGATTGAAAGCCATGCCACCTACTTGTTGTGGGTCGATTGTTCGAAACTGACGCACGATACCGCTCTGTTGTGCGAACATCTCAAGCGCAATCATCAGGTGATGTTCTCCGAAGGTGCCGAGTATGGCGGCAACGGGCATGATTTCATTCGCATCAACGTGGCTTGCCCGCGAAGCACCATGCAAGAAGGATTCAATCGTCTGTTCGCCGGGTTGCATGATTTTTCGGCAGAGTAATACATTGATCATCGATTGTGATATTGCTCACAGCCGCTAAAAAACGGCTGGTTTTGTGGGTTTTCACAAAATATGGAAAGGACGTTTTCGGATGGTCACTGCCGTCCGTGACGTGTTGGCGATACTATGAAGCACATGACTGAAACTGTTTCATCCGTACTTGGCACGCCTGAAGAGTGGACGAATCCGCTGCGCGATCCGCGCGATCTTCGACTTCCACGTATTGCAGGCCCGTGCAGTATTGTGATTTTCGGCGTGACCGGCGATCTGTCACGCAAGAAGCTGCTTCCCGCCATTTATGATCTGGCTAATCGTGGCCTATTGCCGCCAAGCTTCGGTTTGACGGGTTTTGCACGTCGTGATTGGACCGAGGATCATTTCAAGGATTTCGTGAAGGAGAACGTGCAGGCGCACTGCCGCACGCCATTTAAGGAGGCGACCTGGAAGCAGCTCGCCGACGGTATTCGTTTTGTGCAGGGCACGTTCGATGATCCGAAGGCGTTCGAACGATTGTCGAACACTGTTGCCGAGCTTGACCGTGATCGTGGCACGCGAGGTAACCATGCGTTCTACATGTCGGTGCCGCCGCGCGCGTTCCCGCAGGTTTCCCGACAGTTGGCGGATTGCGGTCTGGCGAAGTCCGACAAGGGCGCTTGGCGTCGTGTGATCATCGAGAAACCGTTCGGGCATGATCTGGCCAGCGCCAAGGAACTTGACCGCGTGGTTTCCGAGGTGTTCGACCCATCGAGTGTGTTCCGTATCGATCATTATCTCGGTAAGGAGACGGTGCAGAATATTCTGGCGCTTCGTTTCGCGAACGCCATGTATGAGCCGATTTGGAACAATAATTACGTCGACCATGTGCAGATTACCCACGCCGAGGATATCGGCGTGGCCGGTCGTGCCGGATACTATGACGGCATCGGTGCCGCACGCGACATCATCCAGAACCACCTGCTGCAGCTCATGGCATTGACGGCCATGGAGGAGCCGGTCTCCTTCTCCGCCGCTGATCTGACGGCTGAAAAGACGAAGGTGCTGTCCGCAGTGCGCTTGCCGAAGGATCTGGCGGCGCATACGGCCCGCGGACAGTATGCCGCCGGATGGCAGGGGGTTCTCATGAGGTTGTCGGCTATTTGGATGAGAAGGGCATTAATCCGGCTTCAACCACAGAGACTTACGCAGCGATCCGACTGGATGTCGATACGCGCCGTTGGGCCGGCGTGCCGTTCTATCTGCGTACGGGCAAGCGTTTGGGCAAGCGTGTCACGGAGATTGCCGTGGTGTTCAAGCGCGCCCCGCATCTGCCGTTCGAGTCGACCGCGACGAAGGAGCTCGGCAAGAATGCGATCGTGATCCGCGTGCAGCCCGATGAGGGTGTGACCATGCGGTTCGGCGCGAAAGTGCCGGGTGGCACGTCGATGGAGGTCCGTGACGTGTCGATGGACTTCGGTTACGGCCGTTCGTTCACCGAATCGTCTCCGGAAGCCTATGAACGTCTGATTCTTGACGTATTGCTGGGCGATCCGCCACTGTTCCCAACCACACGCGAAGTGGAATTGAGCTGGCAGATCCTCGATCCGATCGAAGAGTTCTGGTCCACGCTTGGCCAGCCGCAGCCGTATCGTTCCGGAACGTGGGGCCCTCAGGAAGCCGTTGAAATGCTGGCCCGCGATGGACACCGTTGGAGGATGCCGTGATCATTACCATGAAGAACACCGAAACCCGTGAGATTTCGGCGAAAATCGATGAATTGCACGAGGAGCGTGGCGAAGCGGCTCTGGGTCGCGTGCTCACACTGCTGATCTCCACGAATGAGACGTCGCTGGAGCATGATCTCGCCGTGGCGAACAACGCCAGCCGTGAGCATCCCTGCCGTGTGATCGCAATCGCGCCGAATTCACGTAGGGTGGATGCCGCTGCCGATGATGGCAAGCCGCACACCTTTCTCGACGCGGAAGTGCGATTCGGTTCCGACGCTGGCGCGGGCGAAATCATCGTGTTGCGTCCGATTGGTGGGCTGGTTCACCACCCTGATACATTGGTGATTCCGCTATTGGTGCCGGACGCTCCGGTGGTGGCTTGGTGGCCGAACGAAGCTCCGGCGAATCTGTCAAACGATTTGCTGGGTTCCATGGCGCGCAGCCGTATCACCGATGCCATGCATTCCTCGAATCCGATGCGGACCATGGATGATCTGCGCCGCAACTGGTCGTCGAAGAATGTGGACATGTCGTGGACTCGCTTGACTGTTTGGCGCGCAATGCTCGCTTCGATGCTTGACCAGCCGCCGCATCTTCCAGTAAGCGGCGTGCGTGTGACCGGACCAAAGAACTTCCTGCCGTTGAATCTGCTGGCCGCATGGCTTCGTCTTCGTCTGAACGTGCCTGTTGTGGTGGAAGACGATCCGAATGCAACCGCCGTGACCGGCGTGTATCTGACCCGTTCCGATGGCGTGCTGAGTTTGGAACGCCCATCCACCGACGATGGCATCGCCGTATTGAACGTTCCAGGGCAGTCCCCGCAAACCATGAGCGTTCCCGCACGAACCATCGAGGAATGCTTGAGTGAGGAATTGGGTCGACTCTATCCGGACGAGATCTATGCGGAAGTCGTGACTCAAGGCTGGGATCTTATCAATTCGAAGCGCTGAATCGATTCTCCGAAACAATAAAGGAACAATGCAGGAAAAGCATATGGCAGAACGCACCACCGTTGTATATCCCAATCCTCAGATTCTGGCTGAAGCCGTGGCCGCACGTACGCTGTTGACCATCACCGATCTTCTGTCGGAACCGAATCGCACTCGCGTTGACATTGCCGTGACCGGTGGAACCGACGGCAATCGAGTGTTCGACGCCATGAACGCGAGCCCATTGAACGATGCCGTGGACTGGAGCCGCGTGCACGTATGGTGGGGCGACGAACGATTCGTGGCCGCCGATGACGATGATCGCAACGCCAAGCAGGCGCGTGAGGCATGGTATGGCAAACTGGTTGCCGACGGCCGTATGCCGGCAGGCAACATTCATGCGATGCCGTCCGATGAGCGTAACTTGGAAAGCGTCGCGGCAGCCTCACCCGAACAGACTGATGCTGTGCTGGCTGAAGCCGCCGCGCAATACCAGCGTGAACTCATTGAACAGTTGGGTGAGAATCCAGCTTTGGACATCGCCATGTTCGGTATGGGACCGGACGCGCATTTCGCATCCCTGTTCCCCGACCATGGCGAGTCGGAGATCGACGATCCGCATGTGCTTGTCGCCGGTGTGCGCGATTCACCGAAGCCGCCGCCACTGCGCCTGACGCTGACCGTGCCGATGATCGCACGATCGAAGCACACGTGGGTGTTCACATCTGAAGTACGCAAGGCGGATGCGGTTGCTGCAGCATTCGCGCAACGCAACAATCCGCATGCGCCAAGCTCTTATGCCGATGGTGAGGAACTGCTGTGGCTTATCGACAAAGGTGCCGCCTCCAAAATATGAAAATAGGGAGTAGGCATTGCAGCGCGCCTCGAGGCATATGATCATTGGCAGTCCCTGCAAACCCTCTGCATGAATCGTCTTACGTTCATCCAACGCATCGTCTGCACGCATCAGCAATCTCATGAGGTCGCAACACGGTAGTGCAAATGATCATAACGGCTCATATCCGCAGGCTGCATGAGCACGCCAGAATTGGCAGGACCATGATGGTTCATGCATGGTCGAGCAAGTCGATTATGGCGCCGTGTGCAGCACATTGCTGGTACTCAAAACCTTGGCATTAGTGTTGGACTCCTAATTTAATGTTTGGTAAACCTACGTGGACTTGGAATAACGCAGATTATAGCTATAGGTTCATGAAAAACACCTATTTTAAGGCTTTTGATTCGCCATGGATGGATGTTGGTGGTCTAATTTATGTGGATTGGAATGGTGCGGATACTGACAACGCAAAGAATCGCGCTATTCGCGCGGTAAGGTGGGTTTATGAAAGTAGTAGTGCAACGAGTGAGCCAAGCCAGCGTCGACGTCGTCAACGAACTGGGCGCCGTAGACCCCACCTTCGAACCTCAGCAGATCGGACCGGGCTTCATGCTGCTGGTCGGCGTGAGTGATGAGGATGGCGAGGAACAGCTTTCTTGGCTGGCCCACAAAATCCTCAACCTGCGGGTTTTCGAAGACGAGCAAGGCAAAATGAACCGTTCCATCAAAGACATCGGCGGTGAAATCCTGTCCATTTCACAGTTCACGTTGTTTGCCGACGTGAGGAAAGGCAACCGTCCAAGCTTCGTCAAAGCGGGCAAGCCGGAACATGCCAACATCACTTGGATCAAATTCAACGAAGCGCTGCGATCCGGCGGTGTGCCAGTACGCGAAGGCCGCTTCGGAGCGCACATGCGCGTTGGACTGATCAACGACGGTCCGGTAACCATCGCCATTGATACCGACAATCTGTAATCAATAGTAAAGCGACGATTGCTTGGTGATATAAAAAATATTTGAGGAGCTGTGATATAATTTGCAGCTCCTCAAATATTGTTTTTTGATTGACAATGATGTTTACCTGTTGTCGGTAATTATCGTCACCTTGTTCGGATCAATCTTCGTTGGGTCAAGAGTCAATTCCTTGATGACATCCGCACGAATCGTGCCGGACGAAGGATTGAATACACTATCGATAGTGCTGTGAATATCGGCATCCACATTCGAATATTCGAAAGCAAGCGTCGTATTGATTAGACGGCAATTACGTAATACGAGATTATCCACATAGCACAAACCCTGCAGACTTTCGATCGTACAGTTCTCAAACGTGACATTACGGGAATTCCAAGCCAAATACTCGCCGGAAATGAATGAATCACGTACTGTCACATTCTCGCAATTCCAGAAGCAATCCTTGGAAATCAATCGAGAATTTGTGATTTCAATATTACGTGCGCCATCAAATGGATAATTGCCAACCAAACGCAGATTATAGGCTTTAATATCGGAACAATTCATCGCCAGATAATCGCCACGAGCGCTCACATTTTCCAGTGAAACGTTCGAACAAGCCCATAATGTTTCCTCGGCATTGACGAAATCAACATTCCTCAACGCAACATCATGGCACCGGCGGAAATTCTTCGGCGCTTCAAACGTGCAATCCTCAACACGAATGGTATTCGTATACCACACGCCCGCGCGTGCCATCTCGAACCATGTGCAATCCTTTGCCAAAATATCCGAGCAATACCACAGCGGATACTTCCATTTGAACGAACTCGACTTAAGCTCAATATCATGCGCATGCTTCAACGGTGATTCGCCATCATCGAAAATCGTGTCGATATATCGCTTGCCTGATGCTTGGAATTCGGCGCGTTCGCCGGTCAGTAACGCCTGACGAACCTCGTGCATGTCACTCACTGATAACTCTCCTTGAAAACGTTCTGTTGCCAAGATAGAAAGTTCAAGTACTTGAAGTCAAACGCATGCCCATGTTTCGCTGGCGGGCGAAGCGGATGAGCGATGGAACGCGTTATAAGCAATGTCGATATGCGTGCGGGTGTTTGCGAAACATGACTGTCGGTACCATGAATTGAACGATTAGACAATTGGGTGGTTACAAGGCATTGTGGTCGCGAACGGGCTTGCCACGTATGGCAGGGAGGAATGCGGATGAGCCAGCGGAATGGGGGAGTGAAAACGCGTGCGTTCAAAGCCGCGTTTCCCAAAGTGCTGCCGATTTGCATCAGCTTCTTCTTTCTGGCCATGTCGTACGGAGTGCTTATGGGAACCCGCGGGTTTTCGTTCCTGTGGCCGTTGTGCATGAGCGCGTTCATCTACACCGGTTCCATGGAATTCGTTACGGTGAATCTGCTGGTTTCCGCATTCAATCCGTTCGCCACGCTTATGTTGGCGCTGATGATGGGAACAAGGCACCTGTTTTACGGACTGTCCATGCTGGGGCGTTTCAAGAACATGGGGGCGAAAAAACCGTATTTGATTTACGCCATGTGTGATGAGACGTTCGCGGTCAACAACAGCGCGCAAATACCGGCGGATGTTGACCGCGGCTGGTTCTATTTCTTCGTGTCGCTGCTGAATCAGGTTTCCTGGGTGGCTGGAGCGACGCTCGGAGGCATTGTCGGCGGGCGATTGACGTTCGACACCACCGGTTTGGATTTCGTGATGACCGCATTGTTTGTGGTTATTTTCGTGGATCAATGGTTGACAACGAAACGCAAAAGCCATATGGCGGCGTTGACGGGCATTGTGGTGCCGGTGATTTGCATGGCGCTGTTCGGTGCTGACAATTTCATGATCCCGTCGTTGATTGCCATGCTGGTGATGTTCATTATGTTGCGTCCGTATTTGGATGATTTGAAACCTGATGATGTTGGGAAACGTGATGATGCTGATGGTGCGGTCGAATCCGCTGCGGATCGTAACGAAGTAGGGGAGGCGCGGTCATGATCATGACCACATGGCAGGGCGTCGTCACTGTACTGATGGCGGTGCTTGGCACCATCATCACCCGTTTTCTGCCGTTCGTGCTCTTTCCCGAGTCAAAGAAACCGCCGCACATCATCGACTATCTTGGCAACGTGCTTCCGTATGCTATGACCGGACTGCTGGTGGTGTATTCGCTGAAAAACGTCAATCCTTTTGCTGGAAGCCACGGCATTCCCGAAGCGATCGCCATCGCCGCGATCGTCGTGCTGCACGTATGGAAACGCAACATGCTGCTCTCGATCGCCGGCGGCACCGTCGTGTATATGGCATTACTTCAGCTTGCTTTTTGCATGATTGTCTGTTTTGTAGGATTGCCCAAATCTGAAGTGAGTTTTATAGGGATTTTCCACAGTTGTTATTGCTGATATCCCATATCGTGAGAAGAAATGCGTTGATGCGATTGACGCGCCTACTCTTTTTCTTTAGCCAATAAGGAGCTGTGTTGAGCGGCTCTGGCTGTATAGAAGAGTTATATCTAACGAGAGAGAACAATATGACTAGTGCAGCAAGCACTGCCAATGCCGCGGTTCCAGCGCCCGGCAAACTGGAGTTCAAGGATGATTACACGCCTGAGGAAGCGGAACGCGTCATCCGCAATTCGAAGGGGCTCCCTGTCGGTGTGAAGCCGAAGATGGTGTGGACGTGGCCGAAGGCCCTGCTGTGGGCCGTCATCGCCATTGTGTGCGCTATTGGTTGGGCTATTCTGGCGGTTTCCCGTGGCGAGCAGATCAGCGCCATCTGGTTCGTGGTTGTGGCATTGTGCTCCTACGCGATCGCTTACCGTTTCTACGCGTACTATATTCAGATCAAGATCATGCGTACCGACGATGCGAACGCGACGCCGGCCGAGCGCGTGCATGACGGCGCCAACTTCGAACGTGCCGACCGTCGCGTGCTGTTCGGCCAGCATTTCGCCGGCATTTCCGGTGCGGGCCCGCTTGTTGGTCCTATTCTGGCCGCCCAAATGGGTTATCTGCCGTCCGTGATGTGGATCATTCTCGGTGTGATTTTCGCCGGCGCCGTGCAGGATATGCTCATGCTGTGGATCTCCGCCAAGCGTCGCGGCCGTTCCTTCGGCCAGATGGCAACTGACGAAATGGGCAAGTTCGGCGGCACTATCCTGTCGATCTTCCTGATCGTGATGACCGCCATCGCCATGGCATTCCTTGCGCTCGTGGCCATCAAGGCCATGGCTTCCTCGCCGTGGGCCGTGTTCTCTATTGGTATGACCATTCCGATCGCCTTGATCATGGGCTGCTTCCAGCGTTTCCTGCATCGTAGCGTTATCGAAACCACGGTGCTCGGTTTCGTGCTGCTCGTGATCGACATCATCGCTGGCGGTTGGATCTCCAGCGTTCCGGCAATCGCCGACGTGTTCACGTTGAACGCCAAGGAACTGGTTATCGCACTGGTGATCTACTCCTTCGCCGCCGCCGCGTTGCCGCACTGGCTGCTCGTCACCCCGCGTGACTACCTGTCCACGCTGATGAAGATCGGCACGCTTGTGCTGCTCGTGCTTGGCATTCTCATCGCCAATCCGTCCGTGCAGATGCCGGCTCTGACTGAATTCGCGTCCACCTCCACGGGACCGACCTTCGCAGGCGACCTGTTCCCGTTCCTGTTCATCACCATCGCGTGCGGCGCTCTTTCCGGCTTCCACGGCGCAGTGAGCTCCGGCCTGACCCCGAAGGCTGTGGAGAAGGAAAACCAGATCCGCATGATCGGCTACGGCTCCATGCTGGTTGAATCCTTCACCGCCGTGATCGCACTGATTGCGGCCATCACCATTTCCCAGGGCGTCTACTTTTCCACGAACATGTCCGCCTCGCAGATCTCCACCGCTTCCGGCGTGACCCTGACCGCCACTTCCACTCCTGACGAGCAGGCTGAGGCCGCGGTCAAGGCCGTGGATTCGATGAAGGTTTCCGACATTGAAGGCAACCAGATGAAGGTCACTTGGGATTCTGTCGACGAGAACGGCAATGCCAAGACCTATGAAGGTGCCGACGCTTTGAAGCAGGCCGCTTCCGACATTGGCGAGAACACCATCGTTTCCCGCACCGGCGGCGCCACCACGTTCGCTATGGGTATGGCCGACTTCCTCAAGTCCTACCTCGGCGGTCATGACTCCATGGCCTTCTGGTACCACTTCGCCATCATGTTCGAAGCGTTGTTCATCCTCACCACCGTTGACAACGGCACCCGCGTGGCCCGTTACCAGATTGGTGAGTTGCTGGGCAACGTGCGCAAGCTGAAGAAGTTCGCTGATCCGACGTGGAAACCGGGCAACATCATCACCACACTGATCGCAACCGCCCTGTGGGGTGGCCTGCTGTGGGTCGGCGTGTGCGATACGAATGGTGGTATCAACGCCATGATGCCTATTTTCGGTATTTCCAACCAGCTGCTTGCCGCCGCATGCTTCATGTTGGTCACCGTTTGCGTGGCCAAGCTTGGCTATAAGAAGTACCTGTGGATTCCTGTTGTTCCTCTCGTTTGGGATGTGGCCGTGACCTTCACCGCCGACTTCCAGAAGATCGTCGGACCGATCAGTTACTTCGCCACCGCTTCCAAGTATCAGACGCTGATCGATGGTGGCACTTTGGAAGGCGAAGCGTTGGTCAACGCCAAGGCCGCACTCTCCAATGCGTACCTTGACGGCGTGCTCTCCGTGTTCTTCATGGTCATGATGGGAGTCTTCCTGGTCGTCGGCATCTACCAGACCGTGAAGATTCTTGCCAAGGGCAAGTTCGGTGTGGAAACCACGTCTGAGGAGCCGTTCGTGGAATCCGAATGGTTCGCACCGTCCAGCCTGATCGCCACCAAGCTCGAAAAGAAGGTGCAGCGCGAATACGCGGCCAAGAGCTATGAGCTGGCGCAGAAGGAACAGGCCGCAGCCTGATGCAGGGATTCACCACCATGGTCAGACGAATCTGGTCCGCATTATTGAAAGCCAAGGCCGGATTCGTCTGGTATGTGCGCGAATTCAGCGGAGAAGCGAAATACGACCACTATCTGGAGCATTTCGCAAGCGAACATCCCTGCGGAAAACCCCGCTGACCGAACGCGAATACTGGCGCATGCGAGAGGAATACGATCGCAAGCATCCCAACACCAGTTGCTGTTGCTGGAAACTAACGGCCATGCATAAACAATTCCCCGTCTTTCATTTCGGAAGACGGGGATTGATTTTTCTTATATTTATGTTGCTTGCTTGCGATTATTCCTATACCGAAGATATTCGATTGCATGTTCCGCAATCAATATTTCGCAATCAAGAAGCGAGTCCCATGCTGTATTTCAATGTCATCACACGAATCGCGGACTGCGTTACTTTGTCTGCAAAAGCGGAATCAGCCGCGGCCTTCGCATTCAAACCATCCAAAACCTGCTGAACATAATCGAAAGCGCCAATGCAGGCAAGATCACCGCCGGCCTCAACCAATCGCACACCCAAATCACTCGGCTGAATGCCACCCAACGCAGTGGCGGACAAAGAATCCGAAGTGATGACACCTTGGAATCCGACCGTATTGCGCAAATAATCCGTTACCAAAGCGCTGGAGAACACGGCGGGATTATTCGGATCAATAGCCTGATAGGTGGCAAGCGACATCATCACCATGGAAGGGTTCGCCTCCAACGTACTGTTGAACGCGCCGATTTCCGCACCGTCCAACGTGGTGGTGGTATCAAGAATGCCGTCGGCGGTGAAATCGGTGTTGCCCGTCACCGAACCCAAACCAGGATAGTGCTTGATGGCGCTGCCTACACCCGAATCCGCCATGCCCTGAATGAACGCCTTGGCATGGTCGGCATTGCCGTCCGCATCAAGACCAAAATCACGATACAGTGCGCCGATCGGGCCATTGGAAGCCCTATCTACCGTTACCGTGCCCACCACCGGCGCCAAATCAACATTGATGCCGGCCGACTTGAGTTGGGAACCCCCATACGGCAGCCGATTGCCGTAGCTGGTTGGTCGACATTGAACCCCTGATTGGTGGCGGAAGGCATCTGGTCGAAACCAGCGCCTTGAAGATGCTGCACCAAACCACCTTCCTGATCAGTGGTCATCAACAGCTGATTATTGGCCGGCGCATACGATTGCAATGCGGATGTGGCTGCGGCGACACCGGCCGTTCCCGAATTCCAGTTGCCGATGATCAGCACCGAACCGACATGCTGGTTCACAATGAGATCCTGTAACGAGGAAGGATCGGATCCCGCATACAGGGGTGCCATGACGAGCTGACCGACGCGCTCTGCAAGACTCATGGCATTGACTGCAGCCACAGCTCTGCCATGCGGCGAGTCATCCACCACGCTTGGCACGTTGGATTTGTCAAGCGCATCATGTGATGCATCGGACTGCTGCGAATTGGATTGCTCGGATTGGTTGGAGCCAGCATTCAAACTCGCGCTGGATGAACACCCAGCGAACGATAGCGGCAGTGCGATGGCGCACAGTGCGGCAGCACAACGAGCGAAATGAACGTGAACTCTCCTCATAGTGTCATTATCTATCACATGCCGGTGATGGCGAATACGATCGCATAAGAAAAGAACGGGTGGATTCGTGTTCGTGAATTGCGTAAACATTAGGCTAGCGGCATAAAGCCGTTCCGTGCCTGTCGATAGGCTATTAGTATGTCTTTTTTTGATATGTTTGGTCCCATGTTCGACCCGGAAAGCGGTCCGAACCGCTCCCAAGGGCAGCGTGCCAATAAATCCGGCAACGATGATCCCATCATTCTCAATGTCGAAACCGATGGTGATAACACCGCCCGGTCTTCGGCGAACATGCCTCCAAGAGGTCCGTCCGGTCCGCGTATCACACGCCAGCCGAACCGTCCGCGCAAATCGTCGAACGGCAACAAGATTCTAATCGGTGTGGTGCTGGCGCTTGCCATCATCATCGGCCTGTTCTTTGGCTTGGCGCAGTTCATCACCGACGTCATGTGGTATGCGCAGCTTGGCTTTCAAAGCGTGATTTGGACGCAGTTGGGTACCAGGGTAGGCCTGTGGGTGGCGTATGCGCTGCTGATCGCCGCGGTCGGATTCCTGTCCGCGTCGCTGGCGATCTGGGCTCGCCCCGATGCTGCCGATGGTTCCACGATTCGTATTAACGGCGACACCATCGAAGTGGGCAAGGGCGTGAGCTCAAAGAGTGCACGTCGTGTGGCTGTGGTGATTTCATTGATCGTCGGCTTGATGTTCGGATCGCAGTTTAATGCGAATTGGTCTGAAATCCTGCTGATGTTCAACGCGCAGAGTTTCGGCACCACCGACCCGCAATTCGGCATCGACAATGGTTTCTATGTGTTCGTATTGCCTGGCTTGAAGCTGATCATGTCGGCAGTGTCGTTGCTGCTGCTTGCCGGCATCATCTTCTCCATCGTCACGCATGTGATGATGGGCGGCATCCGAATCACCATGCCAGTGCATGGTCGTGGACTGTTCCACATCACCAAGCGTGCGCGTAGACAGATCGGCATCTGGCTGATGCTCAACATGTTCGCATGGGCGACGAATCAGGTGCTTGGCGTGTTCTCCCACCTCACGCAGGAGGGTAGCCGCATCACCGGTGCCACGTATACCACGGTCAACGCCACGATTCCCGTCACCTTCATCATGGCTGCCATCACCGTCATTCTCGGTGTGATTCTCGGCGTGTGGATCATGAAGTCGCATGCGTTGGAAGGCCAGGCTCCGATTGCGGTGCGTGCTTCCGAAGCGCTTAAAGCGTGGAAGGTGCCGACCGTGGCCATCGCATCCGCCATTGTGGTGAGCTTGGTGCTTACCGTGGCATGGCCGATGCTGCTGCAGCGTTTCCGTGTGAATCCGAACGCGCAGGAAATGGAATCTACCTATATCCAGCGTAATATCGACGCCACCCGTGAAGCATACGGTCTGAACAATGTGAAGACCGAACAGTATCAGGCCACTACGGAAGGCGAGGCTGGTGCGTTGGCTGATTCCGCGGAATCGACCGCGCAGATCCGACTGCTCGATCCGCAGATCGTTTCCCCGACATTCAAGCAGCTGCAGCAATCCAAGCAGTATTACACGTTTGCCGATACTCTTGCCGTCGACAAGTATGAGGTCGACGGTGTGAGCCAAGATACGGTGATCGCAGCACGAGAACTTGACCTTGCCGGTCTTGACAATCGTAACTGGGTCAACGACCATACCGTATACACGCACGGCTATGGTGTGGTGGCCGCCTACGGCAACAAGGTGACGGCCGACGGCCAGCCGAAGTTCTTTGAGGCGGGTATTCCAACCCAAGGCAAGCTCACCGAATCCGAACAGTATGAGCCGCGTATCTACTTCTCGCCGAACGCTTCCGAATATTCGATCGTGGGCGCTCCGGAAGGTACGCAGTCGTGGGAGTTCGATTACCCGACCGGTTCCGAAGGCGCCACCAACACGTTCGGTGGCAATGGCGGCCCGAAGATCGGTAATATCTTCTCCCGACTGCTGTATGCCATCCGTTTCGGCTCCGACCAGATTCTGTTCTCTAACCGTGTGAACTCCGAATCGCAGATCCTCTACGATCGTTCCCCGAAGGAGCGTGTGGCCAAGGTCGCGCCATACCTGACGCTTGACGGCCGTGTGTACCCGGCGGTCGTGGATGGTCGTGTCAAGTGGATCGTCGATGGCTACACCACGTCTGACGCCTACCCGTATTCGCAGATGACCGATCTGGGCGAAGCCTCCAAGGATTCCACTACGGAATCTTCGGCCACGGTGAGTGAGCTGGCTTCGAAGAACGCCAACTACATTCGCAACTCCGTGAAGGCCACCGTCGATGCGTATGACGGTTCCGTGGACCTGTACGTGTGGGACGAATCCGATCCGGTGATCAAGGCATGGCAGAAGATCTTCCCCGGCCAGTACCACCAGTTGTCGGAGATTTCCGGCGATCTGATGAGCCACCTGCGTTACCCGGAAAGCCTGTTCAAGGTGCAGCGAGAACTGTTGACCAAGTACCATGTGTCGAGCGCCAGCCAGTTCTTCTCCGGTGAGGATTTCTGGCAGACTCCGGTCGATCCGACCGAATCCCAGCAGGCTCAGGAACGCGACATTCTGCAGCCGCCGTACTATTTGACGCTGCAGACCGGTGGATCCAACGAACCGGTGTTCTCGTTGACGTCGTCGTATATTCCCGCAGGCACGTCAACTCGAGAGATTTTGACGGGATTCCTGTCTGTCGATTCCGATGCGGGCCACGAAAAAGGCAAGATCGGCGCGAACTATGGCACGCTTCGATTGCAGGAGTTGCCGAAGGATTCCAATGTGCCAGGCCCCGGTCAGGCACAGAACAACTTCAATGCGTCGGCCGACGTGTCGAAGGAACTTAATTTGCTTGAATCCGGTTCCACCAATGTGCAGCGAGGCAATCTGCTTACACTGCCGCTCGGCGGCGGATTGGTGTACGTGCAGCCGGTGTACGTCAAGTCTTCCGGTTCCACCAGTTTCCCGCTGTTGAAGAAGGTGTTGGTGGCCTTCGGCGACCAGGTCGGATTCGCCAACACGTTGGACGAAGCGCTCGATCAGGTGTTCGGCGGCAACTCCGGTGCATCCGCTGGCGATGCTGAAAACGTCGACGGCTCGACCAGTGGCAAGACTGATACGTCCGATACCAACGGCGATGCCTCCACCGATGGTTCTTCCGGAACCGATGGCACGGATTCGTCATCTGGAACAGACTCGGGCAATGACAGCAGTTCCGGCAATACCGGTAGTAGCTCCGGCACGATGAGCAACGGTCTGAAGAGCGCGCTTAACGACGCTTCCCAGGCAATGAAGGATTCCGACGCGGCTATGAAGAAGGGCGATTGGTCCGCTTATGGCGAGGCGCAGAAGAAACTTCAGGAAGCGTTGAACAAGGCGCTCGAACTCGAGCAGTAGTTTCCGCACAAGTTCCGTACGATTGCTGTTTGCATAAGGCGGGAGACTGGTTCCATATGGGGAACCGGTCTTCCGCCTTCTGCATATGCCCGGTATGCTCAAAAACATGATCGAGTATTCCTACCGCATCGCGACACAAGACGACATTCAAGCCATCACCGACATTTACAACGCTGCAGTCATACGAGGTGGATCATCGGCCGATATAACTCCACGCACATACGAACAGCGCAAAGCATGGGTTGAATCGCATCATGATCCGTATGCGGTGTTCGTTACGGAAACGGTAGATGATGACGGAGAGAGGCGGATCATTGGATTCAGCGCGCTTTCCGTTTTCTACGATCGCGCAGGATACGACGGCGTCACCGATCTCGCCTATTATATCGATCCGCAATGGCAGGGCAGGGGAGTCGGTACATACACACTCACCAAACTGCTTGAAGAATGCCGAAAGCGTAATATGCGTAAGGCATGCGGCATTATTTTCGCAGACAATGCCGGTTCGATTGCACTGATGAAACGGTTCGGTTTTACACAGTTTGGCCTCATGCCAACCGCCGCCACCGATTCCACCGGCACCATGCGTGACATGAGTTACTGGTATCTCGACCTGTAAGTACAATCTTTGCGGTTATCAAGACGAGACAACGTGACGCAATATGAACGCGCACAAACGTATGTATGAATGAATGGAACGATTTCAATGGCATCTGATTTCTGGTTGATCGCAGGACTTGGCAATCCGGGATCCAAATACGAAGGCACCCGTCACAATATGGGATTTATGGCGGCCGATCTGTTGGCCGAACGTTGGTCGGTCAACTTTTCCGACCATAAAGGGCTTGCCATGCTCGGCAAAGGCGTGATGAACCTGTCTGGCCGTAACGTCAAATTCTTCCTGGCAAAGCCGCTCACCTACATGAACGAGTCAGGTAATGCGTTGGCTTCCATCAGTGCCTACTATCAGATTGAACCAGACCATATTGTGGTGATTCACGACGACATGGATCTTGATTTCGGACGTATCAAAGTCAAGGCAGGTGGCTCCGCAGGCGGCCATAACGGCATCAAATCAATTGATCGTGCCTTGGGAACGCCAAAGTATGCCCGAGTGCGCATGGGAGTCGGTCATGCGCAACGCGGCGCCCACGCCCACGACAACACGGTGAATTGGGTGCTGGGCGGATTCGGTCCGGATCAGCGCAAGCAGCTTCCGGAATTCCTTGCCGACGGTGCCGACGCGGCGGAAACCATCATCTTCAACGGCCTCGCCAAGGCTCAGGAGCAGTTCAATGGCCGCTGAACCGGTGCAACTGCCGACGTCAGGTTCGCTGGCTGGCATTCTCGACGTACTCGAAACCGATGAGGATTTTCGTGCGCTGATTTCCGACGAGATCGAAGTGCCGGAATCCGACATAGACCCCAGCATCACCGTTGGCGTTCCCGAAGGATTGCGTCCGGCGCTCGCTGCCGGGGCAGCGGGAACACGACCGGTTGTGCTTGTGGTGGCTTCCGGGCGCGAGGCCGAGGAAATGGTTGAGGCGATTCGTTCGTGGTATTCCGGCGATCCAAACGATGTGGCACAGCTTGAAGCGTGGGAAACCTTGCCGCACGAACGTCTTTCGCCTCGCGCCGATACCGTGGCGAGCCGTATGGCGGTGTTCCGCAGACTGATGCACCCTCAAGAGGGAAGCAAGCTGTTTGGCCCCATCAGGATTCTCGTCATGCCGGTGCGTTCCCTGATTCAGCCTGTGGTTGCGGGCTTGGGGGATGTGGAGCCGCTGGTGTTCTCCCAAGGTGAGGAGTTGGCGCTCGATGAGGCGTCGCATCGACTGGTGGAGAATGCGTATACTCGAGTCGACTTGGTGATGGATCGTGGTGAATTCGCAGTGCGAGGCGGCATTATCGACGTGTTTCCTCCAACATTGCCGCATCCGGTTCGTATCGAATTCTTCGGTGACGAAATCGATACCATCAAGGAATTCCATGCATCCGACCAGCGTACGTATGGCAGTGACATTCCGATGGTCTGGGCCACGCCATGCCGTGAGCTGCAGCTGACCGAAAAGGTGCGCGTGCGTGCGAAATCCCTGATCGGCTCCATTCCAAACGCCGAAGACATGCTTGAATCCATTGCCAACGCCATTCCTGTCGAAGGCATGGAATCGTTGCTTCCCGCATTGGTCGATGATATGGAACCGGTGCAGGGCATGCTTCCCAAGCGTGCGTTGGTGATGCTGTCCGATCCGGAAAAATTGCGTCGCGCTGCCGACGATCTTGCCAAAACGGCTAATGAATTCCTTGCAGCCAGTTGGCATGTTGCTGCATCCGGTCATGGTGCCGGCGCTCCAATCACATTCGATCAGGCGAATTTCTACGATTTTGAGGAAACGATTTCCTCACTGGTGTTCTCTAGGCATGACGTATGGAAGCTTACGAGTTTCGGTGTGGACTCCAGTAGGGAAGGCCGCGTTCAGCTCGACGCCACCAATCCTGGAGAATATCGCGGAGATGAGGCCAAGACAGCTTCCGGTATCGAAGGTCTTCTTGATGCCGGCTATGCCGTCACCGTCACTGCAGGAGCGCAAGGCACTCTTGTTCGACTCAAACGTGCCATCAACGAAACGGGAATCGCCAACTTCGACTGCATCAGATCGCGTGCCATCGACGGATTCGTCGATAATGCCGCGAAAGTCGCACTGCTTACCGAACGCGACCTGACCGGACGTACATCGGCCGCGGGACAGGCAAAACACCGAAACGTCGCCGTAAGGCCATCGACCTTATGGAGCTCAAAGCCGGCGATTACGTGGTGCATGAGCAGCATGGCATCGGCAGGTTCCTCGAAATGCGCCAGCGTACCATCGGAGCGGGCGCCAACCAGACCACACGCGAGTATCTGGTCATCGAATACGCATCCAGCAAGCGCGGCGCACCTGCCGACAAACTGTTCATCCCCACCGACCAGCTTGACCAAGTCAGCAAATACATCGGTGCCGACGCTCCAAAACTCAACAAACTGGGCGGATCCGACTGGGCTGCCACCAAGGCGAAAGCACGTAAGCATGTGCACGAAATCGCCGAAGATCTGGTCAAACTGTATTCGGCACGTCAACGTATGCAGGGGTATGCCTTCAGCAAAGACACCCCTTGGCAGAAAGAACTGGAAGACGCTTTCCCGTACCAAGAAACCGCCGATCAGCTGACCACCATCGACGAAGTCAAATCCGATATGGAAAAGCCCGTGCCGATGGATCGCCTGATTTGCGGCGACGTGGGATTCGGCAAAACCGAAATCGCCGTACGTGCCGCATTCAAGGCGGTGCAGGATTCCAAACAGGTGGCTGTGCTGGTGCCGACCACATTGCTGGTGCAACAGCATTTCGAGACGTTCACCGAACGTTTTGAAGGTTTTCCGGTGGAAGTAAGGGCGATGAGCCGTTTCCAAACCACCAAGGAGATCAACGACACCATCGAGGGACTTGAAGACGGTTCCGTCGATGTGGTGATCGGTACGCACAAACTGCTCGGACCGAAGGTCAAATTCAAGGATCTGGGACTGGTCATCATCGATGAGGAGCAGCGTTTCGGCGTCGAACACAAAGAGACGTTGAAGGCGCTGCGTACCAATGTGGATGTGCTGAGTCTGTCGGCAACACCGATTCCGCGAACGCTGGAGATGGCCGTTACAGGCATTCGTGAAATGTCCACGTTGGCCACGCCTCCGGAAGACCGCTTGCCGGTGCTTACCTACGTTGGCGCGTATGAGGATGCTCAGGTCACTGCTGCGGTCAGGCGTGAGCTGTTGCGCGGTGGCCAGGTGTTCTACGTGCACAACCGAGTGCAAGACATCGCTTCGGTTGCCGCGAAGATTCACGAGCTGGTGCCGGAATCGCATGTCGGCATCGCCCATGGCAAGATGGGGGAGAAGCAGCTTGACGGTGTGATCCGAGACTTCTGGCATCGCGACATTGATGTGCTCGTATGCACCACCATCATCGAAACCGGTCTTGATATTTCCAATGCGAATACGTTGATCGTCGATCATGCCGACCGTTTCGGCCTAAGCCAGCTGCACCAGCTGCGTGGCCGTGTCGGGCGAGGCCGTGAGCGTGCCTACGCGTACTTCCTGTACGATCCGACCAAGCCGATGACCCAGCAATCGCATGACCGACTGGCCACCATCGCGCAGAACACTGCGCTTGGTTCAGGTTTTGACGTGGCGATGAAGGATCTCGAGCTGCGTGGCACTGGCAATCTGCTGGGCGACGAGCAGAGCGGGCATATCGAGGGCGTTGGCTTCGATCTGTATGTGCGCATGGTTTCCGAAGCTGTCGAACAGTACAAGGAGCCGGAACGTGCGGAATCGGTTGCTGTCACAATTGATCTGCCGATCGAAGCGTCCATCCCCGTCGGCTACATCGATTCCGACAAATTGCGATTGGAAGCCTACCGCAAGCTGGCAGGGGCACGTACGGAAGCTGATCTTGACGAGTTGCGCGATGAACTTACGGATCGTTACGGTAAACCTCCGGTCGATTTCGAGGCATTGTTCGATGTGGCGCGATTGCGATTCAAAGCAAGAAAGCTTGGCATTACGGAGATCATCGGTCAAGGACGTAACATTCGTGTCTCCAAATTTGAGCCACGTGAATCCGTACAGATGCGCATGGCGCGAATCTACAAAGGCATCCAGTACAGGCCTGTCACTCAAACGTATGTGATCCCCACCCCGTTTGCGGGGTCGCTTGGATCCGGGCCAATGAGTTCCGATGAGATCGTTGGATGGACTAACCAACTTCTCGACGATCTTGACTGGAAGCCAGCGCCAAGGAAATAACAGGCGAAGTTCCGGACGCGTCCGACACGATTTATGTGAGCGTTCACATAAATCGTGTCGGATAAGTTTGCCATACGTCCACAAAACGCACTACTCTAGGCAATGTCATCACAACCTAACGTTTATAAGGAGTAGTTGTGGCAGTAATTGAAAGCGTTTACGCGCGTCAGATTCTCGATTCCCGCGGCAACCCGACCGTTGAGGTCGTTCTCGACACCGAAGACGGTGCTCAGGGCCTGGGCCTCGTTCCGTCCGGTGCTTCCACCGGTGAAGCTGAGGCTTGGGAGCGTCGCGATGGCGACAAGTCCGTGTATCAGGGCAAGGGTGTTCTCAATGCCGTCAAGGCCGTGAACGAAGAGATCGCTCCGAAGGTCATCGGCATGGATGCTTCCGACCAGCGCGCTCTCGATGAGGTCATGATCGAGCTCGACGGCACCCCGAACAAGGGTCGTCTGGGCGCCAACGCCATCCTCGGCGTGTCCTTGGCTGCTCTGTACGCCTCCGCTGAGTCCGCGGGCCAGCCGCTGTACCGCTACATCGGCGGCACCAACGGCCACATCCTGCCGGTTCCGAACATGAACATCATGAACGGTGGCGCTCACGCTGACTTCGCCACCGACATTCAGGAGTACATGATCTCCCCGTACGGCTTCGACACCTACAGCGAGGCTCTGCGTGCAGGCGTTGAGGTCTACCACACCCTGAAGAACGTCCTGAAGAAGGAAGGCCTGGCCACTGGCCTCGGCGACGAGGGTGGCTTCGCTCCGAAGATGAAGTCCAACAAGGACTCCCTGAACTACATCATGGACGCCATCTCCGCCGCCGGCTACGAGCCGGGCAAGCAGATCGGCATCTCCCTCGACGTGGCTTCCTCCGAGTTCT
>ENA-OQES01000062-OQES01000062.1-human-gut-metagenome-genome-assembly--contig:-NODE-62-length-43993-cov-8.449779_pt1 | contig 43993 bp, 28 predicted proteins | sample MGYA00242798_ERZ504641 | MGnify/ENA primary metagenome ERZ504641 (study PRJEB26092, sample SAMD00036327) | human gut metagenome | host: Homo sapiens | study: EMG produced TPA metagenomics assembly of...
GTTCGATGGTTGAATCGTCGGTGTGCCCTGCCAGAAGGTCGAGAATGTCTGCCTGATCGGAGTTCATAAGCGTCAAGTGTAGCCGTCTATCCAACGAATCGCTGAACGGGCGGCGACAACAAGGGGAGGCTCATTCGGGGAGTGCCGCTATTATGCCGCTTATGAGCGAAGTCAAGAAAACCGGAAAGCGTGGCGGAAAGGTCGGCACGTTCCTCAGCTGGACGCTGGCCGTGCTGGCATGCCTGTGGGTGGCATGGTGTTGTGCCATCGGGCCGTCGTATTGGTTCGGTGGCGGACTTTCCGACTTCGGCTGGCTGAACGTGCTGTATTTGGCGGTCGCTTTCGCAATATGTTTTTTCGATTGTCGTCGCGCTGGTCAGATTCGGACATGGCCGTCGCGTGCTTCCGCGATATTTCGTACGTCGGTATGAAAGACTATGCGACGAGATCGCGGGAACGCCAACCACTGTGCTCGGCATTATGTTGCGACACCTGCATGACGCTGCGCACAGTCGCCCAGGGCGTGCCCTTCATGCGATGATCGTATGGCTTGGGCGCAAACTGACCCGTTGCACCGACTGCTGGTGGAAACTCATGCTGGTGTTCGTGATCGGCTGGCTGTGGGTGCCGACCACGCTATTGGCCGCATTCGGCGCCGACATACGTTCGCAAATCCGCGAATTCAGCTGGGCGTTGAACCAGTGGACGGGCCTGAAGCAACCGTATATCGGCTTCTTCTCGTTCGTGCCCATGGATATCTACCCGACCGCGCATTACATGTGGCCGGATGATCCCACGTACCTGACCGACCAGCATAACGTTGTGCTCACCGTGTTCTACGGCGCGGTGGCGGCGGTTTCTCGCTATATCACCGACTCCAACGATGCGGGCATTGTGGTGCTCGCCGCATTGCAATGGCTGTTCGCTGCATTCTGCTGTTCGGCGACCGCCAACCGATTCTTCAACCTGCCATGGCGCAGGCTCGGCGTCGGCACCTTCGACTTCTCACATCCGGAACGCCACGATTGCTGGAATATGCGCGATTACACGCATCCCGAAGCGGGCGTCGTGGCACGTCCTTCCAGACTGCGGGCCGGTGCGAAAACCCGATTCGTGATACTTCTGTTCTTCATGGTGTGCCCCCTTGCAGTGTTCGCCACGATTTCCCTGACGAAATCGCCGCTGTTCGCTTTCGCATTCGTATGGTGGTTCGGCGTGTGGTACGAACTGCATATGACGCACATCAAAGCGTTGCCCACCATCAACGGCAAGCCGACTCGTCTGCGCAAACGCTCGATCATGGCGCTCATCATCTCAAGCTGCGTGATGCTCATCAGTGCGAAATACGCATGGTACATCATTCTCTTCACCCTGATTCTGGCGCTCATCAACGATCGAAAACGTTGGAAAACCTATCTTGTGACACTGCTGCTGCCGACCATCCTCATTCATGGCGGCATCGTATTCCTCACCAACACGGGTGCCATCATCGGTGGCGACCCGATCGAAAGCCGGGGCATCCAACTGCAACAGATCGCGCGCGTCGCCAAATACAATCCGAAAGGCATTCCGGCAGACGCGGCGGAAAAGCTCGAACCCATCTTCAACCTCGACCAAATGGCCGAAGCATACTCCTGGCAGGACGCCGACCCGGTGAAATCCTCCGGCATCCATCAAAAAAAGTCAGCTACAAGTGGCGTACCGTCACCGAAGATGACATGAAGAACTTCAACGAGGCATGGCTTGAAATCGTCGTCGCGAATCCCGTGATCGCACTCGACGCGTTTTTCGCGGAGTGTTTCGGCTATTTCAACGTGACTGACCTGCCGTACGTGTCGATGGACTACTACGTGAACAACGATTACGTGCAGAGCGGCAATGTGTGGATACACCTGTACAACCACGATTGGCGCGATGCGGTGGCTGGTTTCGCCAAAGGATGGGGCAATATTCCCGTGGTCGGCTGGGTGACGCACGGCAATCTGTACGTAACGCTGATGCTGTTGGTCGGCGCTGCCGAAGTGGTGCTGCGACGGTGGCGTTCGCTGTCGTGGCATTTGCCCTTGTTGCTGCTCATGGGCGTGATGATCACCGCTCCGGCCAACAATTTCGAACGGCATATGCTGCCGGTCGCGTTCGTGTTCGGTTTCGTATGCCTGCAATTCTGGCGCGAGTCGCGCAATGCGCGGCTGGCGGTCAATGCGAACGTGGCCAGCGAGCATGAGGTCAGCCAAGTGCGGCAGGACGAATAGCGGCTGCGTGGTTGTTGTGCTGGCCGTTACATTGCATCGAACATACCGTAGTAGATAGGTAATGATGGCGATTTTGGATTCGGCAATGATTATGCCGCGTACTTGTGTTGCGGCGGATCAGGTGCTGCTGCTCGACACCGTGGGATCCACGAATACGTATGCCGCGGATTTGGTGCGCGAGGGAGTGCTGTTCGGTGCGAATGGTGCGGATGGCGTGAACAGCGCGGATGGCGTGAATGCAGGGAAGTCTGCGTGGAGCGGGCATGAAATCGTGGTCATTGCGGCGAATGAGCAGACAGCAGGCCGCGGGCGTCTCGACCATACGTGGACGAGCGTTCCGGGGGAGTCGTTCATCGTGTCGCTGGTGGTAAGCGTGCCCGTTTCGATTATGCGCGATTTATCCGTCAGCGGTTGGCTGCAAATGATCGCCGGTTACGAGATGCGTGAGGCGATTGTTGGCGCGGTACGCGATTGCGGCGGCGATTTTGACGGGAAGATTGGAACCATTGCGCTGAAATGGCCGAACGATATTTTCGTGGACGGACGGAAACTCGGCGGCATTCTCGCCGAAATGGTGCCGATTACGGGTTGTGGGAATCGCGTCGCCATTGTGATCGGCGTCGGTTTGAATCTTGCCATCGCGCAGGAACGATTGCCGATAGACATGGCCACGTCATTGCAGTTGATTGCGCATGATCTGCCGGATGCTGCCGTTATGCGCGATGCAATCGCCGCACGTTGGGTGCAAGGATTGCGCTCGCGGTTGGCTGATTTCGAGGAAGATCCCCATCGTGAGGCCGTGCGTGCCAGAGAGGTCATGATTCCGATCTGTTGGACGCTTGGCAAATCTTGCGAAGCGCATTTTGTGGATGGAACCACCTTGCGGGGCAAGGCTATCGCTTTAAACGACGACGCCTCCCTGACCATTGAGGATCAGGAAGGCGTGTTGCATCGGGTGAGCACGGCCGATGTGGGCGTGCTCGGCAAGTGAGGAAAACGTTCGTAACGCGTTCCACTCACTTCAGCTTGGCAAGACCTGCGACCACAGCGGAAGCGACAACGGCCTTGACCGCGTCGCCGGCAATGAATCCCATGGAAGCCACCGCGACGATCGGCAGCGCAACGCCGGTAATGGCGGACTGCACGATGAAGCCAAGCAGATAGTCAAGCACAATGCAGCCGGCGACGCAGGCGAACAGATAACGTGCGGCGGTCAGCGCACCGTGCTTCAGCGAATCGGTGCGGGCTTCGCCCTTGAGCAGCGAGGTGACGACGGCTGCCGGCAGGAAGCCGATCAGGAAGCCGGCGCTCGGGCCGACCAATGCCATGGTGGAAGCGCCGCCTGCGAACACCGGCAGGCCGACCGCGCCCGCCGCCAGATACATGAGCATTGCGGCGCCGGCCTGCTTCCACGGCAGCATCAGCGCGGCCAGCATCACCACAAACGTCTGCAAGGTGATCGGCACGGGCGTGCCTGGAATCGGCACGGCGCCGGCCGCGGAAGCTGCCCACATGAGTACGGCGAACAGCGTGGGCTTGAGTACGGATCCGAGAGTGCCGCTGGTAGCGGTTTTCAGTGTGGTTTTGAGCGTCAGCATTGCGTTACGCACGATAATTCTCCTTGAATCTGATTGCATTACTGTTGATGAATCGACGATTGTTGACGGCCGAAATGACGGCAATCGCAAAAGTGACGAAAATGCATGGTTTGTCAACTTATGCCCCGAATCGTAGGTTGGCTAAGTTTCGGTAACGTTTGTGGAGCCTTACAAAAATGATCGCGTGTCTTTTGTGGGAAACGAGTCCCGATTTTTCGTTCGTTCGGCCAAACTTGACGTTATGCCTAAAAATGTCAACAAACTTCTGGTGGCGAATCGCGGCGAAATCGCTCTTCGCGTAGTGCGCACCGCGCGTGAGATGGGGATTCCCACGGTTGCGGTGTATGCGGAACAGGATCGTCATGCGCAATATGTGCAGATGGCTGACGACGCATATTTGCTTTCCGGAGATACATACAAAGACACATATCTCAACGAGGATCTGCTGATCGACATTCTGCAGCGCAGCGGTGCCGACGCAGTGCATCCGGGCTATGGATTCCTTTCCGAAGTCGCTTCATTCGCACAGAAAGTGATCGACGCGGGCGCGGCTTGGGTTGGTCCCAATCCGGAAGCCCTCGTGGATTTAGGGGATAAGATCACCGCACGTCGTGTGGCGACGTTTGCGAAAGTTCCGCCGGTTCCCGGCATTTCCCAGTCGATTTCCGACATGCGATTGCTGCTTGATTTCGCACACACGCACGGTTATCCGCTGATGCTCAAGCGCACCGATGGCGGCGGCGGCCGCGGCATCACGCTGGTGCATAATGATGATGAGCTGCGCGGCTTCTACATGAATCATGACGCGCTGCAGGGCGGCGATCTGAACGAATATTTCGTTGAACGATTCATCGACAAAGGGCGTCACGTCGAAACGCAGTGCGGCCGCGATTCGCACGGTAACTTCACTGTGTATTCCACGCGCGACTGCTCCGTGCAGCGCCGCAATCAGAAGCTTGTTGAAGAGGCTCCCGCACCGTTCCTTCCTTCCGATGTGACCGACCAGCTGGAAACCTACTCTCGCCGACTGTTCGAAGCCGTCGATTACGAGGGGCTTGGCACCTGCGAATTCATGGTGACCGAGCAAGGCAAAGTGTACTTCCTGGAAGTCAATCCGCGTCTGCAGGTGGAGCATACCGTCAGCGAGGAGGTCTGCGGACTTGACCTGGTGCGCGAGCAGCTGACCATCGCCAACGGTGGGGAACTGACCGTGAACCATCCGCTTCGTGGACACAGTTTTGAACTGCGCCTGACCTGCGAGGATCCGGCGAAGAACCTCGCGCCAAGCTCCGGCACGCTGGCCTCGTTGCGCTGGCCGTCCGGCCCGGGCATCCGTGTGGATTCCGGCGTGGTCGAAGGCGACACCATTTCGCCGAAATTCGATTCGATGATGGGCAAACTCGTGGTCACCGCATCTGACCGAGCGGCAGCAGTGGCCCGCGTGCGCCGCGCCTTGAGCGAGCTGAAGGTGGAAGGCGTGCCGACTCCGGCAAGCTTGTTCGAACAGATTTTCAACGACGACGAATTCACCGCCGAACACGGTGTTGCATACGATGTCAGCACCAAATGGCTGGAACGCAAGTACCTCAACAAGGAAGCCGCATCATCGCAAGGCGGGCAGCCGGCGTCCATGTCTGGCGCTTCCGAGGTCGACAAGAAGGAATCCAGCGAAACCTTCGTCATCGAAGTCAACAATCGCCGAGTGTCGCTGACCGTGCCGAACGACATCGTCGCCAACCTGACGGGCGGTGCCAAAGCACGTGACGCGAAACGTGCCATCCAGCCGCTGCGTGGGCAGGGACTGCATCATGCGCAGAAAAAACAGCAAAGCAACGACGGCCAATCCGGTGTGATCGCAAGCCCGATGCAGGCCGTCGTGACGCGTATCAATGTGGCCGAAGGCCAGCAGGTGGCCAAGGGCGACCTGCTCGTCGTGCTCGAATCCATGAAGATGGAAAACTACGTGTATGCGCCGGTCAAAGGCACTGTCACCAAGACTTTTTGTAGGGCCCGCGGCAGGCGTGGAAGCCGGCGAAACGTTGATGACCATCGACGTGACCGGAGCGAGTGGTACGAAAGCCGGCGAAAACGGCGCAACTGGCGCTGCTGTTGACGGAACCGCAACCGACGGAACTATGGAAGGGGGTAAGTGATGACTGATATCATCGCAAGCCCGGCCGTCAAAGAAGCCGTGAAGATCGTAATGGAACAGCAGGAGCGACTCGGCAAAAACGCGGCCGAAGCCGTCTCCGCGGCCGACCTGCCGGGCGCATCCCAGCCAATCCGCGCATCCGTGCTTCGTGCGGCGCAACTCGCGCACGAAGCGGAAGATCATGCCCGCAATCGCCAGCATGTCAAAGGCAAACTGACGGCGCGCGAACGTCTTGACCTGCTGCTTGACACCGGTTCCTTCGAGGAAATCGGACGATTCTGCGGCGGCGACATCAACGGCGGACGCGCGGGAGCGGCGGTCATCACCGGTTTCGGCGAAGTGTTCGGACGCAAAGTGGCCGTATACGCACAGGACTTTTCCGTGCGCGGCGGCACGCTGGGAGTCGCGGAAGGCCGCAAGATCTGCCGATTGATGGACAAAGCGCTCGACTTGAAAGTGCCGATCATCGCGCTTATCGATTCGGGCGGCGCCCGCATTCAAGAGGGCGTGGCCGCGCTGACGCAATACGGGCATCTGTTCCGTAAAACCTGCGACGCCAGCGGTTTCGTGCCGCAGCTCTCGCTGATTCTCGGCCCATGCGCGGGTGGAGCCGTGTACTGCCCGGCACTGACCGATCTGATCATCATGACCCGTGAAAACTCCAACATGTTCGTCACCGGTCCTGACGTGGTCAAAGCGGCCACAGGCGAAGTGATCAGCATGGACGACCTCGGCGGCGGATATGTGCACAACGCCACCTCCGGTGTGGCGCACTACCTGGGCGAAGACGAAGCCGACGCGATCGACTACGCACGAACCGTGCTCGCCTACCTGCCGTCCAATTCCGACCTGCGGCCGCCCACCTACGCGTACGCCGCAACCCGCGCCGACCGTGACGTGGCCAAGCGACTCGCCACCATCGTGCCGGACAACGACCGCCAGCCGTACGACGTGCTCGACGTGATCCGCTGCATCGTGGACTACGGCGAATTCGTGCAGGTGCACGAGCTGTTCGCAAGCTCCGCAGTGGTGGGATTCGCCTGCGTGAACGGGCATCCGGTCGGCATTGTGGCAAACCAGCCGAACGTCAACGCGGGCATCCTCGACGTGGATTCCTCCGAAAAAGTGGCACGATTCGTGCGCCTGTGCGACGCGTTCAACCTGCCGGTCGTCACCTTGGTGGACACCCCCGGATACAAGCCTGGCGCCGAACAGGAACATGCGGGCATCATCCGCCGCGGCGCGAAAGTGATCTACGCCTACGCCAACGCGCAAGTGCCGCTGGTCACCGTGATCCTACGCAAAGCCTTCGGCGGAGCCTATATCGTGATGGGATCCAAAGCCATCGGAGCCGACCTCAACTACGCGTGGCCATCCAGCCAAATCGCAGTGCTCGGCGCGGCCGGAGCGGTGAACATCATCCACCGCAAAGACCTGCAGAAAGCCAAAGACGCAGGCAAAGACGTCGAAGCGCTCCGGGCCAAATACGTGGCCGACTACGAACGCACCACCGTCAACGCGAATCTATCGCTGGAAATGGGCGAAATCGACGCCATGATCGACCCCGAGCAAACCCGCGAAACCATCATCGAATCGCTCAAACTGCTCTCCAGCAAGAAGCGTGTGCGCAAAACCACCAAACACCATGGCAACCAGCCGTTGTGACGGGTGCAAAGTGCGCGGATGAATCGTAAGCAAACGTAAACGCAAGAATCAATCGCAAGAACACATCGCAAGATTTTTGAAACAAGTAAGGAACATCATGAACACCTTTTTCCTTGATCGACTGAACGGTGAGCCGCACGCGCTCGCCTTCGCCGGACAATCCACCCCATGGCCGGTGGCGCTCACCGACCAAAGCGCCAATCCGGTGCTCAACGAAGCGCTGCATGCCCATGCCGACGCAGCCCAGGCACTGCTGTACCCGGTGTCAGCCGACCTGCTCGCCACCACCGGCCGCCCGGTCGACCTGTTTGGATTCGAGCCGAATCCGGCACGACTCGGCGCTGCCGCAGCGGCTTCCGCAAGCGTTCCGGGCATTGCTCTCGCCCAGTTGGGTGCACTGCTTGACGCTGCTTCTCTCGGCTACAATCCCGCCGTTGCCAAGCCGGTTGCCGTGCTCGGTCACTCCCAAGGCGTGCTCGCCGTGCACATGGTGCAGTCGATTGTCGAAGCGGGTTCCATTGAGGCGGCTTCCGCGCAAATTGATGAAATTCTTGCGATTGCCACGCTGATCGGTGTTGCCGGCACCCGTCAGGCGCGTCAGCTTGGTCTTGCCGCACGTCACGGCGAAGCCACGCCGATGCTGTCGGTCAAAGACATCACCCGTGCCCAGGTGGATGCGCTGATCAAGCGTGTTTCCGGTGCCCGCGGCCCGATTGCCGTGGCCGTCACCAATTCCGCCACGCATTATGTGCTCTCCGGCTACCCGGAGGATCTGGCCGCGTTCGGCGTGGAAGTGGCCAAGGAGCACAAGCACCAGGCCAAGCTGCGCGAAGAGAAGGTGCGTGGCGGCCGTGTGTTCGAACCGGTGCTCGAATACCTTGACGTGACCCTGCCGTTCCACAGCCCGCTCATGGCCGATGCTGTTTCACAGGCTGTTTCATGGGCGGAATCCTGCGGAATCAACGCCGACCACGCTCGCGAGCTTGCAGCCGAAGTGCTGCTCAACCATGTGGATTGGGCCGCCCGCGTGCGTGCGCTCATGAAATCCACCGATCCGAGTGCCCTGTGGGTGTTGGACTTTGGTCCGGGAACCACCGTTGGCAAACTGTTCTCCACTGTTGCCCAAGGCACTGGTGTCGGTGTGGTGGAAGCCTCCACCGTGGCTGATCGCGGCGAGCTCTCCACGCTGGAAACCCTGCCGGAGCGCACCCAGAACTGGACCCGCTTCGCACCAAGCATCATCCACACCTCCGCTGGAGACAAGGTGCGCACCGCATTCACCGAACTGACCGGCAAGGCTCCGGTACTGCTCGCCGGCATGACCCCGACCACCGTGGAACCGGAAATCGTGGCAGCGGCCGCCAACGCCGGCTACTGGGCGGAACTTGCAGGCGGTGGCCAGGTGACCGCCAGCGTGTTCGACCGTCATGTTGCCAAGCTAGAAGAAGAGCTTGAAGAAGGCCGTACCGTTGAATTCAACGCGATGTTCATGGACCGCTACCTGTGGAACCTGCAGTTCGGATCCCAGCGTATCGTGCCGAAGAAGCGTGCCAGCGGCACTCCGATCGACGGCGTGGTCGTGTCCGCGGGTATTCCGGAACTTGACGAGGCCGTGGAACTCATCCACAATCTCAACGCCGACGGATTCCCATATGTGAGCTTTAAGCCGGGTACCGTCGACCAGATTCGTCAGGTGGTGCGTATCGCCAAGGCCGTCGCTCCGGTCAAGGTGCTGATCGAAGTTGAAGGCGGTTCCGCAGGCGGTCACCATTCGTGGGAATCGTTGGATGATCTGCTGCTCAGCACCTATGCCGAAGTGCGCGAACAGTCGAACCTTGTGCTCGTGGTCGGCGGCGGCATCGGTACGCCGGAACGTGGTGCCGACTACATCACCGGCGAATGGTCCGCCGAATACGGTCGCCCGCTCATGCCGGTGGATGGCGTGCTCGTCGGCACCGCCGTGATGACCGCCAAGGAAGCGCACACCAGTCCTGAAGTCAAGCAGATGCTCGTCAACACCCCAGGCATTCCCGCCAAGGGAGCAGACGCCGATCCGTTCGCTCCGCTGGGCGAGCAGTGGGTGCCGAGCGGCCAGGCCAAGGGTGGAGTCACTTCCGGCCTGAGCCACCTGCATGCCGACATTTACGAGCTGGAAAACTCTTCCGCACGTTGTGGACGCCTGCTGGTGCGCGTGATGAAGCATCCGGAAGAGCTGGAAAGTCGCCGTGAGGAAATCATCGAAGCGTTGAACGCCACCGCGAAGCCGTATTTCGGTGACCTGAAGGCCATGACCTATCTCGCATGGGCGCAGCGTTTCGCCGATCTCGCTTTCCCGTGGGTCGACGAAACCTATGCCGATCGCTTCCTGCACTTGCTGCAGCGTATTGAAGCTCGCGTCACCACGCAGGAAAGCGGCGAATTCGCATCGCTGTTCGCATCCCGTGCCGATGTGGAATCCGATCCGCACGCGGCCATCGCCAAGCTTGCCGAAGCCTATCCGCAAGCCGACGAACTGACCGTCACCCCGATGGATGAAGCTTGGTTCCCGGTGCTCGTGCGTGAATATCCGAAGCCAATGCCGTTCGTGCCCGTCATCGATAACGACCTGCTGCGTTGGTGGGGTCAGGACCAGCTGTGGCAGTCCGAAGACTCCCGTTACTCCGCCGATTCCGTGCGTATTATTCCTGGTCCGATCTCCGTTGCGGGCATCACCACCGTTGACGAACCGGTCGCCGACATTCTTGGCCGTTTCGAAGCGGCCATGGTCAAGCGCGTTTCCGCAGAATCGCCGATCGCAGCTAAAACCGCGTTCGCTCAGCTCGGCGCGGCATCTTCCGCAGAAGAATTCATTCGCAAATCCCCGAACATTTCGTGGGTGGGCCATCTCATGGCAAACCCGGCATACGGCACCAGCAACGGTGACGCCAACTATGAGATTCGCAAGATTTCCAGCGAAGGAAGTGTCGAAAAGTACGATCTCGACATCCATCTCGATACCTATTGGGACAACGATCCGGACGGTGGCAAGTCCAAGCATGCCGTACGAGACATCGTCATCCCGCTGAACGTAGACGGCAACGAATCCGGGCTCTTCCCGGTGGTCGACCGTGACCGCCTACCGGAACACGTGTACCGTATGCTTGCAGATACTGCCGGCATTGGTAACACCGCCATTACTGGAGACAAGCTCACCGCCATGCCTGTTATTGAACAGGTGGCTGACAAAGCTTCCTATCCGTTCGGCCAGGCGCATGCCAGCTACACGCTGTCCGCCAACCTCGGCTTCGACCATGAAGCGGCCACTGGCGGCGCGCTGCCAAGCAACCTGGTGCCGTCCCGCATCGCACCGGACGCGCTCGTCGGACCGGCATGGCCCGCCATCTACGCGGCCCTCGGATCCGTGTACGTCAACGGCTTCCCGGTGATCGAAGGCCTGCTCAACGCAGTGCATCTCGACCATCTCATCGAACTGGAAGTCAGCGAAGACGAACTGCTCAAGCATATCGGCGAACAAATCGCGCTGACCAGCTGGGCCGAAGACTACTTCGAATCGGCATCCGGCCGTGTGGTGACCATCCACGTCACCCACAACACGCAAGACGGCACCGTGCTTGCCAACGAAACCGAACGTTTCGCCATCCGTGGTCGTGCATACTCCGACGCACTGCCGCCGGAAGCACCAGACTATGGTGGAATCGACGCGGAAATCGAAAGCACTCCGCGCCGACTGCTGCGCCGCGTCAAGGTGACCGCTCCGCACGAGATGACCGCCTTCGCACGTACTTCCGGCGATTTCAACCCGATCCACACCTCGCATCGTGGCGCTGCTGTTTCCGGTCTTGCGGCACCGCTCGTGCACGGCATGTGGCTCTCCGCAACCGCACAATACGCGGTGCAGGCGCTTGACGGCAAGGGTGCGCACTATGAAATCGCAGGCTGGACCTACAACATGTACGGCATGGTGCAGCTCGACGACGAAGTGGAAATCTCCATCGAACGCGTCGGACGCGTGGCTCACTCCGGCATGGTGCTCGAAGTGACCAGCCGTATCAACGGCAACATCGTGTCTCGTGGCACCGCCATCGTGCGCGCGCCGAAGTCCGCGTTCGTATACCCGGGCCAGGGCATACAGCAGCAGGGCATGGTGCTCGACGAGCGTGCCAAGTCCCCGGCCGCACGAGACGTGTGGAAGCGTGCCGACAAGGTGACCCGCGAGAAGCTTGGATTCTCGATCCTTGCCGTCGTGCGTGACAATCCGAAGGAACTGACCGCCAACGGCGTGACCTACCGCCATCCGGAAGGCCTGCTCAACCTGACCCAGTTCACGCAGGTGGCGCTCGCCACCGTGGCATTCGCCCAGACCGCACGTCTGCGCGAAGCCGGCGCCGACATTTGGCCTGCCTATTTCGCAGGCCACTCGCTGGGCGAATACAACGCGCTGAGCTCCTTCGCTGGCGTGATTCCGCTGGAAACCGTGATCGAACTCGTGTTCCACCGCGGCTCCACCATGCATCACCTCATTCCGCGCGATGCGAAGGGCCGTTCCAACTACCGTATGGGTGCGTTGCGTCCGAACCAGTTCGGTGTGGGCGATGACGGCGTGCGCGAGTACGTTGAATCCGTGTCGAAGGCTTCCGGCGAGTTCCTGCAGATCGTGAACTATAACCTGGCTGGCCAGCAGTATGCCGTGGCAGGCACCATTGCCGGTTTGAAGGCGCTGAAGGCCGATTCCAGCCGCCGCGTGGCCGAATATGGCGGCAAGCCAGCGTTCATGCTGGTGCCGGGCATTGATGTGCCGTTCCATTCCACGCTGCTGCGCAAGGGTGTGCCGGAATTCCGTGACAAGCTTGACGCGCTCCTGCCGCAGACCATCGATTACCGTGGCCGCTTGGTCGGACGCTACATTCCGAACCTGGTTGCGGCTCCGTTCGAAATGACGAAGGAATTCGCGGCCAAGATTCTCGAAGTCGTGCCGTCCGAGCGCATTCAGGCCGCTTTGGATGATCCGCAGATTTGGGATTCCTATGCTGCTGATGATCAGAAGCTCGGCCGATTGCTGCTTACGGAACTGCTGTCTTGGCAGTTCGCCTCTCCGGTGCGTTGGATTGAGACGCAGGCTCTGCTGTTCGGTTCCTCCGAGCAGGGCGGTCTTGGTGTGGAAGAGTATGTTGAGGTTGGTCTCGGCAATGCTCCGACGCTCGCCAATCTGGGTTCCAAGACGTTGCGTCTGCCGCAGTTTGCCGGTCGCGATGTGACGGTGTACAACGTTGGTCGCGATGAAGGCCGCGTGTACATGACTGATTCCGATTCGTTGGTTCCGGAAGAAGATGCTGACGATTCTGCGGTTGCGACTTCTGCTTCTTCTGCGGCTGCTGCTCCGGCTGTTGCCTCAGCTCCTGCGGCTGCTCCTGCTGCTGTTGCGGAAGTTCCGGTTGTTGCAGCTCCCGCCGGCGCTCCGTCTGACGTTGCCGTTGCGGATATTGCATTCAGGGCATCCGATGCGATTGCCACATTGCTGGCTTACTCGGCTAAGGTTCGCCCCGATCAGATCGGCGAAAGCGATACCACCGATACGCTGACCAATGGTGTGTCTTCTCGCCGTAATCAGCTGCTTATGGACATCAGTTCCGAACTGGGTGTGGCTTCCGTGGATGGTGCTGCCGAAGCGACGGTCAAGGCGCTGAGCGCTTTGGTCGACAAGGTCGCTCCGAACTACAAGGCGTTCGGTCCGGTGCTGTCCGACATTGTGCGCGACCGTGTGCGTGGCATGTTCGGTGCCGCCGGTGTGAAGCTCGGCCAGATCACTAAGCGTGTGACCGATACATGGCAGCTTGGCGAAGGGTGGGCTTCCCATGTGGTGGCTGCGCTCGTGCTCGAGACTCGTGAGGGGGCCAGCTCTCGTGGTGGTGATCTTGCCTCGTTGAGCACGGATGCCGCTTCCAATGCGGCCGCTGCCAACGCGCTGATCGATGCGGCCGTGCAGAAGGTTGCTGCCGATAAGGGCATCGCCGTTGCCATGCCGAGCGCCGGTGGCGCAGCCGGCGGGGCAGTGGTTGATTCCGCCGCTTTGGACGCGTTCGCAGCCAAGGTGACCGGTGCCGATGGCGTGCTCGCCTCCACGGCGAAGTTCGTGCTGAACCAGCTGGGCGTAGTCGCTCCGGTTGCCGAGGAAACTGCTGATGAGAACGCGGCTGTTGTGGCTGCGGTCGAAGCTGAACTCGGCGCTGACTGGCCGAAGCAGGTCGAACCTCGTTTCGACGAGCGCAAGGCCATTCTGTTCGACGATCGTTGGGCATCCGCACGTGAAGACTTGGCACGCGCCTACTACAACAACGATGAATCCGCATTGAACGGCAGCTTCATCGGTCTCGGCAAGACCATTGCCGACGAAGCCGCTTGGTATGCAGGCAAGAGCGACAACGCGGATCTGAAGATCGCATTCAATCGTGTCGCTGCCGAAGCAGGAGAAAACGTTTCCGAATCGGCAGAAAACAGCCGTTTTGCTGGAGATATCGCAGTGGTGACCGGCGTGGCTCCGAACTCCATCGCCGCCCAGGTGGTCAACGGCCTGCTTGCAGGCGGCGCTACCGTGGTGGCCACCTCGCACAGCTTCAAGCCAAGCGTGAAGGCATGGGCCAAGCAGACCTACCGTGAGCATGCGGCGGGCGATGCCAAGCTGTGGCTGGTTCCCGCGAACCTGTCAAGCTACCGTGATGTGGACGCGTTGGTCACTTGGGTCGGCAATGTGCAGAAGAAGACTTCCGGTGCGACCACCACGATTCTCAAGCCTGCTTACGAGCCGAGCCTGTTCTTCCCGTTCGCGGCTCCGCCGGTGCATGGCAGCCTCGCCGATTCCGGCGAACTGTTCGAATCCCAGGCTCGCCTCATGCTGTGGGGTGTTGAGCGTGCGATTGCCGGACTTGCGAAGATCGGTGCCGACACCGATGTGCAACATAAGTTGCATGTGGTGTTGCCGGGATCGCCGAACCGCGGTATTTTCGGCGGCGACGGTGCCTATGGCGAAGTGAAGAGCGCATTTGATGCGATTGTGAACCGTGCTCGCGCCGAAAAGGTGTGGTCGAGCCGTGTGACCTTCGCCCATCCGAAGATCGGTTGGGTGCGCGGCACGGGCTTGATGGGTGGCAATGATCCGCTGGTCGAAGTGGTGGAGCGTCACGGTCTGAAGACCTATTCCACCGCCGAAATCGCGGTTGAACTGCTGAACCTTTCCACCCGCGAATCCCGTATCGAAGCAGCCAAGGCCCCGCTTGATGTGGATCTGACCGGCGGACTCGGCAACGAGCCGATCGACATCAAGGCACTGCGTGCGGAAGCCATGGAAGACGCGGTCCAAGCGGAAGCGGCGAATGCCAAGAACGCAATTGCAGGCAACGAATCCGATACCGCGGCCAAGACGCTTATCAAGGCGCTGCCAAGCCCGCGTGCTCCGCGTCAGGCCAAAGTCGATCTTGCCGATTGGCAGAACGTCACCGCTCGTCCGGAAGACGAAATCGTCATCGTGTCCGTGGGCGAACTTGGACCGTGGGGCTCCGGCCGTACCCGCTTCGAGGCCGAACTCGGCATTCATTCCGATGGTCAGGTGGATCTGTCTGCCGGCGCGGTGCTCGAACTGGCATGGAACATGGGTCTGCTGACGTGGAACGACAGCCCCAAGCCGGGCTGGTACGACGTTGACGGCAACCTCGTGCCTGAGGAGGATATCGCGGAACGCTACCATGACGAGGTCGTGGCACGCTCCGGCGTGCGTCCGTTCGACGAAGGCATGGGCAACGACTACAAGGACGGCACCGACGAGGAAGAAGCCGAGGTGTTCCTTGACCACGATGTGACCTTCTCGGTTCCGACTCGTGAGATTGCCGAAGAGTACGTCAAGCTTGACGAAACGCACACCAGCTTCGCGGCCGATGTCGAATCCGGCGAATGGAACGTCACCCGCCATGCCGGCTCCATGATTCGCGTGCCTCGTCGCGCGGCCATGACCCGTACGGTTGGAGGCCAGTTCCCGAAGGGCTTCGACCCGGTCAAGTGGGGCATTCCGGCCTCCATGGTCGGCGACGTCGACAAGATCGCCTTGTGGAACATCGTCACCACGGTCGACGCCTACCTGTCCGCAGGCTTCACGCCGACCGAAATCCTCGAAGCGGTGCATCCGTCGATGGTTGCCTCCACGCAGGGCACCGGTTTCGGCGGCATGGCCTCCATGCGCAAGCTGTACTTGGATCGCTTCCTCAACCATGAGATTCCGACCGACATTCTGCAGGAAGCCCTGCCGAACGTTGTCGCGGCCCATGTGATGCAGTCCTACATCGGCGGCTACGGCAACATGGTCCAGCCGGTTTCCGCCTGCGCCACGGCAGCCGTCTCTCTTGAAGAGGGTGCCGACAAGATCGCGCTCGGCAAGGCCGACTTCGTGGTCACCGGCGCAATCGACGACATCGGCGTGGAATCCGTGATCGGATTCGGCAACATGAACGCCACCGCCAATTCGGAGGAAATGTACGCCAAGGGCATCGATGCGCGCTTCTTCTCCCGCGCCAACGACCGTCGTCGTGGCGGATTCGTGGAATCCCAGGGTGGCGGCACCATTCTGCTGACCCGTGGCGATATCGCGTTGAAGCTCGGCCTGCCGGTTGCCGGCGTGATCGGATTCGTGCACTCCTACGCAGACGGCGCGCACACTTCCATCCCGGCTCCGGGCTTGGGTGCGCTTGCAGCGGGCATGGGCGGCAAGGATTCCAAGCTGGTGCGCGATCTGGCCCGTCTTGGCGTCACTCCGGACGACATCGCCGTGGTTTCCAAGCACGATACGTCCACCAACGCCAACGATCCGAACGAATCCGAACTGCACAACACGTTGGCCCACGCCATTGGCCGCGCCGACGGCAACCCGCTGTTCGTGATCTCGCAGAAGACGCTCACCGGCCATGCCAAGGGCGGTGCCTGTATCTTCCAGGTCAACGGTCTGACCCAGCTGTTCAAGTCCGGTGTGATTCCGGCCAATGCTGCCCTTGACTGCGTTGATCCGAAGCTCATGCGCGACGACCACATGGTCTGGCTGCGCGAGCCGCTGAAGGTCGGCTCCGTCAAGGCGGGCCTGGCCACGTCGCTCGGTTTCGGCCACGTGTCCGGCTTCGCTGCGATTGTCAATCCGGGCGCATTCGAAGCGGCGGTGGCCAACACCGCGGGCGTCGAGGCGCTGAACGCATGGCGTGATCGCGCCAACGAGCGTCTGGCCGCTGGCCAGCGTCGCCTTGAGGAAGGTATGATGGGCCGCGCCGCGCTCTATGAGCCGATCGACAACCGTCGTTTCCATGAGGATGGCCGCGGCTACAACGCGCACGAAGTGGAGAAGGCCATGCTGCTCGATCCGAATGCGCGCCTGAGCGCATCCGGCTACTTCGAAGCCTGATCCCCGCGTCTGAGCGCCTGAAATTTCTGGCGTTCAGACGAACGGTCATCAAATCCCGTATCTGTCGCAATCTCAGTATTTCGTGACGGATGCGGGATTTTCATATTCTTGAATCACCCTACTTTCCGTCTGCACGACTCCCGTTTGGTGCCGTATTTTCGCTTGTACAGACTCGAAACGAGGGACTCGCAATGTGGGTGACAAAGGATGAAGCGCTTAAGCAAGGATGGTATCCTTGCGTGAAAACGAAGTGTCGCCCGCCTGTTTTGCGGAAGTCGACATGGTTCGTTTCTTTCTGAAAACTTTCGAAAGGCTGGAAAATGCTGGGTTTGGGGCATGACGTCGTGGATGTGCCTGCGTTCGCCGAGCAACTGGGCGAACCTGGGTCGCGCATGCGAAACCTGTTCTCCATGCGCGAGCGATGGCAGACCGCTCAACGGATGCAGGTCAAGCGAGATGGCGAGGCGGTGCATCTTGCGGCCCGCTGGGCGGGCAAGGAGGCCTTCCTCAAGGCGTGGTGCGAGGCGATTTCGCATAGGACGAAAGGCGATGGCGACATTGCCTATCCGTACACGCTTGACGATTTTCCTTGGGAACGTATCGAGATACTTGATGATTCCCACGGCGTGCCCCACGTCATGCTCTCGCCCGAGGTGCGATGCAAGCTGCAGCAATCGTTGGGGTTGCCGGTTAACGGGGATGGCCAATCGTGCGAAATACACATTTCCATGAGCCATGACGGATCTGTTGCATCCGCGGTGGTGACAATAGAAGCGTGAATGGCAATTGCACAATCGCGGCCAATCGCACAATAACCAATAATTTCGTCAATCGATTGAAGTTGGTCATCAAAACGCCTCGAACCGGTTTGATAAAACCGTTGATTCACGTTACACTTGTGCCAGCATCGCAGCAATGAAAGCAGCGAAACCCAATACTCATAACAACGAGGTTCCCTGAGAAGAGGAGTAGAGGCATGGCACGTTCCAAGTCCGACCAAGCGTTTGACGAGCGCATCGCGAAGAACAGCGAAGAACTGCATGAACTGCTGACGGAACTGTACGGAGAACAGGCCGACGAAGCCTTCCGAAACCTCACCGAGCTGATGAAGTCGTCGCATGCGGCGCGCCCCGCCGATCTGAAACGCCTCGACACCAAGCGTCTCGCCGATCCGGAATGGTACAAGCGTGGCAACATGTTCGGCATGACCATGTACACCGATCTATTCGCTGGGGATCTAAAGAAACTCGCAGACAAGGTGCCATATCTGAAAGAGCAGAAGCTCACGTATCTGCACCTGATGCCGTTGCTGAAAATGCCGCATCCGCAGAACGACGGCGGTTATGCGGTGGAAGATTTCGACACCGTCGATCCGTCGCTTGGCACTAATGAAGACCTCGCGGCACTCACCAAAAAACTGCGTGCGGCCGGCATCAGCCTGTGCCTCGACTTCGTGATGAACCACACCGCATCCAGCCATCGTTGGGCCAAGGCGGCTCAAGCGGGCGATCCGAAATATCAGGATTACTACTACTGCTACGACGACCGCACTGTTCCCGACCAGTACGACGCCGTGGTACCGGAAGTCTTCCCGGCCACCGCCCCCGGCAACTTCACCTGGAACGAACAGATGCACAAGTGGGTGCTCACCTCGTTTTACCCGTTCCAGTGGGATCTGAACTACCACAACCCGAACGTGCTCGTGTCGGTGCTCTCCAGCGTGCTCGGCCTCGCCAACCTTGGCGTCGAAGTATTCCGCATCGATGCCGTGCCTTACATTTGGAAGGAACTCGGCACCAACTGCCGCAACCTGCCGCAAGTGCACACCATCGTGCGCATGTTGCGCATCGTGCTCGAATGCGTCTGCCCGTCCGTAGTGCTGAAGGGCGAAGTGGTGATGGCCCCCAAGGAGCTCGCCGCCTACTTCGGCACGCCGGAAAAGCCGGAATGCCACATGCTCTACAACGTGTCGATCATGGTGAATCTGTGGAGTGCGCTTGCCAGTGGGGACGTGCGCCTGCTCAAAGACCAGCTTGACAAGCTTAACGCGCTGCCGGAGAACTGCTGGTTCGTCAACTACCTGCGCTGCCATGACGACATCGGCTGGGGCTTGGACGAGCCGGTGGAGGAGAGTCTCGGCATCGACCCGCTCAAGCACAAGGAATTCCTATACCATTTCTACGAGGGCTCGGTACCCGGCAGTTGGGCCATGGGCGAGCTGTACAACTACGACGAGGCGTCGAAGGATGCTCGCAGCTGCGGCACCACGGCCAGCCTGTGCGGTGTGGAACGCGCGCTGATCACGCATGACAAGCCGTTGCTCGACATTTCGATGAAACGCGATCTGATGATGCATTCCGCCCTGTCGTTCCTGCGTGGCTTCCCCATGTTGAGCTGTGGCGACGAAATCGTGCAGCTCAACGGCTGGGAATACAAGGAAGATCCTGACCGCGTCGAGGATTCGCGTAATCTGCATCGTAGCTCCTTTAATTGGGAGAATGCGGCTAAGCGCAAGCGGGCTGGCACCCTGCAGAAGCAGATGTGGGATGGATTGAAGAGCATTCGTGAGATGCGCGACGATTCCGCTTTTGCGCCCGAAGCGTGGGTCACCACCTGGGACACGCATAATGATGCGGTTCTTGCGGTGGTGCGCCACGTTGAAGGGCGCACTGTTCTCGGATTGTTCAATTTCTCATCTGCACGCCAGAGCGCGCATCTTGATTCGGATGGCGATATCACGCTTCCCGCTGAGGTCGCGTTGGAACCGTACCAGGTTTGCGTGGTCGAAAAATAATTATTGCGATTTCGACTTGCGATTGTTGAGGGAGTGTGTATAATGGCTCGAGTCGTTTCGTGTCGACTTCGGTCGGCATAGACGGTGCGCGGATGTAGCTCAATGGTAGAGCCTCAGTCTTCCAAACTGATTACGCGGGTTCGATTCCCGTCATCCGCTCCACACAATCGTTAGAGAAGAAGAAGGGCGTGCTTAATGGCACGCCTTTTGCATACCTGCCGTGCGATTGCTTCGATGACTGGGTATGCTGGACGTGTCGCGACAGCGACATGACGGTCGCAACAGGCGGTAATCGCAATACAACGGAGCGGGTATGGCACAAACGCAAGGTAACAAGGTGACGGAAGTCGTCGACGGCGTGGTCGAACAGGTCGACGTTTCCAAGCATCCAACGGCATCCATCGAAGCGTCTGATCTTTCCTTGGCCGACATCGAGCGTCGCAAATCGCATCCGGGACACTGGGCGCTGTTCATCGCGCTGATGCTGGTGGCTCTGATCGTGCCCTACTGGTGGGGACGTTTTCTTGCGGTCAAGGATACGGCTTGGATTGTCGCCAACCTCGGTTTCCTTGATCCCAAGGGCGTTGCGTTGATTTCGTGGACCGTCACCATCATGGCGATGACCGGCTTGGGATTGATGGTCGCCGATGTGAAGAAGTGGCTGTGGGGCACGGTTTTCGTGGTGGGGCTCGCCGCCGAGCAGTTCGTTGCCGGCATGTGCCTGCTGAGCTTCAACTTCTGGAACGCCACTTATGTGATGTACGGCGATTCTTCGGGGCTTGCCAACGCCGCGAATCTTGGCATCATCGCGGCTGGATGCGGTGTCGCCGTCTACGCGGTGCTGTGGGTTGGGCTGCTGGTCTGCATCAAAAAAGAATCGAAATTTAATGTGCTTACGCGCAGTTGGGCGTCGTTTCTGCTGTTTTTTTGTGATTGAGGGCATTTCGCTCGCGGTGGTGCTGTTCGGCGGGCTGCTGAACGTGGTCTGAAGCGTCGCTTGCAGCATGGTTTGATTTGGTCTGCCCCTCGTGTATGATTTCCCTTTGGCGTGTTTCGCCCGCGGATAGAGAGCGCGTCGGTATTGGACTGGCAGCACCGCGCAGCAACATAAGGAGGATGCCGTGGCACTTACGGCTGAGGAAAAGCAGGAAATCATCAAGACTTACGCTACCCACGAGGGCGACACCGGCTCCCCGGAGGTCCAGGTTGCTCTGCTGACCAAGCGTATCGCTGATCTGACCGAGCACCTCAAGGAGCACAAGCATGATCACCACTCCCGTCGTGGTCTGCTGCTGATGGTCGGCGATCGTCGTCGTATGCTTGATTACCTCAAGCGCGTTGACATCAACCGTTACCGCTCCCTGATCGAGCGTCTGGGTCTGCGCCGATAGTTAAATTCTTCCGCCCGAATGCCTTCCTTGGCGTTCGGGCGCTTTTTTGCATGACAGCCGCGTTGAGGAAAAGACAGTTTGAAAGCCCAAGGTTTAGGGCGCATGAGGTCTAGAATCTAAAGATGAGGAAGCGACGAAGGTAACGTCGCGTCACGCATGCAGAAATCGGTTGGAGTCCGCTGAAGAGGACTGCCGATAGTTGGTAAAAGAAAAAAGTAAAAAAAGGAGGAACCCTATGGAGGGTCCCGAAATCAAGGCTGTTGAAGCCGTAATTGATAATGGTTCGTTTGGTAAGCGCACGTTGCGCTTCGAGACCGGTCGTCTCGCCCAGCAGGCGGATGGTGCCGTCGCCGCCTATCTTGACGATGATTCGATGATTCTGTCGACCACCACCGCCGGTTCCAGCCCGAAGGAGAACTACGACTTCTTCCCGCTGACCGTGGACGTGGAAGAGAAGATGTACGCCGCCGGCAAGATCCCGGGATCGTTCTTCCGCCGTGAAGGCCGCCCGAGCTCCGAAGCTATTCTCGCTTGCCGCATTATTGACCGCCCACTGCGCCCGTTGTTCCCGCACACGCTGCGCAACGAAGTGCAGGTTGTGGAAACCGTGCTCGCTGTCAACCCGGACGATGCTTACGATGTTATCGCACTGAACGCTGCTTCTGCTTCCACTCTGATTTCCGGTCTGCCGTTCGAAGGCCCGGTTTCCGGCGTTCGCCTGGCTCTGATCGACGGCCAGTGGGTCGCTTTCCCGCGTTGGAGCGAGCGTGAGCGCGCCGTGTTCGAAATCGTGGTTGCCGGCCGCGTGGTGGAGAACGGCGATGTCGCCATCGCTATGATTGAAGCCGGCGCAGGCAAGAACGCCTGGCACCTCATCTACGACGAAGGCCAGACCAAGCCGGACGAGGAAGTCGTTGCCGGTGGTCTTGAAGCAGCCAAGCCGTTCATCAAGGTGATCTGCGAGGCTCAGACCGAACTTAAGAACATCGCTGCGAAGGAAACCAAGGAATTCCAGCTCTTCCCGGAGTACACCGAAGATCTGTACAACCGTATCGATGAGATCGCCCACGCTGATCTCGACGAGGCTCTCTCCATTGCCGAGAAGCTGCCGCGCCAGGATCGCATTCATGAGATCAAGGAAGGTGTCAAGGCCACTCTCGCCGGCGAATTCACCGACATGGACGATGCCGAAAAGGAAAAGGAGATCGGCAATGCGTTCAAGGAGCTGCAGCGCCAGATTGTGCGTCGCCGCATCCTGACCCAGGATTACCGCATTGATGGCCGTGGTCTGCGCGACATCCGTACCCTGTCCGCTGAAGTGGACATCGTTCCGCGCGTGCACGGTTCCGCACTGTTCCAGCGTGGCGAAACCCAGATTCTGGGCGTCACCACCCTGAACATGCTCAAGATGGAACAGCAGATCGACGCACTGTCCGGCCCACAGTCCAAGCGTTACATGCACAACTATGAGATGCCGCCGTACTCCACCGGTGAAACCGGTCGCGTCGGCTCCCCGAAGCGTCGCGAAATCGGTCACGGTGCTCTGGCGGAGAAGGCTCTCGTGCCGGTGCTGCCGAACCGCGAGGAGTTCCCGTATGCCATCCGTCAGGTCTCCGAAGCCATTGGCTCCAACGGTTCCACCTCCATGGGCTCCGTGTGCGCATCCACCCTGTCGCTGCTCGCCGCAGGCGTGCCGCTGAAGGCTCCGGTTGCCGGCATCGCCATGGGCCTCGTGTCCGGTGATGTTGACGGCCAGCACATCTTCAAGACCCTGACTGATATTCTCGGTGCTGAAGACGCATTCGGCGATATGGACTTCAAGGTCGCCGGAACCTCCGAATTCATCACCGCCCTGCAGCTCGACACCAAGCTCGACGGCATTCCGGCAGACATTCTTGCCTCCGCTCTGCAGCAGGCCAAGGAAGCCCGCACCACCATTCTCGAAGTCATCAACGAGTGCATCGACGGCCCGGCCGAGATGAGCCCGTATGCTCCGCGCATCATCACCACCACCGTTCCGGTCGACAAGATCGGCGAGGTCATCGGCCCGAAGGGCAAGATGATCAACCAGATCCAGGAAGAGACCGGTGCGGAGATCGCCATCGAAGATGACGGTACCGTGTTCATCTCCTCCGAGGGTGGCGACGGCGCTGAAAAGGCTAAGCAGATCATCGAACAGATCGCCAACCCGCACGTTCCTGAAGCCGGCGAAACCTACAACGGCAAGGTTGTGAAGACCACCTCCTTCGGTGCCTTCGTGAACCTGACCCCGGGCACCGACGGACTGCTGCACATCTCCCAGATTCGTAATCTGGCCAACGGCGAGCGTATCGACGCCGTCGAAGACGTGCTCAAGGAAGGCGACACCGTTGAGGTAGTCGTGCAGGGCGTTGATGATCGCGGCAAGATCTCCTTGGCCATTCCGGGCTTCGAAGATCAGGAATCCTCCGCTCCGCGTCGTGAGCGTTCCGATCGCGATGACCGTCGCGGCAGCCGTGGCCGTCGCGATGACCGTCGTGATGACCGTCGTTCCGACCGTGACGATCGTGATTACGATGATCGTCCACGTCGTCGTCGTTCCGACCGCGATGATGATCGTGATTACGATGATCGTCCGCGTCGTCGTCGTTCCGATCGCGACGATCGTGATCGTGATTATGATCGTGATGACCGTCGTTCCGACCGTGACGATCGTGATTACGATGATCGTCCGCGTCGTCGTCGTTCCGACCGCGACGACCGTGATTACGATCGTGATGATCGTCGTTCCGATCGTCGCCGCAGCAGCCGCCGCGACGACCGCAACCCGCGTTACGCAGCCGACGAGAACTACGACGAGTACCGTGCCGATCGCGAAGAGCGTTCCGAGCGTCCTCGCCGCCGCGTCCGCCGCGACTTTGATCCTTTTGAGGACTGATGTCCTCAAGGATCCCTCGCAGCATAGCTGACTGACTGAAGTGCCCTGTACCGAAAGGTACAGGGCACTTTTTGTTTCATGCAGAATGCATGAAGATGAGACACGGGGTATGAGTTTTGCCATAACGTACCTAGATGTATGCAAGAATGGTTTGAAGAGCCATTAACGAAGGAGCTGTCATGGTCGTTGGCATTATCATTGCTGTCATCGTTGTACTTATTGTGCTTTGGGCCGTCAGCGCCTACAATGGGCTGGTCACGTTACGCAATCGTGTGAAGAACGGCTGGGCGCAGATCGATGTGCAGCTCAAGCAGCGTACCGATCTTATTCCGAACCTGGTGGAAACGGTCAAAGGTTATGCGGCCCACGAATCCCAAGTGTTCACGCAGGTCACGCAGGCCCGTGCCGGCGTGGTGCAGGCCGCGCAAAGCGGTGACGTGGCGCAGCGCATCGCCGCGGAAAACCAGTTGAGTCGCGCGCTTATGAATCTGCAGGTTGTGTCTGAAAACTATCCGCAACTGCAGGCCAATACGAATTTTATGGATCTGCAGAGTCAGCTGAAATCATTGGAAGAGAAGATCGCTTACGCACGCCAGTTCTACAACGATGTCGTGCAGAAGTACAATACCCAGACCGAGGTTGTGCCGACCAATATTATCGCCGGCTTGTTCCATTTCGAACAGGCTCCCTACTTCCAGGTGGACGAAGCGGATCGTCAGGTTCCGCAAGTTAAATTCTGACATGCATGTAAAAGCCCCGTCCGATAACGATGGGGCTTTACTGTTCAATTCGGCCTGTACGGCCATCTGAGGGAAGAAGAAGCGAGAAAGAGGGATTATGACGGCCAAACAGCATGCGTCACGAGCGGTGCGCAGCTTCGGTATTGCAATCGTTGTTACCGTTGGTATTGTAGCGGCCTTGCTGCTGTTCATGGTATTGGATGACGGTGGGGCCGATCTGAGCTACAAAACGCTCGACTACGATGTGCAGGTGCAAAGCAATGGCGATTTGAAGGTCACCCAGCATATCGACATGAAACTCGCCGACCGCAGCGACGACGACGGCGATCATCCATGGAAGCAGTTGTACCAACAGTACACGCTGAAGGAAAGCGATCTGACCAATATCACCGATATCAGCGTGCGCAATGTAACAACGGGGGAAACCTACCAGCAGGGCGATATTGCAATCCCAAGCAGCTACAGTACCTACGAATGGAATCGAGAACATGCGAAGCAGTGGTATATCGCCGATGTTTCGCAAGGTGACAGCAATCCGCAGCCGTTCGATCCCGCAAAAGACGGTCTTGTTTCCGGCAATACCGACGATCGTTCCAAGAAGATCGAAATTGGGTGGAACATTCCCTCCATCACATCGGCAAGCAGCTTGAAATTCGACGTGACCATGACTATGCAGGGCGTGACCACCGCCTATCAAGACATGGCCACGTTCCAGTGGGAGCCGCTCGGCGTGAGCAATCAGATTCCCATCGGCAAAGTCACCGGCACCGTCACCTTCCCCGAAGGCATTGACGCCGATAATTCGTGGGCTTGGCTGCATACGGAATGCACGTCGGAAACGGAGCGAGACAAGAACGGCTCGCTGAAATTCACCGTATATGACGTGCGTGCCGGCGACTATGTCGACGTGGTCGCCATGTTCGACGTTGGCGCGACCGGCGGCGTGGAACGCACCAGAGATACCACCATCAAAAACGGCATTATGAAAAGCGAAGCCAAGCAGGAACAGCAGTGGCGCGACCAACAGCGCAAACAAGCGCGCATCCGCCTGATCACGTGGATCGCCATTGCAGTGGTCGGGCTGGTCCTGTGTGTGATCGCCATCATCTTCGCGTTGCGCAGCTTCAACCGTTCGCAATATCATGGCGGCGTCGAGTATTGGCGTGACGAGCCGGAAATGAGTCCTGCTAGCGCTGCGGAGCTGCTGCATATGGTCGACAACAAGCATTCGAGCACGCTGACGAGCCGTAAAATGTCGGCTTCCGTGCTTTCGCTTGCCTCGCGTGGCGCGATCGCCATCTACCCGGGGGTGGCTGCCATGTATCGGGGCATTGATATGAGCCAGGCGAATAATGCTGACATCGCACGGATGATCGCCAACGATCCCGCTCGAATCCGCGATGTGGGCAAAACCAGTACGGTGGTGATACTTCCCGTGGTATTTGACAACGTGCAATCGTTGCAGTTGCGTCCGAGCGAGCAGGCCGCGCTCGACTTGCTGGTGACGGCGTCCGAACGCATCGGCTCTCCGGTGTTCGATCTGGATCAGATGAACAAGAATTTCTCCGATTGGAAGAACGGCTACAAGCTTCAGGAGAAGTTCACGAATACGTGCGACAACGAATTCGCCATGCTGGGCGCCACGTCGATATGCGGTGGGGGAGCGTTTGCCGCGGGCATTTGCGCTGTGATGCTGGCATTCCTGTCCATGCTGTATTTCGGAGCCATCGGCAATCTTGCGTTGCTCGCGGTGATTTCCGCGCCGATGATGTTCGCTTCTGTGTTCGCGTTGAGCTACCTCAAACTGAAGGGGCTTACCGACAATGGGCAGTATCTTGCTGGCCAGGTGCTCGGATTGAAGCATTATATGGAGGATTTCAGCGAATTCAAGGATCGCGGTGTGACGGATATGACGTTGTGGGGCCGGTATATGGTGTATGCCACCGCGTTCGGCATTTCCGAAAAGGCGATGAAGCAGCTGTTGAAGGCGTATCCGCAATTGGCTGATCCGCATTGGCTTGATAATAATGCTTCCGACTCGCTGCTGTACTGGAGTTATCGTTCATGGTATTTCGACCATCGTTACACCGGTCCTGCTTCGTTTGATACGAATTCGATGGATTTCTCGCAATTCAGCGCCAATTTTGGTGATATTGGCGCGCAGTTGGAATCAGGTTTCGCTGATATTCAATCGACGATTTCAGCGGCGTCGCCGTCCGGAAGTTTTAGTGGTTCCGGCGGCAGTTTCTCCGGTGGTGGTTTCGGCGGTTCGTCCGGCGGTTCCGGTGGCGGCAGCTTCGGCGGTCGCTGACATGCGCATTACGCGCATGTTTGGTGGGTTTGCTGTCTGCTGAGGCGGGTTGGCTGGTAAGGTTGCACTCGGAAAGACACTCTGTACGTTGTTGAAGGAGATCGGGATGGCTTTGTTCCGTAATCTTGGACCGTTCCACACCACGGCTATAGGTCATGGCGAAATGCCGTTGACCATTGAAAACAATCGTGGTCACGATGTCGGTATCGAAACATTGCACGCCTCGTTGGATGCCGGATGCCGTCACATCGACACCGCTTGGGCGTACTACACGCCGGGCGAAGAGGAACAGACCGGCGAAAAGCTGGTGCGTGAGGCGCTTGACTCGTGGAAGGGTCCGCGTGAGGAAGTCACCGTGGCCACCAAGGTGGGTTTGCGCCGCGCTTGGGAGGGTGACAAGCCGGTTTGGCCGCGTGACGGCAAGCCGGAGCATCTGATCGAATACGGCAAGCAGTCCGCGATGGCGCTTGGCGTTGACAGCATCGATCTGCTTTACCTGCACCGCCATGATCCGGAAGTACCGTACAACGAGTCCTGCGAAGGCATCAAGGCGTTGCTCGATCAGGGCGTGGCCCAGTGGGCGGGTGTTTCCAATGTGAGCATCGAACAGTTGAAGATCGCACAGGAGATTCTCGGCGACAAGCTTGTGGCCGTGCAGAACCAGTATTCTCCGATTCATCTGGACACCCAAGACACGCTTGACTATTGCGCCGAGCAGGGTCTGGCATTCGTGTGCTGGAGTCCGTTGGGCGGCTACCGTCACCCGTATGACGAGCACCTGTTCGATCCGTTCCGTGAGGTGGCCGAAACCCGTGGCGTGAGCTATCAGCGTGTGGTGCTCGCATGGGAGCTGGCCAAGGGCGACCACATGTTCGTGATTCCTGGCGCCCACCGGCCGGAAACCATTCTCGATTCCCTCAAGGCCGACGAGCTCGAACTCACCGAAGAGGAGCTCGCCAAGCTTGGCTGAGTGTCATATTCGCAACGATTTGCATCAAGGCGTCCGTCTCCACGATGGACGCCTTTGGTTTTCCCGCATGTGTTTTTCCGTGTATGTATTTCCCAGATACGGCAGAAGTGTCCCGTGAATAGTTGAGAATATAGAGCGGAAAAATCGAGTAAGAGGAACAAGCGTGCAAAGAAGAAATAAGCCTGAAGTATTGGCTCCCGCGGGCAATCTGCGAGGACTGAAAACCGCCGTCGATTACGGTGCGGACGCCGTCTACTGCGGAGGCAAGGCGTTCGGCATGCGTTCGGCGCCGAAAAACCTGAGCTTGGAGGATTTCGAAGAAGGCTCCCGTTATGCGCATGAGCGTGGCGCCCGCGTGTATGTGACCTGCAATGTGTTGCCGCGCAACAACGAAGTCGAAGCGATGCGCGAATACATCGGCCAGCTCAAAGACACCGGCGTGGACGCACTGATCGTTTCCGACATTGGCGTGATGCTCATGGCCCGCGAAGTGGCGCCGAACCTGGAACTGCATGTGAGCACGCAGGCGGGAGTTACCAACTATCAGGCAGCGAACGCCTTCTACCAGTTGGGTGCGCGCCGTGTGGTGCTCGCCCGCGAAATGGATCTGCAGGCCGTGCGAGACATTCGCGCACGTATCCCCGACGATCTTGACATCGAATGCTTCGTGCATGGCGCGATGTGCATGGCGTTCTCCGGTCGTTGTCTGTTTTCCAATTATCTGACCGGACGTGACGGCAATCATGGCGAATGCGCTCAACCGTGCCGCTGGAAGTATTCCATAGTCGAAGAAAAGCGCCCTGGCCAGTATTTTCCGATAGAACAGACTAAGGAAGGCGCATATCTGTTCAATTCGCAGGATATGAACATGCTTGCGCATGTCGACGATCTTCTTGATTCGGGCGCTACCAGTCTGAAAATCGAAGGTCGTTCCAAGAGCGCCTACTATATTGCAGCGATGACGAACGCTTACAAGACCGCTGTTGACGCATACATGGTGCAACGCGGTTTTGAAGACGAGGATGGCACTGTGCTGAAGCCGTTCCACGATCGTGTGATTCGTCCGTCCGATCCGGATTACGGCAAGCCGGAAACCACCGATGCGATTATGGAACATGCGGATGGAGCGTTCGCAGGAAAGCCGGATATTGCAGCCGTTCCCGTCGCTTCTGCCGTCGAACCGGATGATCTGAGCTACCATGCCCGCAGCACAAGGCGTAAGTCGAACACGGCTGCCGAAATCCTGCCGGAAGGCTGGTATCACGCCGGAGTGCGCCCCGCGGAGCATGTGTCTCTGCCTGACTGGCTGCTGGATGAGCCAGACAAAGTGGCGCACCGCGACTATTCCACCGGCTTCTACTATCCGGAGCACAAAGTGCAGCAAAGCACCGATCGTTCCGCGTATTTCCGCGCATGGCTGGTGGTCGGCGAAGTGCTTTCGTGGAGTCCTGAAGACGGTGGTCGCGTGACCATTATGAGCCGCAACAAGATCGAAGCCGGTCAAGAGGTTGAATTCGTGCTTCCGGGCGCGGCTCCGCTCGCCTATACCGTTCCGGCTGGCGGATTCCGTGACGCCGATGGGCATTGGGTCGAAGCCATCAACAATCCGGCGCATGTGTTCTCCATGCCATGCCCGCAGGAAGTGCCGGTGAACGCGGCCATCCGATCGCGCACCAAGAAACCGACGCTCAAGGCGGAATAATTGCGAAAAACATCGTATAGGCGCAGAAAATCAGCAGAAATTAGTTGAAATAATCGTAGAACAATCAAGGAAAACAGGAAAAAATGACTGACAAGCAGTATGACGACGCTATTCTTGACAGCAATGCGATCGACCCGACCGATGTGGACGGCAATCCGATTCCGGTGACCATTCCGATCATGCTTGCGCCGGGCGTCAAAGTCGTATACACCACGCGACTTGGCGGCACTAGCGAAGGAGACTATGCGCACTGCAATCTCGGGGGTAAAACCGGCGATGATCCGAACCATGTGCTCGCCAATCGTGTGGCGCTCTCCAACGCCATCGATGCGAAACTGAGCTTGGTCAGCCAGGTGCATTCCGGCGTTGCCGTCGATGTGGACGAATCGTTCGTAATGAACCGTCCGTTCGGTTTCGACGCGTCCGGCAGCAAAGGCGAAACCGCTCAGCAGGTGGCCGAAACCGCGGATAATCCGGCAGTGGTCGAAGCCGACGGCCAGGTGACCACGCAGAAGAACGTGGCGCTCGGCATGTTCGCGGCCGACTGCCTGCCGGTGCTCATGGCCGATGCGGAAGCCGGTGTGATCGGTGCCGCGCATTGCGGTCGCCGTGGCCTGCAGAACGGTGTGATCGGTGCCACCGTCGAAAAGATGGTGGCCAAGGGAGCTAAGCCGGAACGTATTGTCGCCACGCTCGGCCCGTGCATCTGCGGCGACTGTTACGAGGTTGGCGGAGACCTCGCCGACGAATTCGACGCTCAGTTCCCTGGAACCTTCACACTGAGCCGTTTCGGCCAGCCGGGCATCGATATCGCGGCCGCCGCGCTACAGGAGCTTGCCAAAGCCGGTGTTCCGGCTGATAACGTCGTTTCCTCTCGCGCCCGCGTCAACGCAGCCACCCAGTATCTTTCCGAAGACGAGGAATTGGCGGAAATCTGCCAGTCCGATGGCGAAGGAGAACCGCAGCTCGCGGAACGTTTCAAGAAGATCCGCCGTAGCCTGTGCACGCTGGAAAATCCGCTCTGGTTCTCGCATCGCCGTGCCACTATCGCAGGCAAAGCGCACGAAGGCCGTATGCTTGCGCTGATCGTACGCGAATAGTGGAAGAGCGGCGCGCTGTTGCGGATTGCGTGCAGAACGTAAGGCAAAGCGCGTTGCAAACCGATTCGGGGGTTTACGGTGGGATGTATGAGTGAGAGAGAGCAGATGCAGGAACAGAAGATGCCGGTTGTGGCCGTGGTGTTGGCGGCCGGTTTCGGCACACGATTCGATGAGAACAATCCCAAGCAGTTGGTTTCGGTGGGGGATAAGCCAATCGTCTGCTGGAGCATCGAGGCGTTCGAGTGCAACGATCGCGTGAGCGACATCATCGTCGTGGTCAATGAGCGTGTCAGCAATATGGTGAACATGCTGATCGATGAAGCCGGTTATACCAAGGTGCGTGCCGTGATTCCGGGTGGCTCCGAGCGTGTGGACAGCACCCGCGCCGCGCTTGACCTGCTCAAGCAGGCGGGCATTCCCGATGGCGCGAAAATCCTCATCCACGATTCCGTGCGACCGTTCGTTGAACAGCAATCCATCGACGGTTGCATCGACAGTCTCGACCAGTTCAACGCGGCGACCGTGGCATACGCGTCTACCGACACGATTCTGCTGACCGAAGATCTTGGAGAGCGCAAGGTGGTGCGCTCCGTGCCCGATCGTACGAACGCATTCCGCGCGCAAACCCCGCAGGCCTTCCGTTTCGGCACTATCACCAAAGCCTACGAGCTCGCCACCGCCGACCCTGACTTCCACCCGACCGACGACACCCGCGTGGTGGTGGACTATCTGCCGAACGAGCCGGTCGCCATTGTCGCCGGATCCGAAACGAATCTCAAGATCACCACACAGGCCGACATGCCGATTGCCGAGAACATCGCGCGCAGCCTCGACCCGGAACACGCCAAACAAGAAGCGAAAGCGCGCATGCATGCGGTGTTCGCTGAAGCGTTCTCGCAAATGCATAAGCATTGATCGTAAACGAACCTACCTTTCAACCACGTACACTGGAACACATGCAGCAGATCAACATCGTCATCTCAGGTTTCACCCCGTACGACGGCATCGACGTGAATCCAGCCGTACTCGTTCCCGAGGCGCTCGCCGAATATTGGAATGATCCATCTCAATCCGTGGTGCTGTCCGACGATCTTCTGCAGGATGTTTCCATTAGCGTGACGACGGTGACGCTTCCGGTCAGTTTCGCCAATGCCTGGCCCATGTTGCTGAACGCCATCGAACAGGCGAATCCCGATATTGTCATCGCCACCGGTTTGAAGCGGTCCGCCCGCGGCGTGCTGCTGGAGCGATGCGCCACGAATCTGATGGATGCGGCCAAGCCTGACGCCGACAATGTGATTCCGCCGCGCCGTCCGATCAATCCAGAAGGTCCGGCAGCATATTGGACACGTTTGCCGTTGCGTTCGATTCTGCGCGATTTCGCCAAACATGAGATTCCCGCCGCGTTGAGTTCGGATGCTGGCACGTTCGTCTGCAATTCGCTGTTCTACCATCTGCTCGACTGGTCTGCCGCGCAGGAAAAGCGCATTCTGTCGGGTTTCGTAAGCCTGCCGATCGTCAACGAGCAGCCACATCCGCAACATGGACTGTCTATCGCGCAGCAAATCGCCGCAGGTAACGATGTGATTCGCGAATCGGTGCGTTATTATCTGCAGCCATCCTCAAGTGAGATTCTGCTCGGCTGAACGGCGTCGGCGTTTCCTCGAACGATTTCTGTGCTCTCTGTGAGAATTATGCGACTGCCGTGTGCCGAACGTTTTTCCTGCGCTAAAGTTCAAGACGGATAGGCGCGGGCAAGATGCGCGATGGAAGGGAATTCGTGAAAGGAATACCATGGTTGAGCAGTTCCCAATCGTGTTGAGGGGGTACGACAAGGAAAGGGTCGATGAAGCGTTCGCTTCGGCTCAGGAGACGGTGGACCGTCTGCGTGAGCAGGTCAAGGCCGACGATCAGACCATCCTTGAACTGCAGGCACAGCTGCAGGAAGAGAAAAACAAGAAGGCCAACCCGAATTCGTTCGCATCTCTGGGCGCCAACGCGCAGCAGATGCTCGCCAGCGCGGAACAGACCAGCGCCGAGCTACTTGACCGTGCCAAGAAAGACGCTTCCGCGGCACGCGCCACGGTGCAGCTTCAGGCCGAAACCCTGCTGAACAACGCCAAGCTCGACGCCAAGCGTATTCTCGACGAGGCTAACGCCAAGGCTGAAGCGGTGCTGTCGAAGGCCAATAATGATGCCGGCACGCTGAAGTCCAACGCCCAGCGCGAAGCGGACCAGCTGCGTGGCGAAGCGCAGAAGGCCGTGGTGGCGCAGCGCCAGACCGTTGATCTGGAATTGACCAACTCCCGTGAGGAGCACGACAAGCGTCTCGCATCGGAGCGCGCCACGCAGGAGCGCGAGCTCTCCGATCTGCGCGCCGAAGCCACCGAGCAGATCGCGGCGCAGCGCAAGAACGCCAATGACGAGATCAACCGCATGAAAAGCGAGACCAACGACCAGATCGAATCCGCGTTGGCCGAAGCCAACAAGAAGCTGGCCGACGTGCGTGAGCAGGTGTCCAAGATGATGACGGACGCGCAGCGCCGTGCCTCGGAAATCACGGATACCGCCAAAGCCAAGGCACAGGAGATCACCGACGAGGCCGAAGTGCATCGCACCAAGACCATCAGCCAGGTCAATGCCGAGGTGGAGCAGATCCGCGCCGACATTTCCGCCCAGCAGGATGAGGCTACGAAGAAGGTCAACGAGCTGCTCGCCGACCTGAACGAACGCCGTGAAATCGCCAAGAAGCAGTCCGACGAGCTGATTTCAGAAGCGCAGCATACGCGCGATGAGGCCGAGGCATACGCTTCCGACAAGCGTGAGGCAGCCGACAAGCAGGCTGCCAGCATTCTCAAGCAGGCCACCGAAGAGGCCGACGAGCAGATCAACGAGCGTCGTGAGGCAGCCAAGAACGAGCTTGAAGGTGTGCAGCAGCGCATCGCCGACCTGCAGACCCGTGAGGCGCAGATTACGCAGCGTGTCAGTGAACTGCGTGCCATGTTTGCCAACGCGTTCTCCGGTTTCGGCGCGAACGGCCTGTCCGTGGTCAATTCCATCGACGGCGAACAGCATGATTCCGCAGCTGAAGCTGAAACTCCGGCGGAATCGCACGACGAGAGTGGCGAAACTGTTGCGGGCGAACCGGAAGTGACCTTCGACGAGGATGTTGTCTCCGACGAACAGCAGAATAATGACGACTTTGAAGAACCGTCCGAAGATGAGCAGTCTGACCAGGGCGAAGAAGCACAGGAGGAACAGAACAATGACTGACATCACGCCGTTGAGCGCTGATGCATTGGCAACGCTGGTTGAGGATTTCGAAGCCAGCGACCACAACCGTATGGCCATGAACGCGGTCACCGCGGCTGGCATCAACAAGGTGGCACGCAACTATGACCGCGCCCGCCTGATGCAGCGCCGATTCTCCACCATTGTCGACAATGGCACCGCCACCCATCAGGATCGTTCCGGCCGTTGCTGGCTGTTCAGCTCGCTGAACGTGGCTCGTTTCGTGGCCAAGAAGAACATGGGGCTGAAGGAATTCGAGTTCTCCCAGAACTATGCCATGTACTACGACAAGCTCGAGCGCGTCAACTACTTCCTGCAGGACGTGGCCGAACTGGTGAAGGCCGGCGAGCCGTCCGACTCCCGCCTGATCCAGCATCTGCTCGCCGACGTGATGGGCGACGGCGGCCAGTGGACCATGGCCATGAACGTGTACAAGAAGTACGGTGCCGTTCCGAAGGATCTGTTCCCGGAAACCGAATCCTCCAAGAACACCGGCGAAATGAACGTGCAATTGCGTCGCCTGCTGCATACGGCCGTCGCGCACATGTATGCCGATCCGGCTTCGATCGAATCGGTGATCGCCGAAGCGACCGCCGCCGGCCATCGTATTCTGACGATTCACTTGGGCGAGCCGCCGAAGAGCTTCGACTGGGAGTGGACCGACAAGGACGGCGAGTTCCACCGCGATGGTGAGATCACGCCTGTGGAATTCTGGCAGAAGTACGTCGGTTCCGCCGATTTGGAAAGCTACGTGTGCCTGGTCGACGATCCTCGTCAAGAGCATGCGAAGGGCAAGAAGATCGGTATCGAGCACTTGGGTAATGTGGCCGGGGGAGACCCGACCGAATATCTGAACGTGCCGAACCAGTTCATGAAGGATTGCGTGCGTCAGATTCTCGAAGAGCAGGGCATTCCAGTATGGTTCGGTGCCGACTGCCACCCGATGATGGATCGTGAAAACGGCGCTTGGGCCACTGATCTGTTCGAATACGGCAAGGTGTATGGCGTCGACTTCGATCTGAACAAGGAAGATCGCGTGCGTTTCGCCGATTCCGCGATGAACCACGCTATGGCGTTCGTTGGCGTGGACGTTGCCGAAGACGGCACGACCACCCGTCGTTGGCGTGTGGAGAACTCTTGGGGCGACAAGATCGCAGACAAGGGCTACTTCACCATGAGCGATGATTGGTTCACCGAATACGTGTACGAGGTCGCCGTGCCGAAGGCGCTGCTCCCTGCCGAATATCAGGCCGCTCTTGACGAACCCGCCACCATGCTCCCCGCATGGGATCCGATGGGCGCTCTGGCTGACTGATACGTAAACCGACAAGCTGATTGACGAATGCCGACTGCATGGGACTTCGCAAAAATGTCCAGCATGCAGTCGGCATTCGTGTTATTCCACTTTTATCCGTTAAGGTAACTTCGGTGATTATTATCCATGCAAAGTATGCATGAAGCAGGTATGCAGGTATAAGGAGGAGCAGAAGAGATGTCAGGTCTTCGCGGTCCAGATAGTTCGAGGGATGCACAATTGTTGGATAACGCTGTGTTTCCGGAGACCGTGGATGTCAATATTCGACAGTTGGACCCGATTCCCGCTCCTCGATATTTTCTGAAGGAAATCCCTCTTACCGACGAGATGAGCGATCTGGTGTTGAAGTCCCGTCAGGAAATCCGCGATGTGCTGAATGGCAAAGACGATCGTCTGCTTGCCATCGTCGGCCCCTGCTCGATTCATGATCCGAAAGCAGCGCACGAATACGCCGAAAAGCTCGCGGCCGTCAAAAAAGAGCTGGAAGACCGGCTGGTCATCGTGATGCGCGTGTATTTCGAAAAGCCGCGCACCACCATCGGTTGGAAGGGTCTGATCAACGATCCTGATCTCGACGGCCAGTTCAACATTCGCAAGGGCATGTGGCTCGCACGCAAGGTGCTGGCCGATGTGCTGGGCCTTGGACTCCCGGCAGCTACGGAATGGCTTGACCCGATCACCCCGCAGTACATCTGCGACCTGATCAGCTGGGGTGCGATCGGCGCTCGCAATACCGAAAGCCAAGTGCATCGCGAGCTCGCGTCAGGCATGTCGATGCCGATCGGCTTCAAGAACGCCACCGACGGTTCGGTCAAGCCGGCAGCGGACTCCTGCTTCGCGGCCGCCTTCGAGCATCATTTCCTGTCCATCAATCTTGACGGACGTGTGATTTCCGCCGAAACCAAGGGCAATCCCGATTGCCACCTGGTGTTGCGCGGTTCTTCGCACGGTCCGAACTACGACACCGAATCCGTGGCGAAGGCGTTGGCCGATCTGAAAGTTTCCAAGGCTTCCGGACCGAGCGAACACGGCATCGTCATCGACGCGGCACACGGCAACTGCGGCAAGAACGAAGTGCGCGAAGCTGAAGTGGCCGAAAACATCGCATCTCGCATCGCAGCAGGCGAACAAGGCATCAGCGGCATTATGATGGAAAGCTTCCTGAAAGCCGGCAATCAGAAGCCCGCTCCGCTCGACCAGCTGGAATACGGCAAGTCCATCACCGACGCCTGCGTGCCGTGGGAACGTACCGAACAGTTGCTGCACACGCTTGCCGAAGCGGTCGAAAGCCGTCGCAAGCTTGCCGAATGATCGCAAATAAGCGTAAATAACCGTAAATAGAAAAACCGTGCGAAAACCGCGTAATCTGCGTGATCGCACGGTTTTTGCATTGTGATTGCTATTCTTGGGAAAGATAGTGATTTGGAAAGATAGTGATTTCCAAGGAGAGCAGTGAGATGCAGCAACAGCTGAACACGCCTGAAGAGCTTCGTGCCATCCGTCAGGCCATGGATGAAGGTAAGAATCCGCTGGTGGTTACGGATGTGCCGCGATGGGAAGATCAGGTTGGCATCAGCCGCATCGTGAACCGCCGAGTGCTTGAATTTGAGGTGCTTCCCACACCGGCGCAGGTGTTAGGCGATCTGCCGCTCAGCGATCAGGCGCAGGAAATCGTCGCCTGTTCTCGAGATGAGATTCGCGCCTGCCTATATGGTCAGGATGATCGATTGCTGGTGATTGTAGGCCCATGTTCCGTGCATGATCCTGCTGCAGCGCTCGATTACGCCCGTCGTCTGGCCGCGTTGAAAGACGAGTTGGGCGGCGAATTGCTGATTGTGATGCGCGTGTATTTCGAAAAGCCGCGTACCACAGTCGGCTGGAAGGGCCTGATTAACGATCCCGACATCGATGGCAGCTGCAATATCAAGAAGGGTTTGCTGTTGGCCCGCCGTACACTGCTTGGCGTATTGGACGCCGGTTTGGCTGCGGCCACGGAATTCCTGGAACCAACCAGCCCGCAGTACATTTCCGACGCGGTCAGCTGGGGTGCGGTCGGCGCTCGCAACACCGAAAGCCAAGTGCACCGTCAGCTCGCTTCGGGCATGTCGATGCCGATCGGCTTCAAAAACGCCACTGATGGTTCCATCAAAGCGCCGACCGATTCATGTTTTGCTTCGGCGCAACAGCACACGTTCTTCGGCGTCGATCACATGGGCCGCGCGGCCGTGGTCAAAACGCTCGGCAACCCCGACTGCCATGTGGTGTTGCGCGGTTCGAGCAGCGGTCCTAACTATGACTCCGAATCCGTGGCGAACGCCATGAAGCTGATCCGTGAGAAAATGCCGGTTGAATCCGCGGCCGCGCACGGCCTGATCGTTGACTGTTCGCATGGCAATTCCGGCAAAGACGAGCATCGTCAGGCCGAAGTGGTGCGCAATATCGCAAGTCGCATCGCCGACGGTGAAGAAGGCATCACCGGCATCATGATGGAAAGCTTCATCGAGGGTGGCAGCCAAAAACCGGCACCGCTTGCCGAGTTGACGTACGGTCAATCCATCACCGACAAATGCTTGAGCTGGCAGACCACGGAACAGCTGCTGCGCGAACTTGCGCAAGCCGTGAGCAAACGCCGCCGGAAGTGAGCGAAGCGAAAATAAGCGAAACCAAGCGAAAAGCGTGAAGCAATCGAAAGGAACGAACGCATGAGCACAATCGCCATCATTGGTGCCATGGACGAGGAAGTCGCCAATATCGCATCCGCATTAAGCGACATCACCGTAACGGAGGAAGCCGGCGTCAGCGTGACGCGCGGCACCATCGAAACCAACAAGGGCACGCGCGTCAACGTTGCGGCAACGGTTGGCGGCATGGGCACCGTCAATATCGCCGCCACCACGCAGCATCTCATCGACGCGGACCAGCCTGACGCCGTGATCTTCTCCGGCATCGCAGGCAATCTCAATACGCATCTGCACATCAACGACGTGGTGCTTGGTGGCACGCTGCGCTACCTCGACACCGACATGCGTCTCGTCGGCCAGTGGAAGCCAGGCACTGCGGACCAGCCGGTGGAGGAATTCCACTCCGACGACCGTCTGATCGAAGTCGCCGATAAGGTGCTGACCGATTTGAACGTGCATCACATTACCGGCATCATCGCCACCGGCAACTATTTCGTGGACGATCCGAAGAAAGTGGAGCAGGTGATTCGCGAAACCGGCGCGGACGCGGTCGAAATGGAAGGCGCCGCGGTGGCGCATATCGCGGCACGCAACGACCTGCCCGTGCTGGTCATTCGCGCGTTGAGTGACAATGCCGACACGGATTACGTGGAATTCAAGGAATTCGACATTTCAGAATACGCTGACACTGCGGCGAAAATCGCAGTGAACATCGTCAAGTGCATGTAAGCGCAGCACGGCCCGTCCAGCGCATCGATTGCTGGACGGGCCGTCTCATATTTCGGTATTGCGAATTTCATGAAAGTGAACTGCAGGGAAACTTCCGATGGCGTGAGGGAATCGCGCACGGGAATCGCTTTCGGGAACCGCTACTGTTGAAGAAGAATGACGGATTATCGGAAGGTTAACGTATGACGCTGGAGCACGTGGCGATGGCGATTGTGGTTGTCGCCGTCGCTGTGGTCGCCTTTCTGCTGGGGCGTGCCCGGGGCGTGCAGCTCGGGGAGGATGAGATCGACCCGAACGATCCAAGCCTGTTCGGCGCGCAGAAGAACATGTCGCTATTCGGTCCGCGCGTGCCTGTGCAGCCTACGGAACGCCAGCTTATTGCCGTCATGCCGGAGGCGTTGATCGTCGTCGATTCGCTGGCGTCGGTCAAATATGTGTCTCCGGGCGCGCAACGTTTCGGCATTGTTGAAGACCATGCGATGACGCTCGCCGAAATCCGCGATATTCTGCGCTTGGTATCGACCGACAGCGTGGTACGTGAGCGTGAACTGTCGATTCCGTTGGATCGCGTCGCTCGCGCCGCCGCAAAGAACACGAACGGCAAGGGCATTGAGGCGGGCAAGTTCCGCCCTTCCGACACGCTGTATCTGCATGTGCGCGTCGGCCAGATTTCCGACGATCTGTTTGCGATTTTCATTTCCGACATGAGCGAGCAGCGTCGTTTCGAAATCATGCGTCGTGATTTCGTGACGAATGTTTCGCACGAATTGAAAACGCCGGCAGGTGCGATTTCTCTGCTTGCCGAAACGATTGGCGATGCTGCAGACGATCCCGATATGGTGAAGTATTTCGCAGGTCGCGTGTCCAAGGAATCCGAACGATTGACGGAATTGGTGCATCGTCTGATCGACTTGCAGAAGGCGCAAAGCGCGGCTGCGGTGCTGAATGCGGAACGGCTTTCCGTGCTTGCTTTGGTACGCGAGGCGATTGTTGAAAACCAAGTGAATGCTGAATCGAAGCATATCAGCATGGTGCTTTCGCTGAATGGCAAGCAGAAGCTGGTGCACGTCGAGGGTGCCGAAAACGCTGTTGACCGGGATGACGTGTTCATCAACGCCGACCATGAAACCATCAAAACCGCGGTGAAGAACTTGGTGGAGAACGCCATCAACTATTCTCCGGAACACACCACAGTCGCGGTAGGTGTCGGCAGTGGCGATGGCAAGGTCTCGATTCGTGTCATCGATCAGGGCATCGGTATTCCGGAATCCTCGTTGGATCGTATTTTCGAGCGATTCTACCGTGTCGATCCCGCGCGCTCCCGCGAAACAGGGGGTACAGGATTGGGCTTGGCCATCACCAAGCATTGCGTGCAGGATTGCGGAGGCACTATCGCCGTGTGGTCGCGTGAGGGGGAGGGATCGACCTTCACCATCACCTTGCCCCAGGCGAAATCGGAGCAAGACGAGGAATCTGCGAAATCTGAAACCGCGGAAATTAGTGAATCAGAGCAGCTTCCAATCGAATAATTCAAGCAAAACGAATAATTCAAGCAAATAACCAAATCAATCAACGTTCCAATCAACAAGAGCACACAGAGGAGAAGCACCAATGACGCGCATTCTGATCGTCGAGGACGAGGAATCGTATCGAGAGCCGCTGGTCTACCAGCTCACCCGCGAAGGCTACGACGTGTCCGCCGCTGCCACCGGTGAGGAAGGATTGGAACTGTTCACCAAAGGAGGCATCGATCTGGTGCTGCTCGATCTGATGCTGCCCGGGCTTGACGGCACTGCACTATGCCGCAGAATTCGTGAGCAAAGCCGTGTGCCGATCATCATGCTCACTGCGAAAAGCGCGGAAATCGACAAGGTGGTCGGTTTGGAAATCGGCGCGGACGACTACATCACCAAGCCGTACTCGTTCCGCGAGCTGCTGGCGCGGGTGCGTGCGGTGCTGCGACGCAACCAGATGGTGGCCGACGCGGCGGAATCCTCCGATGACGATATTCCGCTGATCTGCGGCGACATTTCCATGAAGATCGGCCAGCATGAGGTGATGGTGCGCGGAGAGAACGTGTTCTTCCCGCTGAAGGAATTCGAGCTTCTCGAATATCTCATGCAGAACAAGGGCCGTGTGATGACTCGCCACCAGCTGATCGACCGCATTTGGGGGTCCGATTACGTTGGCGACACCAAAACGTTGGATGTGCACGTCAAGCGCGTCCGCTCCAAAATCGAGGAGGATCCGGCGCATCCGAAATATCTGACCACCGTGCGCGGTTTGGGCTACAAAATCGACGTTCCTGCGGAATAAAGCGGAAATATCGCGATAGCTGGAAATATATAAGATAAAACACTGCGATTCCAGTAATCATTGTAAGTTGCCGAATAATTGATTATTGATTGATAACTGAATGTAAGACCGTGGTGTCACGGTAGTCGCCGAAGATCGGTGAATGGAAATGACGAAAACGTCCGAAGTGTCGTAGAGTGTTCATCTTCCGTTCACCGATTTTGGTTTTGCGGGACCCAAACCACCAATAGGCTTGACAGTGTCATGAAGAACGATGGCGACAACAGCATATGAAATGTCAGAAACATACGCCATCAGAATGTTGACAGAGGGAAAAGAATAATGCGTAATTCCATTCTCGTACGCTCCATTGCAGCTGTGTCCGGCATTGTGATGCTGGCTTCTGTCGCAGCTTGCGGCGACAACACTGCTTCCAACACTGATTCTTCGGCTAGCACCGACACCAAGACCACCGAAGCCGTGTCCGGCAACTTCTCCGGCGCTGGCGCTTCCTCCCAGCAGGCTGCTGTGGAAGCCTGGATCGCCGGCTTCCAGGGCACCAACCCGGATGCCAAGGTCGCCTACAACCCGTCTGGTTCCGGCGCTGGCGTTTCCACCTTTCTGACCGGCGCCACCGCATGGGCCGGCTCCGATGCCGCCCTGTCCAATGACGAGGTCGAGCAGTCCAAGAGCGTGTGCGCTTCCGGCAACGCCTTCGACATCCCGGTCTACGTCTCCCCGATCGCCGTGGTCTTCAACCTCAACGGCATCTCCGGCAAGGGCAAGACCCTGAACATGGACGCCGACACCATCGCCAAGATCTTCGACGGCAAGATCACCAAGTGGAACGATGACGCCATCAAGCAGCAGAACCCGAAGGTCGACCTGCCTGATCTCGACATCACCGTGGTGCACCGCTCCGACAAGTCCGGCACCACCAAGAACTTCCTGAGCTACGTCAAGGATGCTGCTGGCGACGCTTGGAGCTACGAGCTCGGCGAGAACTGGCCGAACGAGGTTGGCCAGGGCGCTAAGGGTACCTCCGGCGTGATCTCCACCGTTCAGCAGGCTGACGGCACCATCGGCTACGCCGATGCTTCTCAGGCTGGCGAGCTCGGCACCGTTGCGGTGAAGGTCGGCGACGATTACGTGCCGTTCTCCGCTGAAGCCGCTGCCAAGGTTGTGGACGCTTCCCCGCTCGACGAATCCGCCACCGGCGACAACCGCGTGGTCGTCAAGCTCGACCACAACACCACCGAGCCTGGCGCCTACCCGATCGTGCTTGTCTCCTACGACATCGCCTGCCCGGCATACAAGGATGCCGACACCGCCAAGTTCGTCAAGTCCTGGCTCACCTACGTGGTCAGCGACGAAGGTCAGCAGACCGCTGCCTCCGCAGCAGGCTCCGCTCCGCTGTCCGACACCATGCGCCAGAAGGTCCTCAAGTCCATCGACGCCATCGAAACCAAGTGAGCTTTGATACAGTAAGCGATAGGCTCTCGGTGAACGGCAACTGACCGTCTGTTTCAGGCCGCAGCCGCAACATGAAAGCGGGTGCGGCCTGAAACGGTACCTGCAGGTAAAACAAAAAACGCAGTCATCGCAAGTAATCGCAGATCTGTTTCAAACAATCGCAAGTTAAGGAGAACCCGTGAGTTCGCAAAGCAAAACGGCACAGCAGCCGGTGAGCGGCAAAAACGCGGACAAGGTGTTCAAGGGCGTGGCCTACGCCTGCGGCATCCTGATCCTCGTAGTGCTCGCCGCCGTCGCGCTGTTCCTGCTGTTCCGCGCATGGCCGTTGATCGGCGGCGATCAGCAGGCCAACAGCGACACCATCAGCAACTTCACCGGCGGCAAGGCCTCCAGCTTCTGGGGCTATGTCGGACCGCTGCTGTTCGGTACTGTGTTGATCTCCGCGCTGGCACTGTTGATTTCCTTCTTCGTGTCGGTCGGCATCGCATTGTTCATCTCGCACTATGCGCCGAAGAAGCTCGCCACCGCCTTGAGCTATGTGGTCGATCTGCTCGCCGCAATCCCGTCCGTTATCTACGGTCTGTGGGGTGGTCTGGTGCTGGTGCCCGCCATCTACCCGTTCTGGAATTGGGTGGCCAAGTATCTTGGCTGGATTCCGCTGTTCGCAGGTCCGGCCGCCAATCCTTCCCGTACCGTCGCCACCGTGGCCGTGGTGCTGGCAGTCATGATCCTGCCGATCATCACCTCCATGTCTCGCGATATCTTCCTGCAGACTCCGCGCCTTCAGGAAGAGGCCGCGCTTGCTCTTGGCGCCACCAAGTGGGAAATGGTCAAGCTTGCGGTGCTGCCGTTCGGCAAGTCCGGTGTGGTGTCCGCTTCCATGCTTGGCTTGGGTCGTGCGCTTGGCGAAACCATGGCCGTGCTCATGATCCTGTCTCCAGGTCTCAACTACTCCATCAAGCTGCTGCAGGCTTCGCAGAACCAGACGATCGCAGCCAACATCGCCGCGCAGTATCCGGAAGCCAACAATCTCGGCGTGTCCGTGCTGATCGGCACCGGCCTGGTGCTGTTCCTCATTACTTTCGTGGTGAATTTCATCGCCCGTAAGCTTACCGAGAAAGCGAGTGCGTGATGACCGCAGTGAATAACAACGCTTCTCCGATGGACGGTGCCCCCGTCATCGATTT
>ENA-OQES01000063-OQES01000063.1-human-gut-metagenome-genome-assembly--contig:-NODE-63-length-43896-cov-3.344582_pt1 | contig 43896 bp, 57 predicted proteins | sample MGYA00242798_ERZ504641 | MGnify/ENA primary metagenome ERZ504641 (study PRJEB26092, sample SAMD00036327) | human gut metagenome | host: Homo sapiens | study: EMG produced TPA metagenomics assembly of...
ATTAAGATTTTCTAAAAAATATTGACTATCAGTCAGATTTTAGTGTATAAGATTAAAAGTGACCGATAGTCATAAATAAATACAACAGGAAAACATTCATTATAGGAAAAAATCAGATCAGGAGGATGTCTTATGAACCGTAATCGGAAATGGAAAAAAAGCGGTCGCTTCTACGACAGCTGTTATGTTAAGTGCATGTATGGTAGGGATGCCGGTGCTGACGGCAGACAGTGCAGCTCCGGAAAAAAGAGGAAACCGTTTATGTAAATATGGATGCATCTGGTAATGTAGAGAAGATCACAGTCAGTGACTGGCTGAAAAAATAACAGCCAGTCCGCAGAGCTGAGTGACAGTTCTTCTCTGTCTGATATTAAAAATGTCAAAGGTGATGAGACCTTTACCCAGGATGGCGAGAAACTGACCTGGCAGGCAGATGGTTCCGATATTTATTATCAGGGTACGACCGATAAAGAACTTCCGGTTACCGTAAAACTGACCTATTATCTGGATGGTCAGGAGATCTCTCCGGAAGATCTGGCCGGTAAAAGCGGAAAAGTAAAGATCCGGATTGATTATACGAATAACCAGAAAGAGACAGTAAAGATCAATGGGGAAGACCGTGAGATCTACACTCCGTTTGCCATGATCTCCGGAATGATCCTTTCTCAGGAAAATTTCAGTAATGTCAAGGTGACTAATGGTAAGGTGATTTCTGACGGAAGCAGAAATATCGTTGTAGGTGTGGCTCTGCCGGGGCTTTCCGAGAGCATTGGTTTTTCCGATACGAAGGATCTGAAAGATATTGATATCCCGGAATATGTAGAAGTAGAAGCAGACACCACAAACTTCAAACTGGATATGACGGCAACGGTAGCAACGACCGGTGTTCTGGAGGATCTGGGAATCGAGGATCTGGATGATCTGAAGGATTTGAAGGATTCACTGGATGAACTGACAGAGAATTCCCTGAAGCTGGTAGATGGAAGCAGCGATCTGGCAGACGGAACCAGTGATCTGAAAGATGGTGTGGATGAGCTGGCTGATGGTGTGAGTGATCTTTCCGACGGTGCTTCTGATCTTTATGATGGAGTGAAAAAGGTAGATGACGGAACCGGCGATCTTCAGGATGGAGCCGGACAGCTGGCAGACGGAGCCGGTGATCTCCAGGATGGAGCGAAACAGCTGGCAGATGGAACGAAGACACTGGCAAGTGGCGCATTCCGGGCGGTAACAGTTCTCTTTCCCGGCTCCTAGCAAAGCGATGATTGTATTGCATGTACCATCGTTTTTTCAGTTCCATCATGCCACCTTTCAGGCTTAGCTGGCTTTCTTTGGCCATTCTTACCTTTTCTACTTTGGTACGGTTGCTGAATGCTTCCTCCATATTCTTTAGATTGGCGGCACCGCCGGTAATGATAGCTCCTGCCAGCAGTTTGTCTTCATATCCCGAAAGAACAATCTGGTTCCATACATTGGCCAGTATCTCATTGACACGCGCTTCTACGATGTCTTCCAGTAAGTGTGACTCAATACTGCATTTCCCGTCCAGCGAGTAGGTAGGGTTGTCATCTCCGTCTTCCGACTTGTCGGCATAGGCATTGCCGTATTTCTTTTTCAGTTCTTCGGCATCTTCCTCTTCAATCTGCTGGCTGCAAATGTCTTTGGTGATGTTGCTTCCTCCCAGTGGGATGACTGCCAAATGGCGGAGTATGTTGTTTTTGTAGACAGATACGGTAGTCGTATCTGCGCCAAAGTCGATGAACATGCAGCCCGAACGTTTTTCACTGTTGGTCAGTACGGCATTGGCCAGAGCCAACGGTGAGATGATGTAGTCGGCTATTTCGATTCCTGCCTGTTTGAAACATTTGTCAATGTTCTGCTTCACGCTGCTGCGGGCGATGATATTAAGGAAACGCCCTTCTATATGATCGCTGGGAACTCCTACAGGATCGGCCAGCAGGTTGATGCCTACTTTATATTCCTGGGGGGCCACTTCCAGTATTTCCTGGTCTATGATGGGGACTTCGCGGTTGCTGTCCATGATGGAGTCAATCAGTTCCTGTGAAATTTTGGTTTCTTCTTCCAGATGACGTACCTCCGTATTACGGATGGTGCGTAGAGATTGTCCTCCGATACCTACATAGACCTTTCCGATAGAAGCCTTTAATGTCGATTCCAGTTTCTTGATAATCGAAGTAAGGCTTTGTGCGGTTTTGTCCAGATTGTAAATCACTCCCTTACGGATAAAATCCGAAGAGTTTTCGCTGGCGAGGGCCAGCACTTGTATGCTTCCGTCCGCATGTTTCTTTCCTGCAATACCTGTGATCTTGGAGGATCCCAGTTCTATTGCTACTATAAAATCTGTTGCTGCCATATCTTACTTCTCTTTTTTAGTACAAATAATCTGATTATTAAATTCCAGACTGATGCGGCTGTACTTGTTCCAGCCTACTTGGTTCAGTCCTTTCTCATAAAAAGTTTTTAGTTTCTCGAACTTTTCCTCATAATTCCCGGGCTTGCCTAAGAATATGATATGTTCGCCAACCCGTGGAACCAGTTCCAGTTCTTTGGCTTGTGTCACGTTGATCTGCTCTATCTGGGCATCCCATAGCGGATGGGCCTGTAGAAAGACTCCTAAGGTATATAGTTCCTTGACGGCAAAATCACGATCCACGTATCCTGTAACAACAGCTACGTGTGCCGAACTGTTGGGTATCGGCATGAATTTTTCCTTTATTGTCAATATAATAGTTGTCTCCGTTGTTTGCCATCACTCTGAGGATGGGGAGGCGCTGTGTCACTTCGATACCTATCTTGCATCCCGGTGTACGGTAACATTCCACATTTTCAATCAAGGGATGTTGGCTGAGTTCTTCTTCCAGCAGGCGGGTGTTGATGTCGCCCATCTTCTTACCCACAGGGGAGAGCTTCTTACCGTTCAGTAAGCGGAGTATCCCTTTCTGGCTGATGAAACCATGGTCTATACTGTCCTTGATAATCAATTCCATACCCTTGCAAACCTGGTCGGCAGGCTTGGTGTTGAAAGCGGTAACGGCTACAATAAGGTAGGCGGTTATCAGCAACAGAAACAGGAGTATGAGAATTTTCTTTATCATTTTTCATTCAGTAATCCGCAGATTTGGGGTACATGAGTTATCTATGTCGCCCGCACCCAGGGTCGATTAATGACTTCTATATCTTTCTTGCTCATGTACGTCTAGAATTTCTTCTTTCTTGCACATGCTCTTCTCGATGCCCGGACGCAGATGGTCGTAAATCAGTTTGCTGGTGACGCCGGGGATGGGTTGCTCGCGTGCCGGATAGATATCTACCAGGATGACTTCGTCCAACAAGGAAAGGCTGTCGGCGAAATCTTTGTAGAAATCACGGGTACGTGTGTAGAGGTGCGGCTGGAAAACAGCCGTCAGCTTCTTGTCCCGATAGAGGGCACGCATGGAGAGTATGCTTTGTTTTATCTCGGAAGGATGGTGCGCATAGTCGCTCAGGAAAACCACCTTGTCGTTCTTTATCTTGAAATCGAAACGACGGTCTACTCCGCGGAAACTTGCCATACCTCTCTTTATTTCTTCGTCAGTCAATCCGCTCATCTGCGCCAAAGCCATGGCGGCTACCCCGTTCTCAATGTTGATGCTGACGGGGACACCCAACTGTATATTGGGGATATTTCCCAAGGGTGATACGTAATCAAAGAAAATCTCACCGTTCCCAATACGGATATTCTCTGCATGAAAGTCACCCTCTTCTTGGGAATAGGTGTACAGTTTCACACCATTCTGCAAAGCCGGTTGCAGCTCGATGCCTTTACGTACAATCAATGCACCTCCCGGCTGGATGAGTGAGGTATATTTGCGGAAGCTTTCCAGATAAGCCTCTTTGGTTCCGTAGATATCCAGATGGTCGGGATCGGTTGCGGTGATCACCGATATGTAGGGCGAGAGCCAATGGAAAGAACGGTCGAACTCGTCGGCTTCAATAACCATGTATTCACTGCTGTCAGACAATAGCAGGTTGGTGCCGTAATTCTTTGAGATGCCTCCCAAAAAGGCGTTGCATCCTACATGGGATTGGTGTAACAGATGGGCTGTCATGGTAGAAGTGGTGGTCTTACCGTGAGTGCCGGCTACACAAAGTCCTTTTCCTGCATGGGTAAGCATTCCCAATACCTGCGAACGTTTATGTATCTCGAAACCGTTTTCCCGGAAATAGGTAAACTCTTTATGTGTATCGGGGACAGCCGGAGTATAGACAACCAATGTAGTTGCCGGGTCGCGGAATGCATCCGTTATCAGTTCCGTGCTTTCTTCGTAATGGATGGCTGCTCCTTCTTCTATCAGCTTTTCTGTCAGTTCACTGGGCGTACGGTCATATCCGCCTACCTTCTTGCCTTTTGACAGGAAGTAGCGTACCAATGCGCTCATGCCGATACCTCCGGCACCGATGAAATAAACTGATTTTAATGTGTTAACGTCCATTTTCTTTTCTGTATTTATCAGCCAGTTTGAATACCTCCCGGGCAATAACGTTGGCTGAGTCGGTAAAGGCTAATTTAGCAATATTTGTACTTAAACTTTTCAATGTTTCCGGCTGTTTCACGGTTTCAACCGCTTTGTCCAGCAGAGCTTCTTTGGCAGCGGCGTCCTTGATATAGAGTGCTGCGATTTTTATTGACCAGCGCCAGTGCGTTCTTGGTCTGATGATCTTCGGCCACATTAGGCGACGGAACCAGAATGACGGGTTTCTGCAACAAACAGAACTCGGAGATGGAACCTGCTCCGGCACGGCTGATTATTAAATCGGCAGCACTGTATGCGGCGGCCATATCGCTGATAAAATCGGTTACGTGGAGCATTGGTAACTCACCGGCCTGGGCTACTGCGGCGCGTGCTTCGCCGATATATATTTTCCCGGTTTGCCAGATAAACTGCGCGCCGGATGCTTTAATCTTGTCCAAACCTTCCATCACGCAGTTGTTGATGGTGCGTGCTCCCAAGCTTCCTCCTACAATCAGGATTGTTTTCTTGGATGGGTCCAGCCCGAAGGAGCGGATAGCCTCTTCACGGCTGATGTGATGGTTGCGCAGTCCTTGGCGGACAGGGTTTCCGGTCAGGATAATCTTGTCTTTTTCAAAGAAACGTTCCATGCCGTCGTATGCCACGCATATTTTGCAGGCTTTCTTTGCCAATAGTTTGTTGGTTACTCCGGCATAAGAGTTCTGCTCTTGTATCAGTGTCGGAATACCCATCATCCCGGCCATTTTCAAAGTAGGACCGCTGGCATATCCGCCTACACCTACTGCTGCATGTGGCTTGAAATCCTTGATGACTTTTACGTGCCAATAGCTGGCTTTTGACCAATTTGAAAAGAACCGAAACATTTTTCAATAAGTTCTTACGGTCGAATCCGGCAACAGGTAATCCTTTTATAGGGTATCCGGCAGCAGGAACGCGTTGCATCTCCATTCTGCCTTCAGCGCCTACGAACAGGATTTCCGCTTCGGGATGTTGTTCCTTGATGGCGTTGGCAATAGAGACTGCGGGGAAAATGTGTCCCCCCGGTTCCTCCTCCGCTGATGATGATTCTTAAATTTTCTTCCATAATTCCTTTTAGTCGAATTATTCGCAAAAGTATAAATAATACCTTTTAAAATGAATGGTTTATATTATATTTCTTCTTTCGGCTCCCGCTTCCCGGCTGCATTCAGCATTGCCTTCAAGTCATCGGGCAGCGAGTTCTCCTCCGGCGGGAGGAAAGTGGTGGCATTGTCACCCGACGGAAGTGTGGTAATGGCTTCCTGCATGGCAGCTACCATTTCCTGATGCCGTTCGGTCTTGGCTGCCAGTTCGGCTTCTTTCTGCGCTTGTTGCTCGGCGGCTTTCTGTTCTTCTTTCTCAGCCACGTAGCGGCTGACACTTAATATCATACCGATGTAGGCGCAGTTGATGAGTGTAGAGGTTCCCCCTTTGCTGATAAGCGGCAGGGGTTGTCCGGTGACGGGGGAACAGACCTACGGCCACCATCATGTTAAGCATCGCCTGAGATACCAGCAACAGGGCGATGCCCATCACCAGAAAGGCAGGAAAATCTTTTTTCACTTCTTCGGGCTATTTTACCCGCCCGCATCAACAGCCAGATGTAGAGAATCACTACAAAGGCGCCTCCCAGCAACCCCAGCTCTTCTATGATTATAGCAAAGATGAAGTCCGAGAATGCTTGTGACAGGAAATCCCGCTGCACACTGTTACCCGGCATCTTTCCTATGATGTTGCTGGAGGCGATAGCAATATTGGCGTGTGCTATCTGGGCGTCCTTGTCTATATCATATTTGGCGGCGGGAACGGCTTCTTTGTCCTCAAAGAAGCCTTTTATACGGTTCTGCCAGGTTTCTACACGGTGCATCATGGGGACTTTGTTCAGTTTGTGTGTGGGCATAATCATCACTATGCCTACAAAAAAATGCCACCATAACTCCGGCTATTCCCATTAACTTGGCCAATTGCTTCCAGGGTACCCGGCCGATCACCATCATTAAAAAGACTACTCCGAAAAGCAGTGCTGCGGTAGAGCCGTTTTCGGGAGCAATCAGAATGAAAACAATTCCGGTGATCCACATGATATATTTAAATGCTTTCGGATTGGCATTGTCTTCTTCCTGAAATTTGGATAGAATAAATGCGGTGACAATAATCACGGCCATTTTTGCCAGTTCGGAAGGCTGGAACTGGATACCGAAGAAAGTCATCCAACGGGCTGCACCATTGACACGGTCTCCGGTAATCAATCCCATACCCATTACAAATATCAGCAATAATGTCGATAGGGGTAGCAGGAAGACGGGAAACACACGGAAATATTTGTAGGGAATGTTATGTACCAGTACCACAATGCACACACCTACCATCAGGATGACACTGTGCTGGGTGATAGGTCCCCAATGATCCCCACTTTTGTAGGTAAGCGTGCTGGCGGCACTAAATACCTCGACGATAGAGATCAGACAAAGAAACAGGAAAATAATCCAGATTACTTTGTCGCCCTTGAACAAGTCTTTTATCAGATCCATTATCTATATACCTTAATACTATATTACAGGTTTCTTACACATTCCTTGAACTGCTCGCCACGGTCTTCGTAACTTTTGAAAAGGTCGAAGCTGGCGCAGCATGGACTTAATAGTACGGTTTCGCCTTTCTTGGCCATCCGGTAAGCAGCGTCTACGGCATCCTTCATGCTTTGTACATCGGCTACAGGCAGGCCGAACTTGTCAAAGAAATCATGCAATTTCTCATTGTGCAATCCCATGTAGATCAATCCGGTACATTTTTCTTTTACCAAGTCGGCAATTTCGTTATAGTCGTTGCCTTTGTCTTTCCCGCCTAATATCAGGATGGTTTTGGTTTTCATGCTTTGCAAAGCATACCAGCAGGAATTCACATTGGTAGCCTTGGAGTCATTGATGTAATCCACCCCTCTTACCCGGCAGACTTTTTCAAGGCGGTGTTCCACTCCCTTGAAATCACCCAAGGCCTCGCGGATACACTCTTTGCGGATACCCGCCAGGTTGGCAGAGATACCGGCCGCCATGGAGTTGAACAGATTATGGGTTCCGGTCAGCGCCAGTTCCTCCTGTTCCATGTTGAAAGCGATTGGTTCTGTAAAATAAACCTTGTCCTGTTCCACGTATGCGGCGGTTCCTTCCTCTTTCCTTTCGGCAAAAAGGGTAGTAATGGCCATGAATGCCATATTTGTGTAATTCACGCTGGATGATGGGGTCATCGTTCCAGAAGATGAAGGCATCGTCCGGGGTCTGGTTCTGGATAATGCGGAATTTTGCATCCACATAGTTTTGCATCTGGTGGTCGTAACGGTCCAGATGATCCGGTGTGATGTTCATCAATACGGCAATGTTGGCATGGAACTTGTACATGTTGTCCAATTGGAAACTGCTTAACTCGATCACATAATAATCATAGTTGCATTCTGCTACCTGATATGCCAGACTTTGGCCGATATTTCCGGCTAGTCCCACATTCATACCTGCTTTCTTGAAGATATGATAAATCAGCGAAGTAGTTGTTGTTTTTCCATTACTTCCTGTAATGCAAATCATTTTGGCATTGGTATAACGTCCCGCAAATTCTATTTCGGAGATGATAGGGGTGCCTTGTGACTTTAACTTAAGAATCATCGGGGCATCATTCGGAATACCCGGACTTTTGATTACTTCATCCGCATTCAGAATGAGAGATTCGGTATGTTTGCCTTCTTCCCATTCGATGCCTCGCTCGTTCAGCATGTTTTTGTATATGTCCTTAATCGTGGACATGTCTGAAACGAAGGTGTCGAAACCTTGTTTCTTTGCCAGAACGGCTGCTCCCGCACCGCTTTCTCCGGCTCCTAGTATGACAATTCTTTTAGCCATAATCTTCGTTTATCTTATCTTATCTTTAATGTAATAATCGTAATTGCAGCGAGTACGATGGTGACAATCCAGAAGCGTACCGTGATTTTTGACTCATGGAATACGCTGTTGGGTTTCATGAACAGATAACTGCAATTGGGGTCTAACTGTGCTAATGTAGTGCGGAAATGGTCGTGGATAGGGGCACGTTTGAATACGCGTTGCAAATGTCCTTTCATTTTTTCCGCTTTTGAAATATCTCACCTGTAGAATGACCGAAAGGTTTTCTACCAAGAAGATTCCACAGAGAATAGGTATAAGCAACTCTTTATGAATGATGATTGCAAATACCGCTATGATACCACCAATGGTCAAGCTGCCGGTATCGCCCATAAATACTTGGGCGGGAAAAGCATTGTACCAAAGGAAACCGATCAGTGCGCCGATGAAGGAGCAGATAAAGATTACCAGTTCTTCACTGCCGGGAATGTACATGATATTAAGGTATCCTGCATATTCGATGTGGCTGGATACGTATGCCAATATGCCTAAGGTAAGACCGATGATAGCAGAATTTCCGGCTGCCATCCCGTCCATCCCGTCATTCAGGTTGGCACCGTTAGATACGGCAGTAACTACGAAGATGGTAACTAATACGAAAATAATCCAACCTACAGCCTGGGCATTGTCTCCCAGAAAACCTACGAAATCAGCATAATCCAAATTGTTGTTCTTGAAGAAAGGAATCGTAGTTTTGGTGGACTTCTGATCTTGTTCCTTGTGCACCACTTCCACAATTTCTCCCCCTCTTTGTATTTCTACGTTCTCACGGATAACCACGCTCGGACTTAAATATAAGGTGAGTCCCACAATGAGTCCCAAACCTACTTGGCCGATGATCTTGAATTTGCCGTGCAACCCTTCTTTGTCTTTACGGAAGACCTTGATATAGTCGTCCAAAAAGCCTAACGTACCCAGCCAAATGGTGGTAATCAACATTAATATCATGTAAATATTATGCAGCTTTCCCAACAAGAGGCAAGGTATGAGAATTGCGACAATAATAATTATACCTCCCATCGTCGGCACACCAACTTTTTTCACATTAAAAGGGTCTATAGATGCGTCACGTTGGGTTTCGGTTATTTGTTTACGTTTGAGCAGGTTGATGAAATATTCACCGAAGATAGCTGAGATCAACAATGATAAAATGATTGCCATCAATGAACGGAATGAAACGTAACCGAACATACCGGCTCCGGGAAAATTCGAACTTTTCTAAATATTGAAATAAATAATATAACATCTTTTGGTTGGTTTATTCATTAGCAAAAATATCTCTTAATACTTCTTTATCGTCGAAATGGTGCTTTATACCTTTGATTTCCTGATAATTTTCGTGTCCTTTCCCGGCAACTAAAATGACATCTTTAGCTTGGGCCAGCATACAAGCTGTACGGATCGCTTCTTTACGGTCGGCTATGCTTATCACTTTACGCATATCCTCTTTAGTCAGCCCTGCCAGCATATCATTGATGATTTCCTGCGGCTCTTCAAAACGGGGATTGTCAGAGGTGATAATGACTTTATCGCTTTGCTTTACCGCTTCTTGTGCCATCAAGGGGCGTTTGCCTTTATCGCGGTTGCCGCCGGCGCCTACTACCGTAATTACATGACCTTTGCCATTCAGGACCTCGTGAATGGCATTCAGCACATTTTCCAAGGCATCCGGAGTATGGGCATAGTCCACAATGGCGGTGTATCCCTTGGGTGAGCGCAGTGAGTCAAAACGCCCGGCAACGGGGCGAAGAGTACTCAATGCCAGCAATACCTCTTCTGCCTTTTTCCCAAGCAGGCAGGCTGCTCCATAGACTGCCAGCAGGTTGGAAGCATTGAAACGTCCGATGAACTGTACATTGACTTCCACATTATTTATATCAAGCAGCATTCCTTCGAATCCATCTTCCAGCACTTTTCCTTTAAAATCACTCAAGCTGCGCAGCGAATAGGTGTGTACCTTTGCTTTGGTATTTTGAGTCATGACCAATCCGTTTTTGTCATCCAGATTGGTTAAGGCAAAGGCTGTTTTAGGCAGACCGTCAAAGAATGCTTTTTTGGCTTTCAGATAGTTCTCTACAGTTTTATGGTAGTCCAGATGGTCACGGGTAAGGTTGGTAAATATACCGCCTGCGAATTTTAAACCACCAATCCGTTTTTAGTGCTACAGAATGTGAACTTACTTCCATAAGGCATATTGCATCCTCATCTGCCATGCGCCCCAGCAGTTTGTTTAGTGTAATAGGGTCAGGGGTTGGTATGGTCAGTTGGAATGGCTTCCTCATCTATATAATTGCATACAGTGGAAATGAGTCCTGTCTTATATCCGAATTTACGGAACATATTATATAATAAGGTGGCAATAGTCGTTTTTCCGTTGGTGCCTGTAACACCGACCAGTTCCAATTTCGAGGTGGGGTCGCCGTAAAACGTAGTTGCCAGTTTCCCGACAACGTCTTCCGTATCGTTCACTTTGATGTAGGTAACATTCTCAATCAATGTCTCAGGAAGATTCTCACATACCACTGTACGGGCTCCTTTTTCTATTGCTTTTTGAATATAAGTGTGTCCGTCAGTCTGCGTTCCTTTTACAGCAACGAAAATATGACCAGGCTCTATCAGGCGCGAGTCCATGTTTATTCCCGAAATTTCTTGGGATGCATCACCTATGATTTCATTGACTGTTATTCCTTTAATAATCTTTTCCAGTTTCATATTCTTCCTGTTACACTGTTAATTTAATCGTAATTGTATGGTTTGTCCTTTGCGCAAAGTGTTGCCGGCCGGGATACTTTGTGACTTCACTTTACCGATGCCGGTAATGCGGGCTTTCAATCCCATGCTTTCAAGCAGATAGACAGCATCCTTTGCGCCCATACCAATAACACTTGGTACAAGTTTATTGTTAATGTCTTTTTTGTTGAATAATACATTGTCCGGATTACTAGTCACATTTCCCCATACCGGTTTGCCTTCGGTTGATTGTTCCGAAACTCCGGATGAATTTACATTTATCCGGTTCAGTACATAATGTGCCGCACTTATATCCCCGTTTTTCACATCCGGAATAAGGATAGAAGTTGAGTCTTTTGCTTCTTTCAAATCTTGTGCCAGATGTTTGGCAAATACGCGTTCGGCAATTTTACTGAACACGCTGCCGGCCATCAGACCACCCGAGGCGGGGAGTCCAGGTTTCTGGATGGCTACAATGCAACTGTATTTAGGCGCTTCTGAAGGAAAATATCCACAGAAACTTACCAAATAACGGCGTGTGCCATTCGTGTACCCGGCTTTTCCTTGTGAAACCTGTGCAGTACCGGTTTTCCCGGATACATGGAATTGCTTGGATCCTGCTTTCTTTCCCAGTCCTTCGCTGACGACTTTTTCCAAAATCGTTTGTATCTCGCTGATAGCCTTGGGGGAAGCGATGGCCGGGTTGAGTATTTCAGGAGCAATATCTTCCACGACCTGCCCGTCTTTGACTATTGATTTCACAAAACGGGGCTTGACCATTACTCCGTTATTGGCTATAGCATTATAAAATGCCAGTGTATTGATGGGGGGAATTTGGGTTTCATAGCCAATAGACATCCATGCCAGTGCAGTACGTGACCAATTGCTCAAGTCTTTGTTGGGGATGCGGATGTTCGGCTTGCCGGCACCGGGAATATCGAGATCTAACGGAGTGGCAATGCCTACTCGATGCAGTCCGCGTACAAACTTTTCCGGATTATCATGATAATGATCATCGATCAACCGTGATACACCGATGTTTGAGGACACCATCAATGATTTTGTTGTGTTGATAGTGCCGTAGCCTCCACGATGCCAGTTATGATCTTTCATATAGCGGCCGTGCATCATATAGACCCCGTTACCGGTTTCCACCACCGTTTCCGGAGTGATGACTCCGTCGTCCAGCGCTACCAGTATGGATGCGGTTTTGAAAGTAGAGCCTGGCTCCATCATGTCTGAGATGGCGTTATTGCGTATTTCTCTGTAAATGCCGTCATTGCATTTGGTCATGTTGACGATAGCTTTGATGTCTCCCGTCTGCACTTCCATCAGAATGGCAACGCCTACAGTAGCGTTGATTTCTTTCAATTCATCCACCAATGCTTTTTCTGCGATGTCTTGCATACCTACATCAATGGTCGTAATGATATCACAGCCATCTACAGGAGGAATATCTACAATGTTCAGGTATTTGTTCATTACCTTTTGACGGTGAGTGATACCGTTTCTGCCTTTTAATATGGAATCGTATGAAAGTTCCAGCCCGTTCTTTGCACCTTGTTCTATATCTGGATACATATCTCCCAATGTACGCATTGCCAGTGAGCCAAAAGGCTTTTTCCGTTGATTGAATGCCTGTTCATGGAATCCGCCTTTGTATTTGTTCAGGTTAAATACGGGCAGACGTTTTGCTTCTTTATATTGTATATAAGAAATGCGTTTGGGGTAGAGCAACCAACTGCGGCTCTCTTTTTTTGCTTCCGTTTTTGATGTGCTGTTTGAAAAAAGGCGGCACTTTTATCAGGGAATATTTCATGTAACCCTTTGCAGATTGTGTCAAGGTTTGCATAAAGAACTGAGTCTTTGATATGTTGTAGCTTCAGCCGTGTCTTTTCCTCTTCTTCGGTTTCGCCCTTCCTTTTATTTATCATGAAGTCCATGTAAATCTTATATTCGGGAAGGCTGCTTGCCATCAGCTGGCCGTCGGATGAGATGATGTTGCCACGGGTAGGACGTACGGTGACGTTTTCTTTTACAAAACGGTCGGCTACGTCTTTCCAGTATTGACGCTCGGCAAACATGATGACGCCGGCTTTGCAGATAATGGCAATGCCTATCAACACCATGACCAGGATGATGAAGGAGAAGCGGAGCATTATGCTTTTTTTGGTTGGGCATCATGGACTTAGTCTTTCTTTATTAAATAAGGACGGTTGGTAGCCGTTTGCAAGGGGCTGTCTTCCGTCGAAATATATTCTTCAATACGTGACTGGCGGCTCTTTTCCATCAGTTCGGAAGAGCGTGTCAATGCATCGTATTTGATATCGATCAAATCTTTTTTCAACTTGTCAATTTCAATGAGTTCCTGTTGGCTGCTATAACGGTTGTCTATGTATAGTACAGTCAGGATCATGATGAGAATCAGCAAACGGGTCTGTCTTTTGAAAAAGTCGTTCGCAAGGATATCTCCTCCCAATATGCTGCGGATAGACATATGCTTGGGCGAAGCAGATTGTCCGTCTTTGGGTTGTTGTGTATTTTGTTTCAGTTCTTCTTCCATCTCGTTATCTCTTTTCTGCAATTCTCAACTTGGCGCTTCGGGAGCGCGGATTGCGTGTCACTTCTTCGTTGCCGGCAACAATAACTTTGTTGTTGACTAGTTTGAAAGGTGTCTGTACATTACCAAAGAAATCTTGTTCGGCCTTGCCTTCTATGTTTCCGGTTTTCATGATATTCTTTACCATGCGGTCTTCTAAAGAGTGATAGGTGATTACTACCAGTCTGCCTCTCGGTTTCAGTGCCTTGGTTGCTGCATAAAGCATTTCTTTCAATGCTTCCATTTCCTGATTTACCTCTATGCGTAAAGCTTGGAACACCTTTGCGAGCTCTTTCTTTTCACGTTCCCGCCCGAAAAACGGTTTGATGACTTCGAGGAAATCACCGATGGTGACAATTTGTTTTACACCTCGTGCTTTAACGATGGCTGATGCCAGTTTGCGGCTGTTCTTCAATTCACCATATAAATAGAAAATATTAGCCAAACGTTCTTCGTCATAGGTGTTCACTACATCAGCAGCTGTCATACCTGCGCGTTTGTTCATCCGCATGTCTAATTTGCCCTCGAAGCGGAATGAGAATCCACGTTCGGAGTCGTCAAAGTGATGTGAGGAAACGCCCAGATCGGCCAAAATGGCATCCACCCCTTCCACGCCATAATAACGTAGGAAGTTGGGAAGGTAGCGGAAGTTACTACGCACAAAAGTGAAGCGGCTGTCGCTTACAATATTCTTCTCGGCATCTTCATCTTGGTCAAAACTATATAGATGCGCGGTGCTATCCAGCCGGCTTAGAATTTCCTTGGAATGTCCTCCGCCGCCGAAAGTGGCATCTACATAAATACCTCCGGGTTGGATGTTCATTCCGTCTACGCTCTCGTTTAATAATACCGGTACATGATATATCTGTTTTGCTTCACTCATTCTATTTCTACGTTGTTATTAGTTCCCATAATTTCTTCCAATTCTTTTCCAAAGTCCTCCGGTGTGATGAAGGGTTTGTCTGCTATTTCTTTAGACCAGATTTCTATAGTGTCGTCCAATCCGATAAAACGTACATCTTGCTGTATTTTCAGCTAATTTTCCAAATATCGTTTTGGAATCAGAAAGCGCCCGTTTCCATCCAATGTGATAACTTCTACATCCGAAACGAACTGACGGAAAATCATTTGGTGTCTGGAATTCCAGCGATTGAGTTTGCAACGTAGTTCGTTCATTTGTTCGTTCCACACATTTTCAGGGTAAAGTACCAGGCAGTCTTGGTAGGTGTCTTTGCGTAAAATCAGGCACTCCTGGGAGGCAGCTTGTAGCTGCTTCCTGAATACGGCAGGCAGGAACACTCTGCCTTTTGCATCCGTCTTTGCTTCAGAATTCCCAAGAAATCGCATGTTTACACCTTATTATATTGTTCAAGGTGTAAAATTACACAATTCCCCACAATTCCCCACAATATTTTAAGAAAATATTTCGAGAAGTTTTCAACAGGCTGTTAATGTAGCTAGTAGCTTGGTAAACAGGAGGTTTAAAATTAATAATTTTATGATAAAAATAATGGAAAGGGCAGCTTCTCGGAGGTTGAAAAACGAAACCAAACTATTGCACATTCGTTTTTGTTTTGCGCAAAAATGAAAGAATTTGTATAGTTTCATACACAAAAACTCTTAATTTCTTTAGAGATTAAGAGTTTTTTCTGTCATAAATTGCCAATATAAAAAAATGATAAGTTACTTTTGCATGGAAAAGAACGTTTGCAAAATGACTGACGACTCTATATTTTTAATCGACATAGAAAAGATATTGAAAACGAAAGCCGGGAAAAAACTATAAATATATTCCCCGTTTTGTCGTTTCGTACCTGAAGCATATCGTGCATCAGGATGAACTGAATGTCTTTTTAAAAGACTCCAAAAATAAAGTCGGAGTTGACTTTCTGGAAGCTTGTATGGAGTTCCTGGATGCAAAAGTGGAGATAAAAGGTTTGGAAAACTTGCCTGAAAACGGTAAATGCACTTTTGTCAGCAATCACCCGCTGGGGGGACAGGATGGAGTTGCTTTGGGGTATATATTGGGAAAACATTACAATGGTAATGTACGCTATTTGGTCAATGATTTGTTGATGAATTTGCATGGTTTGGCTCCTTTATGTATTCCTATCAATAAAACAGGCTCGCAATCCAGGGATTTCCCGAAGATGGTAGAGGCAGGGTTTGCCTCGGATAATCATATCATTATGTTTCCTGCGGGGTTATGTTCCCGTAGACAGGGTGGGGAAATCAAGGATTTGGAATGGAAAAAGACATTTGTCACTAAAAGTATTGAAACGCATCGTGATGTGGTACCTTTGCACTTTGAGGGCCGGAACTCAGACTTTTTTTGATAATTTGGCAAATATATGTAAGGCACTTGGCATTAAGTTTAATATTGCTATGCTTTACTTGGCAGATGAAATGTTGAAAAACCGTCATAAAACCTTTACCTTGACCATTGGAAAACCCATTCCTTGGCAAACTTTCGACAAGACAAAGACCCCGGCTCAGTGGGCGCAGTTTGTAAAAGATGTAGTCTACAAGCTATAATAGACAAAATGAGAGAAAAAATGATATGGAAGAAATTATTGCACCGATTAGCAAAGAGATTCTGAAGGCGGAACTTTCCGAGGATAAACGCCTGAGGTTTACGAATAAAAGTCATAATGAAATTTACGTCATAACGTATCAGGATTCGCCCAATGTGATGAAGGAGATTGGCCGGTTGAGAGAAATAGCCTTTCGTGCTGCAGGTGGCGGAACATGGAAAGGCGATGGATATCGATGAATATGACGTGATGGGAAAATCCATATAAGCAATTAGTTGTATGGAATCCTGAAGCGGAGGAGAATTTTGGGAGGTTATCGTTATCATTTTGGGGGATGAGGTGCAATTTGATGAACATTGGGAAGCCTGTGCTGGCTACTGCTCACATGTTTAATTTCTCGGAAGATTTTTTTGAAAGAATATTTGCCTTACACGGTGGAGTTGGGACGCTCATTTGTTACATTGGAATATCAGTCAACCCGTGCCGGTTCCAAGGGATTGTTTGCTTTGGATAATTTGTGGGATGGTTTGGGCGCATTAACCGTGATTAAGCCTAATGTGAAATACTTTTTTTGGTAAGATGACTATGTATCCTAGTTATCATCGTCAGGGGCGTGACATGATATTATACTTCCTGAATAAACATTTCGGTGATAAAGATAAATTGATAACTCCGATGAAACCGCTGGAAATAGAAACAGATAAGAAAATGTTGGAAAATCTTTTCTGTTATGATTCCTTTAAAGAAGATTACAAGATCTTGAATACGGAAGTGCGTAAGCTGGGGTATAATATTCCTCCTTTGGTCAATGCATATATGAGTCTGTCTCCTACAATGCGTATGTTTGGAACAGCGATTAATTATGGATTCGGAGATGTGGAGGAAACCGGAATTCTGATTGCAGTCAATGAAATTCTGGAAGACAAACGGGTACGTCATATCGAATCGTTTGTAAAGCAACATCCTGAAGCTATGAAAATAACTTCAGGCGCTCATCCCATACTGACCAAATAATCGGACTAATAGTAGTATTTGGGGAAACATTGTCAGGTGCAGATAAAATTTACAGGATTCATCTTGCTCGCATCTGACAATGTTTTTATTATACTGCCGGCAGACTGTTGCCTTTGATTTTCCGGTAGAGGTCGAGCGCATATACGTCTGTCATGCCCGATATGTAATCCAGCACGGCTTGAATTTTTCCATATAAAGTAGGTGCGTTGACATTGTACTGTCCGGATATGCGGTTGATAAGTAGTTGTGAATACGCTTTTTCCGGAGAGCGCACTGCATTAATCATCAGGTCAATCAAGGTACTGATAACCCTGAATCCTGCCAATTCTATGTCCAGCACATCGCTGGAACGATATATTCTTTGAAAGGCAATTGCAGAACAATTGTCATAGGCCTCTTTCAATGGACTGCAAATGTGCATTATCAGGGTGCCTTCAAATTCCCCGGTCAATATCTTTTCTTCATTTTCAGTGAATACTCGTGTGCATTCCTTTATCAGTGCGCCTATGACCGAAGAACGTAAATAAGCTATCTGTTCATTGACGTCTGTTACAATCCGGCAAACTTCTTCAATGCGTTTTCTTCTTTTCTCATCAAAGAACTGCATATACAGTCCTTTGGTTTCATCATGTGTCAGAAGTTTTAATTTATGTGCGTCTTCTATGTCCATCATCTGATAACAAATATCATCTGCGGCTTCTACCAGGTAGACCAACGGATGGCGTGCGTAGCGTAAAGGCTCATCCGGTTTGCTGAGCCGGATAATCCCTAATTCTCCGGCTATTTTCTGATAATCAGCCTCTTCGCTTAAGAAGAAGCCGAATTTTGATTTCTTTCCTGCCAATTGTGAGGAAAAAGGGTATTTTACGATGGACGCCAGTGTGGAGTAGGTCATCACGAACCCTCCTTTCCGTCTTCCTTCAAACTGGTGGGTGAGGATTCGGAATGCATTGGCATTTCCTTCGAAGTGGGTTAAATCATCCCATTCCATCGGTGAAAATTCGTTTTTTCAATGCCATTCCTTGTCCTTCCGAGAAGTAAGTTGAAATGGCTTTTTCTCCCGAATGACCGAAAGGAGGATTTCCCAGATCGTGTGCCAGACATGCGGCTGAAACGATGGAACCTATTTCCGATATATGGGAGTCGGCCAAGGCTGGGTGCTTCTTCAGAAGCTGGCTGGCGACATCGTTTCCTAAAGAACGCCCCACACAAGAAACCTCAAGGCTGTGAGTCAACCGGTTGTGTACAAATACGCTACCCGGTAAAGGAAATACTTGAGTTTTGTTTTGCAAACGACGGAAAGGTGCTGAGAAGATGAGACGGTCATAATCGCGTTGGAATTCGGTACGGTCATCTTTACGGGCCTCGTGTAGTTCTTCCATGCCGAAGCGTTTATTTGATATTAATTGTTTCCAGTTCATAATTCAGGCTTTATCTGTTTGCAAAAGTAAGAAACTTCCGTTTAAAAAACTGTAAACGCTTAGATAAATCCATCTAAATGTGTAAATTCGCACCTTATTAATCATGTGGCAATGTGTTGATTCGTCAATATGCCAATGGGCTGTATCATGTCTGGACTGTGTTTGTTGTCTGCAAATTATTAGCACATTGCCATATAAGCATATTGATAAATTATTAAAATTATGAAAATACAGGTAATCAATAAATCAAAACATGCTTTACCCGAGTATGCTACCGGGCAATCGGCAGGGATGGATATCCGTGCTAATCTTGACGAACCGATTGTGCTGAAAACCCTTGCAACGTTGTTTGGTTCCTACGGGACTTTATATCGCATTGCCTGAAGGTTTTGAAGCGCAAATCCGTCCACGTAGCGGGCTGGCTATTAAGAAAGGCATCGGAGTCCTGAATTCTCCGGGCACAATTGATGCCGATTATCGTGGTGAAATTTGTATTATCCTAGTCAATTTGTCATCTGAGGATTTTATGATAGAAGATGGGGAGCGCATTGCGCAAATGGTTGTAGCCCGTCACGAACATGCCGAATGGCAGGAAGTGGAGGTGTTGGACGAAACGGAACGTGGTGCAGGTGGCTTTGGACATACCGGAAAAAAGTAAAAGGAAACAATGAATAGAAGATTGAAATATGTGCCCATGCTATGTGTATGTCTGATAGGCATGCTTGTTTCATGCGGTACGGTGAAGAGAGCTTCCGGCTTGTCCGGAAATAAAGCTGTTGTGGAGGAAAAGGATCCGCTTACTCCGGAGCAGCGCCGTAAATACGACTATTTCATTTTTTGGAAGCGCTTAGGATGAAGGAAAAAGGTGACTTGGATGCGGCTTTCGAAATGTATAGTCACTGTTTGGACATTTATCCGCAAGGAGCCGCTACTTTGTTCGAAATTTCCCGCTTCCATATGTTTCTCAATCAGCCGGAAAAAGGGGAGGAAGCTTTGAAGAAGGCAGTGGATGCCGATCCTAAGAGTTTTTGGTATAAGCAAACTTTGGCAGCCTATTATCAAGGTAAGGGAAATTACCCGAAAGCCATTTATGTTTATGAGGATATGGCGAGCCAGTTCCCCTCACGTCTGGAACCGTTGATGGCTTTGATTGATCTCTATACCCGTACCAAGGACTATCAGCAGGTAGTTAATACATTGAACCGCCTTGAAGCCTTGGATGGGAAGTCTGAACAAATCAGCATGGAGAAATTCCGTATGTATCTGGCCATGAACAATGACCAGCAGGCATTTACGGAGATTGAGAATTTGGCGAAAGAATATCCATATGACATGCGTTATCTTACCATTTTGGGAGATGTCTATCTGAACAACGGTAAGGAAGAAGAAGCATACGAAACTTATCAGAAAGTATTGAAGGAAGAACCGGGCTATGCGCCGGCGTTGCTTTCCATGGCTTCTTATTACGAGCAAAAAAGGGCAGGATAGTTTGTATCAGGTACAGTTGGATACTATTTTGCTGAATGATAATGTGGATAGCGATACAAAGATGAACATTATGCGCCAGCTTATTCTGCGTTCCGAGCAAACGAACAAGGACAGTACGAAAATAGCAGGCCTGTTTACTTCTATATTGAAGGAAAAACAAGAGAATGCAGATATTGCTATGTTGGCGGCCCAATATCTTCTGACGAAAAAGATGGATAAAGAGGCAACCCCTGTTTTGCACCAAGTGCTTGAAATTGATCCGGAAAATACGCCGGCACGCTTGCAGCTATTGAGTTTTGCCATTCGTGAGCAGAATATGGATGAAGTAATCAAATTGTGTGCTCCAGCTTTAGAATATACTCCGGATGTATTGGAATTCTATTATTATATGGGATTGGCCTATCATCAGAAAGAGAAAACAGACGAGGCATTGGAGGTTTTTAAAAAAAGGAGTGAATCAAGTAACAGATAAAAGCAATAAGGATATCGTTTCTGATTTCTATGCCATTATGGGGGATCTTTATCATATAAAGAAGATGAATGTGGAGGCATATGCCGCATACGATTCCGCATTTGGTTATAAGGAAAACAATATAGGGGCCCTTGAATAATTATGACCCTATTACCTGTCTGTAGAGCGTAAAAACCTGGATAAAGCGGAAGAAATGAGTTACCGTACCGTAAAGGCCGAACCTACCAATGGTACGTATCTGGATACCTATGCCTGGATACATTTTTGAGAAAGGTAAATATGTAGAAGCAAAAAATTTACATTGACCAGGCTATGCAGAATGATGGAAGTAAAAGTTCCGTTGTTGTAGAGCATTGTGGAGATATTTACTATATGAATGGAGATCGTGAAAAGGCTTTGGAATATTGGCAACAAGCGGAAAAATTATCCAAGGAGCCTCCTCAAGAAGGTAGTGAAGAACGTAGTGAAAAGGAATTGAACTTATTGAGAAAGAAAATTGTACAAAAGAAATACTTTGCAGAATGATGAAACGTGTCTGTTTTTATTTGTTTAGCGCTTTGCTGATTATATTTATTTCTTCATGTTCATCTACCCGGAGTATGAAGAAAAGGGGTATCTATTGGCAATTTATCCGAGTCGGAATATATGGAAGAGCTGATTAGCCGTTCTCCGGGATGGGATGCAATTACTGCGAAAATGTCATTGGCCGTTGACTTGAACGGTAAAGGACCGACTAAAGTAAATGGTACGTTGCGCATGAAACGTGATGAAGTAATCCAGCTTTCTATCGCTCCATTTTTGGGTATTGAAGTGGCACGTGCTGAAATATCTCCGGACGGAGTTTTAGTGATGGATCGCATGAACAAACGTTATGTACAAGTTCCTTTTGATGAATTGAAGAATCTGGCAAAGGCTGATTTGGATTTTCATACTTTGCAGGCCTTGTTTATGAATGAAATTTTTCTTCCGGGAAAAAAGGTGCTGACTGTCCGTGATATTTCGTCCTTTGCTGTGCGTCCTGAAAACGAAAATGCATTAATAGAAGTTAAGAACGGCAAACATTTCGCCTACCGTTTTCGTACCAATACAAATGATGGGCTGCTGAAAGAAAGTCATATCGGCTTGTCCGGTACCCGGTACGGGATAAATTGGCGTTATGATAAGTTTCGTCCGTTGGAGCAGAGACAGTTTCCGGGAACTATGACGGTTTCTTTTGAAGGGGCTGCCAAACCGGTTACGGCTGTATTTGAACTTTCCCGCCTTTCTACCAATAAGGATTGGGAAGCTCATACCGAAGTGCCCGGAAAATACGAAAGAATAGAATTGCAAGATTTGCTAAAACAGCTTATTAAATAATGAAACGTATCTTCTTACTACTCATAGCCTGCTGCTTTTTAAGTACTATTTCAGCGCAAAGTACTCGGAAAATAAGGGAGCTTGAAGCCAAACGGAAGGAACTTCACCAGCAGATTGCCGAGTCTGAAACTTTGTTGCAATCTACCAAAAAAGGATGTGAAAAGCCAGTTGGACAACCTTGCTTTGCTGACAGGTCAGATTGAGGAGAGAAGAAAATATATCAATACCATAGAGAGTGATGTTCATACATTGACAAGTGAGATCGCTTCTTTACAGAAACAACTGAATAAACTTCAGCGTGATTTGAAAGACAAGAAGCGGAAGTATGAAACTTCGGTGCAATACATATATCGTAACAAGTCTGTTCAAGAGAAATTAATGTTTATTTTTTTCTGCCGAGAATTTGAGTCAGACTTACCGTCGTATGCGTTATGTGCAGGAATATGCAAACTTCCAGCGCCTTCAAGGAATGGAGATAGAACGTAAGCAGAAGCAAATTGCCGCTAAAAAAAGAGAAGTGGAACAAACTAAGCATGCCAAACAGAATCTTTTAAAACAGGGTGAGGTTGAAAAGGCCAAACTGGAGATTCAGGAAAAGGAGCGCCAGACTCTTTTGGCGAATTTGCAAAAGAAGCAGAAAGGTATACAAAGCGAGATAAGGAAGAAAAAACGTTCGGCTGAGCAATTGAATGCCCAGATTGACCGTTTGATTGAAATTGAAATAGAGAAAGCTAGAAAGCGTGCAGAGGAGGAAGCTCGTAGGAAAGCCGCTGCTGAGGCTGCCGCAAAGGCGGCAGCAGCTAAGAAAGCGGAGCGTGAAACTACGGGAGGGGCGTCCCGTTCTAAATCTACGGAAAAAAATGAGTCTACAAAGAAGGTCGCTCCGGTGGAGAAGTTCAGTCTGAATAATGAGGACCGCCAGCTGTCGGGCAGTTTTGAACGTAACCGGGGTATTTTTGCCGGTTCCCATTACCGGTCCATACGTGATTGTCAGCCATTACGGACAGTATGCCGTAGATGGTTTGCGTAATGTGAAACTGGATAATAAAGGGATTGATATCAAGGGCAAACCGGGAGCGCAGGCACGTGCCGTTTTCAATGGAGAAGTTTCGGCTATTTTCCAGTATAATGGTTTGAACAATATACTGGTGCGTCATGGTAATTACATCTCTGTCTATTGCAACCTTTCTTCCGTATCGGTTTCTAAAGGCAGCAAAGTCAATACACGTACCGTTCTTGGTACTATCCATACAGATAGTTCGGGTAATACGGTCTTGCATTTTCAACTTCGTAAGGAAACGGCTAAACTTAATCCGGAATTATGGTTGGGAAGATGAAAAAGATAAGTTCTCTTTCTGTATTTTATTACTTTGCGGTTTCTCGCAGCTTGTTTGGAAACTGAAGAATTTTCTGTAGTTCCTGTTCCTGAAATTTCTTCCATAATAATTCCTTCTACGGAAAGTATCTGGCCTGTTGCTATAAAGAATGCTGATCTGGCTGGAGATTGGTTATCTTTTTGATATGTAGTACAGGATAACTTTCTGTATAATAGCTTTTAAAGTATAAATATGTATTTGAGGAACAGTTATTTCCGTTCTAAAACTTGTCTGCTCTTTCAAAGAGAACGAAAAAACATTTATTATTAAAAATAAATCTCCAATTAGTTTTGAGTTCAAGTCTAATTGCGTACATTTGTCCCCTGCATTAAGTATCCTCATAGAAGTACATTAATACTTTTCCAACTTATTCTTTAGTGATGATGGTAGAATCGTTTGTCTCTCTGTAAGATTCCTAATAGCAAAACGCACTTAATTTTTTTATTAAAACATTTATTTTAAAATGAACAATTTTTATTGCAGGGCTTAACTATAATATGAGTGAAGCCGAACTTGGAGAATTATTTGCAGAGTATGGTGAAGTTGTTTCTGTTAAGATTATAATGGACAGAGAGACCGGTCGTTCTAAGGGATATGGTTTTGTTGAAATGGCTGATGATGAAGCTGGAGATAAAGCGATTGCAGCTCTTAATGAAGTGGACATGGATGGAAAAACTCTTTCTGTGTCAGTAGCTCGTCCTAGAGAAGAACGTCCGCGTCGTAGCTATGGCAACAATGGCGGTGGTGGTTATCGTGGCGGTAACAACAGTCGTGGTGGTGGCTATGGTGGTAGTCGCGGAGATAATGGCTATGGCGGTGGCAGAAACAGATATTGATCTGTATCTCTATAAAATATAAGGGAACCTGTCTTGGACATTTGAAATGCTGAGGCAGGTTTTTAAGTGCCTGTTCAGGATATCTTCAAAAGACTTTGGCTGTCGGTTAAAACGATTTAATCTTTCTTTTATTTATGGCAAACAGAAGATGTTCCATTGAGGGTAAAACGGTTAATTTATTAAGCATGGTCAATAATTTCTACATAAATTCCAGGTACTTCTCTCTTTTATAGAAAGGCTATAAGTATTATGCGTGTTATATTCAACTTCATTCTGGATTATTCCAACAAGAAAGAAGATGATTGAGTATGGAGAGATACTTGTTTCCTAGAAAATAGATTCCTGTGTCTGTGTTGTCAATAGTTCCAGCGCCTTGATTCCCATAACGGAATTTCCTTTTGGATTCAATCTCGGGCTCCACACTGCAACTGAATATCGTAGTGGGTAAACTGCGGCTATACCGCCTCCCACACCACTTTTCCCCGGAAGACCTACCAAATAAGAAAATTCTCCTGCTTCGTCATAGAATCCACATGTTTGCATGATGGCATTGATACGTTTCACTTGAGAGGCGGTCAGCGTGATTCCTTCGAATGTAAAAGCCTGTTTATGGTTGGCAAACGGCCAAAAAGGCTTTGGATAAATCATAACAACTCATTTCTATGGAGCATTGCAGGAAATAGAAATGAAGTACACGTTCTATGTCATTGTCGATGTTATGATAATATTTCAACAGGTTGGTGATTGCCGCATTCAGATAACCGTTTTCACGTTCGGACAGGGCAACTTCTTCATTATAATGAATTTGGTTATTTCCGCTGATTGAGCGGACGAAACGAAGATATTCTTCTTCGGGGTGTTTCAGATGGTTCAGCAGGATATCTGTCATTACAATGGCTCCGGCGTTAATAAAGGGATTCCGAGGAATTCCTTTTTCTACCTCCAGTTGTACTAGTGAGTTGAAAGCTGTTCCCGAAGGTTCTTTACCTACTCTTTTCCATAGATTATCTCCTTCAAGACTCAAACACATGGCAAGTGAAAAAACTTTCGAAATACTTTGGATGGAGAAGCCGGTGGTGGCTTCTCCATGCATGAAAGTTTTGTTTTGTATCGTATGGATACACATTCCGAATTGATCTGGGTTGATTTTGGCAAGTGCCGGAATGTAATCAGCCTGTTTGCCAATAGAGGCGTAGGGCTGGATTTCTTGATAGATGTCTTTTAGAATCTGTTGATAATCCATAATTTGGACGTTTTTATTTTTCTGTATAGTCACCATTGGCTTTGATGAGCTCGATCAACTTCTCAACAGCCTGATCTTCGGGAATGTTTTTTTCTATGCATTCTTTCTTTTTATAGAGGCTGATTTTTCCACGACCGGCACCTACATAGCCATAGTCGGCATCCGCCATTTCGCCGGGACCATTGACAATACAGCCCATAATGCCGATCTTCAGACCTTTCAAGTGCGAGGTAGCTGTTTTGATACGGGCGATGGTAGACTCCAAATCATATAAGGTACGACCACATCCCGGACATGAAATGTATTCCGTTTTGCTGGTTCGGATTCTGCCGGCTTGCAGGATACCAAATGCAGTGGTATCTACCACTATATGACTCAAGGGGCCTTGGTTGTACAAGAAGATTCCGTCACAGAGTCCGTCAAAAAAGTTAGTGCACCCATATCAGCTGCCGCTTTGATTTGCAGGTCTTCAGCTTTCGTTTCCTGATAGTATTGGAAGAATACGACCGGATTCTCTAACCCTTCATTCATCAGTTCGTGTGTCATGGCACGATATTCGCCGAGGCGGTTGGGATGATTGCTTTGGGCGATGATTACCACTTCGGGATGTAGTTTAAGGGCTGCGATTACTTCGTCATTCATAGCCATATAGGGCAGAAACAGGAATTTCAGATCGGAAACCGTGTGATGTAATTCTATCATCTGCTGGTAGTTAAATGCCGGATAGACATTTTTGTCTTCTGGATTCCATGCATTGGCATCTACTAGATAGGCTATATTGTTATCTCGTGATTGGGGCACACTTCCACCGCAATAAATATAGTCAGGTTTGAACTGAGGATTAGTTTCGAAAGACCCTTCCAGACGTTCGGCTATTACTACGGGAAGATTATCTCCTCCAATGTTTCGGACAGCCTTAGTCTTCCGGCGCCCCGGAGATAGGTAGTTGAACTGCGGAGCTTCTTTTCCAGGAATAAAAGGATGTCCTTCCCGAGTTAGTATATAATCAACCAGTTTGCGGCTACCGGAATTTCGTTTTCAGGAGCCTCGCTCAATGAAACACGAATGGTATCTCCCAAGCCATCTGCAAGGAGTGCGCCTATTCCTAATGCGGATTTTATTCTTCCGTCCTCGCCGTCCCCTGCTTCGGTAACCCCCAAATGAAGCGGGAAAGCCATGCCTTCCTTTTCCATTTCCTTTACCAGCAGACGGACCGTCCTGACCATTACTACGGTATTGGATGCTTTGATGGAAATAACCACATCGTTGAAATGTTCCGCAACACAGATACGCAGAAATTCCATGCACGATTCCACCATACCTTCAGGGGTGTCACCATAATGAGACATGATGCGGTCTGACAGAGAACCGTGGTTTACCCCGATGCGGATGGCGGTGTGGTTTTCCTTGCAGATATTTAGAAAAGGAATGAAGCGGGCACGTATCTTTTCTATTTCTTGCGCATATTCTTCGTCAGTGTATTCCAGTTTCCGGAAAGTACGTCCCGGGTCTACGTAATTTCCCGGATTGATGCGTACCTTTTCTGCATATTGTGCCGCTACATCGGCTACTTTGGGGTTAAAATGTACATCGGCCACCAATGGAGTATCATATCCTTGAGAGCGTAATCCGATATTGATATTCTTCAAGTTTTCGGCTTCACGGACACCTTGTGTGGTGAGGCGAACGTATTCACCGCCGGCATCTATAATGCGTTTGGCTTGTTCCACACAGGCTTCGGTATCCATAGTGACGGTATTTGTCATGCTCTGAATACGGATGGGGTTGTTGCCACCCAAGGGAGTGGCTCCGATATTCACTTCGGAAGATTCGCGGCGGGAGTAATTGAATAAATCCATAGTTAGTGATTAGTGGTGAGTGGTTAGTGATTAGTGGGCTGCGCTGAAATATTAACCACTTACCACTAATCACTAACCACTAGTTAATTTGTTTTATATTCAAACTTGACTTCTTTCAGTTCTTCGTTGGCTTTCACGATTTTCTTTTTCAAGCCGGTCTTGTAGTCTGCAAACTTGGTGGCTAGTTCTGTATCACTCAATGCTAGCATTTGTACGGCCAGAATAGCTGCATTCATGGCTCCATTGATTGCTACGGTAGCTACAGGAATTCCGGGAGGCATTTGGATGATAGAATAAAGTGCGTCTACGCCATCAAGAACTGAACCTTTAACGGGGACACCGATAACAGGCAATGTGGTATTTGCAGCAATGACACCGGGAAGTGCGGCAGCCATGCCGGCAGCGGCAATGATGACTTTAATTCCACGGCCTGCAGCATTTTTCGCAAATTCCTCCACAGCTTCGGGAGTGCGGTGTGCCGAAAGGGCGTTCATTTCGAAAGGTACGTGCATCTCGTCCAGTAATTTGGCAGCTTTTTCCATTACGGGAAGATCGGAAGTGCTACCCATGATAATGCTTACGATAGGTTTCATTGTTTTTTGTTATTGTTTGGTTTATATATTTACTTCAAGCACGGGTTATACGGATGAACGCGGATAGAAAAATCCGTGAGGTCCGCGTAATCCGCGCTTGAACAATTCCTAATGGGAATCTATATTATTCGTTGACTAATGCTTTATATCCTTCAGCATCCAGCAAATTCGTTAACGTCATTAGAGTCATTGGGCTTAATCTTAATCAGCCACCCTTTACCATACGGGTCTTGGTTTACTAATTCGGGATTGTCGGCCAATGCTTCATTCTGTTCCAAAACTTCTCCTGAAACAGGAAGGAACAAGTCCGAAATCGTTTTTCACTACTTCAATAGTACCGAAAACTTCATCTTTTTGCTAAAGTTTCTCCTTCAGTTGTGATATCTACGAATACGATGTCACCCAGTTGCTCTTGTGCATAATCAGTGATGCCTACATAAGCTATATCACCTTCTACTCGTATCCATTCGTGTTCTTTGGTATACTTTACATTGCTTGGAAATTCCATAATGCTTTCAATTTATAAGGTTAATACTAATTTTTTTCCAAATAAACAAAATTCCAATGACACCACAAAATCAATCCGACAATAAATCCGGCTAAAACTTCTAATAAGGTATGCTGTTTTACAATGATACGGGCTGTGCCAAGCATCCCGGATAGCAAAATGAAAAAACCAGAGCCACCATACAGGATTGAAAATTTGAATATAAAGCTGTAGGATAATAATCCGCCTACCATCATGCCGCTGCTTGCCACGTGTGTGCTGATTTTCCACTTGAAATTGATCAGCGTGCAAAGGATCATGCAGATGAGGGCGGCTACGATAATACCTGACATATAGCGGGGCAGGTGTATCTTATACATGGTGATGAGACAGGTGACATAGCTGATGATAGTCAACGCATATGGTACGAAACGTTTTTCGCGGTGTCCCAATTCATGAATACCCCAACCGTTTATTTTTTGGAACAGGTAGATGGCGAGCATCGGCATCAGAATGGTGAAACAGTAGACTATGCCCAATACTATCAGTTTGTACTGGATGGGCATGATACGAAGATAAGTGAAGAAAAAAATGCAGGAAAAAGTGCCACAAAAGGAATCATAAAAGGCGTGAATATGCCTGATATGATACGTGAACTGACTTCAAGCGGACTGTTTTTCTTGCCTACTGCTATTGTTTCGGTTGTTTCGTTAGCTTCCATATAATTTATATTACCTTCTTAATCGTGCGACGGGTATGTTAAGCTGTTGGCGGTATTTGGCTACAGTACGGCGGGCTATGGGGTAGCCTTTCGTTTTTAGTGTTTCGGCCAGTTCATCATCAGTGTACGGTTTTTCCTTGTCTTCGGTGTCTACACATTCTTTCAGAATACGCTTGATTTCGCGGACAGAGAGTTCTTCACCGTCTTCGGTAGTGTAACCGTCGCTGAAAAAGAATTTCAACGAATAGATACCATAGTTTGTTTGTACATATTTGCTGTTGCTTACCCGTGATATGGTGGAAATATCCAATCCCGAGCGTTCGGCTACATCTTTTAGGATCATGGGCTTTAGCAGGGATTCGTCTCCTTCCAAAAAGAAGGGGCGCTGAATATCTATAATGGCTTGCATGGTGGTGAGCAACGTATGTTGTCGCTGTTTTACGGCGTTGATAAAACCTTGTGCGGCATCTACTTTTTGTTTTAGGAACATCAGTGCGTCCTTTGAGGCTTTGCTCTGATTGTCTTTGTTGCGGGTGTGTTCATCCAGTAGTTCGGTGAACTGGCGGCTCAGACGCAACTCAGGAACATTACGATTGTTTAAACTTAGAGTAATGGTGTCATCCTCATACGTTTCTACAATGAAGTCGGGAATGATCTGCTGCATATTTTTACCCATTGCTTCACCCAGTGAACTGCCCGGACGAGGATTCAGTTTGGTGAGATCGCTCACCGCCTCATTATATTGTTCTTCGGTAATACCTAGTTTTGGATAATCCTTTCTTTGTTTTTGCGGGTAAACTCATCACAGCATTTACCGATGATGTCCAGTTCTATTTGTTTTAACGGTGAATCGGCTTTTCTTTGTATTTGTAGCAGAAGACATTCTTGTAAATCTGCGGGCACCGATACCTGCCGGATCAAAGTCTTGGATATTTCCAAGATTTTCATTTAATTCCTTCTCAGTGGTATAGATGCCTCGATAGATGGCAAGTTCATCCATGATAGACTCCATATTTTTGCGTAACAGGCCGTCATCGTCCAATGAACCGATCAAGTATTCTGCTATATCTCGTTGTTCTGGGGTAAGTTCCTGCATCTGCAACTGGTCTTTCAATATTTCATAAAAAAGATACGGCATCCGAGAAAGGGATTTCTTCGGCTACTCCTTCTTTGGAACGATTATGTTCCTGTAGTTTATAATCGGGAATATCATCTTCGATTGCTGTAATCGCCTAATGAAAATCTTCGTTCGAGTCTGTATTTCCGTCATTCGTTCTCAACGTATTCTGTGTTGTCATCTTCATTTTCGGGCATTTCTTTCCCTTCCTCCAGGGCCGGATTATCCAGTATTTCGGAATGGATACGTTCTTCCAGCTCCACAGTGGGCAGTTCCAGCAATTTCACTACCAGTATCTGTTGTGGAGATAAGGTTTGTATTTGTTGCTGGGCTTGTGTTTGTACTTGACGTGAGCCTTGTGCCATAATATTTTTATTTCCTTGTTTATTGCGACAAAAATAGGAAATTGTATTGTAATAATCTTCCTTTTGGGGGGATTATTTTAAGGGGATGGCTATCTTTACCTGTCATCTATATAAAAAAGCATAAGATTATGTTTGCAAAAGAAACTTATACAACCCATCGTAATAGTTTGAAAAAAGCGTGGGGATAGGTTTCTTGCTATTTGGGACAACGAGGAGAGTGGCGAGGATAATACTTATCATTTCCGCCAAGGTTCTACTTCTCTTTATTTTTAGGACTTGCCCTATGCCGGATTGGCGATATGGATATCATATTGTATGGATGGGATCCAGCCTGCCTTGTGTGAGAAAGCGTAGAGGGTGGGAGTGACAGAAACTGGTTCTGCCGCGGATTTGAAGAAGTGTTTGGAAAAAGCAGTTGCTAAAAGACAGGTGATTCATTAGAAAAGTACTTAGGTCAGCCGTAAATTATTAAGGCTGGCCGGATCTTTGGAACCGGAATTTGAACTTACTATAGAACCGGGTATCTATATTAATAGATTGTTGGAAAGCGGAAAAATGCTTTAAGGATTTTATCGATTATGATAAGTTGGAGAGTTATCGTGAGTTTACAGAGTTGCGTAATGAGGAAGATTATTTGATAACGGAGGACGGGGCACGTTTTGGGGTACGAAGGTCCTTTTACTACAGAACGATGATATATAATTATCCACCTATGGTTGCTTTTAAACCGTAATCAGTCAAGATTTGTATGCACTGCTGTTGTACTTCCTCGGATGGCGTTTGCATTTTATATCCTTTAGGGTTATAGATACTGCCTAGCTTTGCATGCTTTCCCTTTCCTATATCATGGTAAGGTAATAGGTTAATGATCTCAGGATGCCGTGGAAGACTGGCCAAAAATTCGGCAGACAGCTTTATGTTCTTTTCATCTGCATTCACTCCTTCAATCAATGGAATACGGATATAATAAGGGAAGTCAGCTTCTGCTACTCTGCGGATGTTCTCCAAAATTAATTCATTGGGAACATCACAAAATGTCTGGTGTACGGTACTGTCCATTGATTTTAAGTCGATAAGCAATAGTTCACAATTCCGCATCACTTCATCCACTGTTTCTTTGCGGGCAAGCAGGGTGGTATCTACCGCCCGATGAATTCCCTGTTGTCCGCAACGTTTCAGTATATCAATCAAGAATTCGGGATGAAGCAACGGTTCTCCACCACAAAAAGTAACTCCACCGCCCGATTGATCCATAAATGGAATTTCCTTTTCTATTTCATGCATCAGGTATTCGGCGGTATATTCCGTTCCTGATATCTCGATAGCCATTGCCGGACATTCTTCGGCACAGCGTCCGCATAACACGCATTTTTGTTTGTCGGTGATAATACCCTCGGGAGCCAGTGTCAGTGCCCCGTTGGGACATACTTTCAGACAAGTTCCACAGCCGAGGCATTTCTTGGCTGTGTATAGTTTGTCTTTTCCGTTACGAATGCCTTCGGGATTATGGCACCATATGCACGAGAGCGGGCATCCTTTCATGAAAAGTGTGATGCGGATGCCCGGTCCGTCATTGATGGCATAGCGTTTGATGTCGAAAATCAGACTCATCTTGTCAGAAGGTTTCTTGTGCCGTGCGGGCTATTACGTCATATTGTAAATCTGTATTCATGTCATTGAAGTAATCACTGTATCCAGCTACGCGTACCAATAGGTCCCGGTATTCTTCCGGATGTTTTTGGGCGGCATGCAGGGTAGCGGTATCTACTATGTTGAACTGAATGTGATGTCCTCCTAAAGCAAAATAGCTGCGGATGAGGCTTGCCAGTTTGGCTATGTCTTCATCGTGTTTAAGAAGTGAAGGCAGGAAGCGCTGATTCAATAGAGTGCCTCCGCTTTTCACCTGGTCCAGTTTTCCTAATGATTTTATAACGGCGGATGGCCCGTGGGTATCTGCTCCGTGTGAGGGTGAGGTACCGTCACTGATGGCACGTCCGGCCAGACGGCCGTTGGGGGTGGCATTCATCATTTTGCCGAAGTAAACGTGACAGGTGGTAGACAACATGTTCAGATGGAAACATTCGCCTTTGGTGTTCGGCTTTCCCTCGATGGCATCGTAAAGGTCGTTAAAGATCTGGATGGCGATGCGGTCTGCATATTCGTCATCGTTACCGAAGAAAGGGGTACGGTTCAGTATGAACTGTCTCATGGCTTCCTGTCCTTCGAAGTTGGTATCGGTAGCATGGATGATTTGCTCCATATTGAATTTACGTTCTTCGAATACATGTTTTTTCAGAACGGAGAGGCTGTCGGTAATAGTACCCAAACCGGTGCATTGAATATAGCTTGTGTTATAACGCGGTCCGCAGTTATAATAATCTTTTCCTTTGGCGATACAGTCATCAATGAACAAAGACAGGAAAGTGGCGGGAGCGTATTTGGCGAACATACGGTCAATGTAGTTGCTGACGCGTACTTTCATATCTACAAAATAATGGATTTGTTTAAGAAATGCGTCATAAAGTTCTTCATAACTCCGGAAGGTGCAGGGATCTCCTGTTACCAAGCCTACTTTCTTGCCTGATACAGGATCTGTTCCGTTGTGCAAGGTGACTTCCAATATCTTGGGTACGTTAAGGTAACCGGTCAGTATGTAAGCTTCTTTTCCGAAAGCGCCTACTTCTATGCATCCGCTACATCCGCCTTCACGAGCGTCCTCCGGTGTTTTTCCCTGTCGCATCAGTTCCATGACGTATGTGTCGGGATTGAATACAGATGGGTAGCCATAGCCCTTACGGATTACTTTGCAGCCTTCGCGCAGGAAACGCTCCGGGGTGCATACACTGATGTGCAGGGCGCTTCCGGGTTGTAACAGGTGAAGATCATCTACTGTTTCGAGCATGATATAGGATACTTCGCTGACTCCGTTGCTACCATCACGTTTGATGCCACCGATATTCAGATTGGTAAAGTCATTGTAGGTACCGCTTTCTTTGGCGGTGATGCCAACTTTGGGTGGGGCTGTCTGATTATTTACTTTGATAAAGAAACATGACATCAGTTCTTTGGCCTCTGCACGGGTCAGTATTCCTTCTTCCAGGTCTTTTTCATAGAAAGGAGCGAGGTGCTGGTCAAAATGTCCTGGATTCATGGCGTCCCATCCGTTCAGCTCTGTAATGGTGCCGAGATGGACAAACCAGTACATTTGTATGGCCTCCCAATAAGTACGGGGGGCATGTGCAGGAACCCATCGGCAGATTTCCGCTATTTTTTTCAGTTCCTCTTTGCGTTTCGGATCGGTTTCTTGTCCAGCCATCTTTTCGGCCAGTTCGGCATGGCGTTCGGCAAAAATGATAGCGGCATCACAGGAGATGGACATGGCGGTCAGTTCTTCTTGTTTGTCGGTTGCTTCTGGATCATTCATAAAATCCAGATTTTTCAACTCATGTGCAATACGTTCTTTCAAATCCAGCATGCCATGTTGATAAACCTTTCCGTCCAGAGAAGTATGGCCGGGGGCTCGTTGTTCCATGAATTCAGTGAACATTCCTACTTCGTAAGCTTCTTTCCATTCTTTGGGAACATGATTGAAGATGCGTTCGCGTTGGGTGCGCCCTTTCCAATAAGGAATTACCTCGCGCTCATAGGTGTCTATATCTTTCTGGCTGATGGTGTAACGCTGCAATTCGCGGGTGTTCAATACATGAAGGTCTTCCACGCTGTGACAGGTCAGTTCAGGGAAAGTCGATACGGCTTTGGGGCGTGGTCCACGTTCACCTACAATCAGCTCGTCTTCACCTATGTATATAGTTTTCCGTTTACAGATTTCAAGGAAGTTCAGTGCTCTTAGAATAGGAATTGGATACTTTCCTTCGTTTTCTTTGTAAAATTCGGTTTCTATCAGAGCACGTTCTATGGACAAAGAAGGTTGTGTATCAAAAGATTCTTGACGTAGGCGTCGGATACGGTCTGTCATACCGTTGATTGTTGTTTTCATAAGAGTTATAATAAGGTCTACTGGTTCATAAATAGAAATTTCCATAAGGGCGGATTAATGGATCCGACCAATTGATGTGCAAGAGAATAAGATATCAAATAGAAAGAAACGTATGCCAAAAGTAAGATACGCTGTCATTTAATCCATCTTTATGGTGGTGTAATGTACAGTCTGCTGGCTTTTGGCATACCCTCCTGAAGAAGAAATGTTCTTAGTAGTAGAACATCAGGCAGTTGAACAGTTTTCTATAGCCTTTGGAGTGCATTCACTTATACTTGTTTAATAATGGCCGAAATTACAGTTTGTTTTGCACATAAACAAAACTTATATACTGTTTAATAACAGGTTAATACCGGAAACTGCTTCCTCCTAAAAAACTCTCTCAGTAAAGAAGTGGGAGGCAATTCTTTATCTTGTACCGAAGCGAAATATTCCAAGAATTTGCGTAAACGGTATGCTTCTGAATATTCCGGTTTGTTATTGGGAACATTCCTTAGAATAGGAATGGCATAATCCTTCATAATGGCCAGTTCAAACAACAGGGCAGAATTGAACATGGCATCTGCATTTTCCTGATATGGGAAGATCCATTTTTCTTCTCCGGCGCGTACGCTGGGCCATCTTCTGATTGTTTCCTCTGCGGAATAGCCACGGTATTTGTAATCGCGGATAATACGGCGCAACAAACGGTTGTCGGTAGTCGGAATATAATTATGATTGTCCAGCAGAATAGTGGTTAATGCCGATACATATATTTTATATTTATTCTCGGCGGGAATATGAGGGGTTAATTCGGGGTTAAGTGCATGAATCCCTTCGAGAATCAATATCATGTTATCGTCAATCTTAAGTTTGTCACCTTTAAATTCCCTTCTTCCTGTGGTGAAGTTGAAACGTGGTAACTCTACTTCCTTTCCATGAAGCAGATCTTGTAATTGCTTGTTGAAGAACTCCAAATCCAATGCATACAATGATTCGTAATCATAATCACCTTTTTCATCTTTTGGTGTCTTTTCTCGGTCAACAAAGTAATTGTCCAGGGAGATGGGGTAAGGTTTCAGCCCGTTTGCCATCAACTGGATACTGAGTCGTTTGCTGAAAGTCGTTTTACCAGAAGAGGATGGACCGGAGATAAGAACCAGTTTTACTCTTTGACCGATTTTTTCCTCTGTGGTATATCTCATCAGCAATATTGGGAAAATTTTTTTTTCCTGCAAGGCTTCAGACACATTAATCAGATCGGTGGCATAACCTTCATTACAGGCCACATTGAAATCTCCTACAGTACCCACACCTAAAATCTGATTCCAGCGTCGGTGCTCTTTGAATACTTCCAGCACTTTTTTCTTGTTTTACTACTTCCTCCAATATTTCCGGATTCTGACGGTTGGGGACTCGCAGCAACAAGCCGTCATAGTATTTAACAATGTCGAATTTGCGGATATATCCGGTGCTGGGCAACAGACTGCCATAGTAGTAGTCAATGGTATCTTCTAAAGTATAATAATAGGAGTAAAGTTCCCCTGAAGTTTCAAGCAGTCTAACTTTGTCCATCATTCCTTTCCGGCGGAATAGTTCTACTACTTCAGTTGTGTGACATTCAAAACGGTGGAAAGGGATGTTGGCTTCCACAATCTCTTTCATTCGCTGCTTAATACGGGAAACATCATCCAGCCCGGTTTCGCGTCCTATCTGCAAGGCGCAATAATATCCTTTGGATACGGGATGTTCAAGCATGATTTTTCCATCAGGGTATAAGTCCTCCACCGCTTTGCACAAGATGAAGCAGAGCGAACGGACATAGGTACGCATTCCTGAAGGATTCAGTATGTTCAGGAACTCTACATCCTTATTATTATAGGCCCGGTAATTGAGTCCTTCTACTTTGTTATTGACTTTGGCACTGACCGGCCCGTATGGGATATCTAGATTAAAACCATTATAAATATCCAAAAGTGAGCTTCCGATTGGGAAGTTCTTTGAAATATTGTTATTTTTGCAACAGATTTGTAACATAATCGTAATAATTATTACTAACGTAGTGAAACGGCTTGAAATTTACTGAATAAAAGGGAGATTAGCCAATTCCTACCAAATTAATTAAAGATGGAGTATTCTTTTATGATTTCTTAAAGCTGCTAGGTTCACTGGCGCTATTCCTTTATGGAATGAAAATCATGAGTGAGGGGCTGCAAAAGTTTGCTGGTGACAGACTGCGTAAAATCCTCACAGCGATGACCACCAACCGGGTAACCGGAGTGCTAACCGGTGTTCTTATCACTGCGTTAATTCAATCCTCTTCTGCTACTACTGTTATGGTAGTAAGTTTCGTTAATGCCGGACTCCTTACGCTTTCACAATCAATAGGAGTCATTATGGGGGCAAATATCGGTACCACTGTCACTGCATGGATTATATCTGCGCTAGGGTTTAAAGTAGATATTGCTGCTATGGCACTTCCGTTATTGGCTGTTGGCGTACCCTTATTATTTTCAGGAAAGAGTAACCGTAAATCCATTGGAGAATTTATATTCGGTTTCTCTTTTTTGTTTATGGGCCTCTCTCTCTTGAAGACGAATGCTCCTGACTTAAGTAGAAACCCCGAAATGTTGTCTTTTGTTCAGAACTATACTGATATGGGATTTGGTTCTGTTATCTTATTTGTTGTCATCGGTACAGTTCTTACCATGATTGTACAGGCATCGGCTGCAACGATGGCTATTACTTTGATTATGTGTGCCAATGGTTGGATTAGTTTTGAGCTGGGGGCTGCGTTGGTACTTGGCGAGAATATTGGTACCACTATAACCGCTAACCTTGCCGCACTGACTGCCAATACGCAGGCCAGGAGGGCTGCGCTGGCTCATTTGGTGTTCAATGTTTTTGGGGTTATTTGGGTGTTATGCCTTTTCAAGCCTGTAACTATGGGGGTTTCATGGTTTGTAGAAGATATAATGAGAACAGCAGATCCGGCTGTTGCCGTATCTTTTAAACTGTCTGCTTTTCATACTACTTTTAATATATGCAATGTGTTGATTCTTATTTGGTTTGTCAAGTTGATAGAGAAAACTGTCTGTAAAATCATTCCTCAGAGAGAGCAGGATGAGGAATATCGTTTGCGCTTTATTACAGGTGGTATGCTTTCTACGGCAGAGCTTTCTATATTGCAGGCACGCAAGGAAATCAATCTCTTTGCAGAGCGTACTCATCGTATGTTTGGCATGGTGCGGGATCTGCTTCACACCACTAATGACAATGACTTTAACAAATTGTTCAGTCGTATTGAGAAATATGAGAATATAAGCGATAACATGGAGGTGGAGATCGCTAATTATCTGAATCAGGTATCCGACGGGCGTTTGAGTTCTGAAAGTAAGTTGCAAATTCGTGCTATGCTTCGTGAAGTGACTGAAATAGAAAGTATCGGGGACAGCTGTTATAATTTGGCACGTACTATCAATCGTAAACATCGCAGTGATATGGATTTTACTCCGAAACAGTATGATCATATTCATCAGATGTTCCAGTTGACTGATGATGCTTTGTCTCAGATGATTTCGTTGGTGGAAGATGAGCATCATGTGGTAGATGTGAATAAATCGTTTAATATAGAGAATGAAATAAATAACTATCGTAATCAGCTAAAGAACCAAAATGTGCTGGATGTGAATAATAAGGAGTATGATTATCAGATGGGGGTGCACTATATGGATATTATTGGAGAATGTGAAAAAACTGGGCGATTATGTAGTAAATGTGGTGGAAGCCAGTAGCAATGTGAAGGAAAAGAAATCCTGACCTGAAAGGGCTATGGTGAACAGAATAGGTGCAGAGGTGCAAGGTTTAACCTATGATGGGTTAAATACTTTGTGCCTCTGTGTTTTTTAATAAAGTGTAAGAAAGAAGAGAGTCTAAATAAAAGAGAATCTACATGTCAATATTTGTTTTTTTTGGAAACTGATAGGCTCACTGGTACTTCTGATATATGGTATGAAAACCGTGAGTGAGGCTTTGCAAAAACTGACAGGTGGGCATTTGCGCCATATTTTGGGTGCTATGACCACGAATCGCTTCACTGGATTGTTGACAGGTGCATTGTACAGCCTTCCACTGCAACAAATGGTATCTTTGGAAGAAGACGAATATCATTTGGTTGATCCTAACAAATCATTTAATATAGAGAATGAGAGAAACAATTACCGCAACCAGTTGAAGGATCAGAATGTATTGGATGTGAATAATAAGGAATATAATTATCAGACGGGGGAATCATTATATGGATATTATCAGCGAATGCGAAAAATTTAGGCGATTATGTAGTAAATGTTGTTGAGGCACGTACAGATATAAAGGAAAAGAAAATTTGATTTGTAGAAGGACAAGTTAAAAGAAAAGCGTGAGACACGAATGTTCCACGCTTTTTTGTAAATCGTATTAAAATGAGGTTATTTTTCAATTCCAACCAGTTCTACTTCGAAAATCAAAGTAGAGAAAGGTTTAATCTGACCGGCTTCACGTGCACCATAAGCCAAGTCTTGAGGGATGTAAAGTTCCCATTTAGAACCTACTGGCATCATTGTCAGTGCTTCAGTCCATCCTTTGATTACTTGATTAGCACGGAAAGTAGTCGGTTCTTTACGATCATATGAACTGTCGAACTGAGTTCCGTCAATCAAAGTACCTTTATAGTTTACTTTTACTTTAGAAGAATCGGTAGGAACAGCGCCGTTACCTTCTTTAATTATCTTATATTGCAATCCGCTTGATGTAGTTTTAACACCCTCTTTCTTTGCATTTTCAGCTAGGAATTTTTCACCGGCAGCCTTATTTTCAGTCGAACTGGGCTTCAGTAGCTTTTGTTTTGATTGCTTCTGCTTTAGACTGAACGTAGGCGTTGGCTTCTTCCATAGTAACATTCATGCCTTTTTTCTGCAAAGCAGCCATGAAACCTGCCAGGAAGTTTTCTTTACTTAAACTTTGAGTAGAGTCATTTCCGAAAATACGTTGGCTCATCATATCGAACATACGTCCACCAACTTGTTGACCAATCTGAAGACCTGCCATATAAGCAACATCTTTAGGACTTGTCTTGCTGGTACCTTCTTTAACACCTCTGATGAAGTCGGCCATATAGGCTGTGTCAACGCCCAGTTGTTGGCTCATATACATATCCAGACCTTGCGTGTTGGTGATACCCATCATGTAAGAAAGTGAGTCTACGTCATTCTTCATGTTTGCTTTCGGTGCTTGGGCTGTACAAGAAGCCAAGCTGGCTGCAGCAGCGATTGCTACGAAAAAAACTAACTTTTTTTCATTTGCCTTAAATGCTTTAATAATTATAATACTTCGATTAATTCTACTTCAAAAATCAATGTGCTGTGAGGAGGAATCATTTCTCCTGCCTGTTGTGCTCCATAGGCTAATTCTGAAGGAATGAAAAGTTTCCATTTAGCACCTTCAGTCATCAGTTGGAGTGCTTCCACCCATCCTTTGATTACTTGGTTCACACCAAAGATAGCCGGTTCGCCGCGTTTGATAGAACTGTCAAACAAAGTCCCATCAATCAAGGTACCTTCATAATGGCATTTTACACGGTCGGTTGCACTCGGCTTTTTTTCCGTTACCTTCTGTGATAACTTCGTACTGTAAGCCGCTGGGAAGTGTCACGACCCCGGTCTTTTTGCGTTTCCTCCAAAATGATTTTCCCTTTTCAATATTCTCTGCATTCAATTTGGTTTCCAGCTCTTCAAAGTACTTGTTTACGATTTCACGTGCTTCGTTGTGGCTGATAGCCGTTTCTTTTCTATCTAATACGTCTTTGATTGCTTGAGCAAAGTCTTCAACATTAATACTTTGAGCACCCATGCTCAATAAATTCTGGCCAATACCAAGGCCGATGGCGTAACTGAATTTATCCATAACTATTTATTTTATAAGATGTTTTATACAAAACGCACAAAGGTAGGTGTTTTATTTGAATGAATCTGTTTTTAACAATTTAAATTTTTCTTATTTTTGTGTGTTTAGTTAAAAGAGGAGGACTAGAAATGAAGAATTTAGTAGTTTTAACAGGTGCTGGAATGAGTGCAGAAAGCGGTATCAGTACATTTCGTGATGCAGGTGGTTTATGGGATCAGTATCCGGTGGAACAAGTGGCTACTCCGGAAGGGTATGCGGCAAACCCTAAATTGGTGATTGATTTTATAATGAGCGTCGTAAACAGTTGCTTGCTGTAAAGCCTAACCGGGGGCATGAACTGGTTTCTGAGATGGAAAAGTTCTTTAATGTGACTGTTATCACTCAAAATATTGATAATTTGCATGAGCGTGCCGGAAGTTCGCATATTATTCATTTACATGGCGAACTGACCAAGGTGACATCTAGTTGGCAACCTAATAATCCAGCTTATATTAAAGAATTAAAGCCGGAAGAATATGAGATACATTTGGGAGACTTGGCCGGAGACGGTTCCCAGTTTCGTCCGTTTATTGTATGGTTTGGTGAATCTGTTCCTATGATTGAAACTGCAATTGAATATGCTGAAACAGCTGATATCTTTTTAATTATAGGAACTTCGCTTAATGTATATCCTGCTGCCGGTTTGTTGAATTATGTGCCTGCCCGCACTCCTGTTTATTTAATAGATCCTAAGCAGGTGCCCATTGCATCGGGACGTAAAGTGCATGTAATTCAGAAAGGTGCGTCCGAAGGAATGGAAGAGCTTAAAAAAACTATTAGTGGGATAGTTTGCAAGTAAACAATTTCCTTGTATATTTGTTATGTATTTAAAGAATATTTAAAACATAAAACAGAGACAATTATGAAAAAGTACGTTTGCACAGTATGTGGTTGGGTTTATGACCCGGCAGAAGGAGATCCTGAAGGTGGAATCGCTCCGGGAACAGCATTTGAAGATATTCCAGATGATTGGGTTTGCCCTCTTTGCGGAGTAGGTAAAGATGATTTCGAAGTTCAAGAAGATTGATCCTACCTTATAACCGGATATCATATAAAGCGGAGGAATTTCTTTTGTATGATATATCAGATAGCGCGACTAATTATTATTTAGTTGCGCTTTTTTATTTTACATTATTATTAATGGCTTGCCTTAAAAAAAAGAGCGTAACCTATAACAGGTTGCGCTCTTTATGGTATAAAAAGAATGTTCTTATTTCTTTTCTTGCTTTTCAGGACGAGGCAGTAATACTTTGTGAGAGAGCTTGAATTTACCTGTCTTGGGATCAATATCAAGTAACTTCACTTCTATTTCATCCCCTTCTTTTAAACCGGCCTCTTCTATTGTTTCAAGACGTTTCCAGTCAATTTCAGAGATGTGTAACAATCCGTCTTTACCAGGCAAGAATTCTACGAACACGCCATATGGCATTACTGAACGGACTTTACCTACATAGACTTCACCGACTTCGGGAACGGCAACGATACCCTTGATAATGCGCATAGCATCGTCAATACATTTCTTGTTTGTTCCCGCAATCTCAATGCGACCTACTCCATCAGTTTCTTCAATCGTGATGGTTGCTCCGGTTTCTTCCTGCATACCTTGGATAATCTTTCCGCCCGGACCGATGATAGCCCCAATGAACTCTTTAGGAATAGTCATCGTTTCAATACGAGGAGCATGCGGTTTCAAATCTTTACGAGGTTCGGCTATACATTCGGTTAACTTGTTAAGAATATGTTCGCGACCTTCTTTTGCTTGCAGTAACGCTTTTTCCAAGATTTCGAATGACAGACCATCTACCTTGATGTCCATCTGTGTAGCAGTGATACCATCACGAGTACCTGTAACCTTGAAGTCCATATCACCCAAGTGATCCTCATCTCCAAGAATATCAGACAATACGGCATAATTTTTCTTCACCTGCATTCTTAATCAAGCCCATGGCAATACCTGAAACTGGGTTTTTTCATGGCAACACCGGCATCCATTAATGCAAGCGTTCCTGCACAGACAGTAGCCATTGAAGAAGAACCATTTGATTCCATGATATCAGATACTACACGTACTGTGTATGGGTAGCCTGCAGGAATTTGTCCTTTCAAAGCACGCCATGCCAAGTGCCCGTGACCGATTTCACGACGACCTACACCACGTTGTGCTTTTGCTTCACCGGTAGAATAAGGGGGGAAGTTGTAGTGTAACAAGAATCGTTCTCTGTGTTGATCCAGAACATCGTCTACGATTTTCTCATCTAGCTTGGTGCCTAATGTGACAGAAGTTAAAGACTGAGTTTCACCACGGGTGAAAATGGCAGAACCGTGAGGGCCGGGCAGATAACCTACTTCGCACCAGATAGGGCGAATTTCAGTTGTCTTACGTCCGTCCAGACGCTTGCCTTCATCAAGAATACAACGACGCATGGCTTCCTTTTCCACATCGTGGTAGTAACGGTCGATTAATGCACCTTTTTCTTCCAGTTCTTCTTCTGTATATTGAGTTTTGAATTCATCGCGGATGGCATCAAAAGCATCTTGACGTTCATGCTTGTTTCTGTTTCCTGAAGCAGCGATGGCGTATGCTTTATCATAACAAGCTTCGCGTACAGCTTTGCGTAAATCTTCATCGTTTTCTTCGTGGCAGTATTCACGTTTTACTGTAGAACCGACTTCTTCCATCAGTTCCATCTGCGCTTTACAATGAACTTTGATTGCTTCGTGAGCAGCCTTCATGGCAGCCAGCAAGTCTTGTTCGCTGACTTCCTGCATTTCGCCTTCTACCATCATGATGTTGTCATATGTGGCTGCAACCATCAGATCCATATCAGCTTTCTCAAGTTGTTCGAAAGTGGGGTTGATAACGAACTGGCCATCGATACGTGCTACGCGTACTTCAGAAATCGGTCCGCCGAAAGGAATGTCGGAAACGGCTAATGCTGCTGAAGCGGCCAATCCTGCCAATGCATCAGGCATATCTATTCCATCAGCTGAGAAAAGAACAATGTTTACGTAAACCTCTGCATGGAAATTATCGGGGAATAAAGGACGCAATGCGCGGTCTACCAGTCGGCAAGTCAGGATTTCATAATCTGAAGCTTTGCCTTCTCTTTTGGTAAAGCCACCGGGGAAAACGTCCGAATGCTGAATATTTTTCTTTGTACTCTACCTGAAGGGGCATAAAATCTGTACCGGGAACTGCATCTTTTGCTGCACAAACAGTAGCTAGCAACATGGTGTTACCCATGCGGAGC
>ENA-OQES01000064-OQES01000064.1-human-gut-metagenome-genome-assembly--contig:-NODE-64-length-42049-cov-10.284099_pt1 | contig 42049 bp, 35 predicted proteins | sample MGYA00242798_ERZ504641 | MGnify/ENA primary metagenome ERZ504641 (study PRJEB26092, sample SAMD00036327) | human gut metagenome | host: Homo sapiens | study: EMG produced TPA metagenomics assembly of...
CAGAGCATGGGGGGCACGCCCGGTCCCGTTCCGAACCCGGAAGCTAAGCCCCATCGCGCCGAGAGTACTGCGGGGTCAGCCCGTGGGAGGCCAGGGCGCCGCTGACCGGTGGACGGCACCGAGCCGTACGCTTGAACTGAGAAGGGGGAGGCCTCGCGGCCTCCCCCCTTTTTTTCGCGTTGTATATACGTTGTACTTTGGGAACCTAGCTCCCCCCGTATGTGCTCTTACTGTTTGGCTGTATTTTGAGTCCATCTAGTATATTTGAGCGATAATTACTCGCATTGGCGTTAGGGAGGGCTTGATGTTTACCGTATTTGTCTTGGGCAATATTGCTTCGGGTAAGTCAACTGCCTGCCGCTATTTCGAATCTCGTGGCGCTATGCTTATCGATCTGGATGAGCTTGCAAAATCGCTGTATGTGCCGGGCTCTGATATCGTCAATACACTCGCGGATGAATTCGGTTGGGACATTTTGGATGAGGAAGGCGGCATTCGCCGCGGCATCCTCGCTTCTCGAGCTTTCGCTTCTCCTGATTCGGTCGCACGGCTCAATGACATCGTGCATCCTATTCTGATTGAACAGCTTTCGCTTAGGATTCTCGATCCGGTTTGTTGTACGGTTTCATCTCCCCGTTATCCTTTTGCGGTGGTCGAGGTTTCTGCTCCGACTGGTTTTGAGGATGCATTTGGCTTGGCTGATGAAATTTTGGTCATCAGCGCCCCTTTGTCAGTTCGTCGCGAGCGCGCTATTCAACGTGGCATGGAGCCATCTGATTTTGATGCCCGTTCTGCTTGCCAGCCCGAAGAGTCTGCGCTGTGCAATCTCGCTACAACTGTGATTGACAATGCGGCAGACGATAACTCGCTCTTTGAACAACTGGACGCATGGCTTTCGCGCCATGGGTTCGGGGATGTAGCGGATAAGGAGGAGGCCGATGCCTAAGACACGTTTCCTTACGTGGTATCGCCTTATACCGCTGGCTGCCGTTTTTGCCTTCGGCCTTATCTCATTCGTTTACTCATATGCTCCTGCCGCTTTCTTTAAGCCGCTGTATCCGATTGACTACGAGGCGTATGTAAAGCAATCCAGTATTTCGCATAATCTGGATCCGTATCTGGTGTGCGCTGTCATTAAGTCTGAATCGAATTGGGATCCCGAGGCCGAGTCGAATCAGGGTGCTCAGGGATTGATGCAGCTGATGCCCGAGACTGCCCAGGATATGATCGCCAAGGGCCTTGTCGACGGTGGCGAGTATTCGGCCGACAACCTTAACGATCCGGCTACGAATATCGAGTTTGGCTGTGCGTATCTTTCGTATCTTCTAGCGTATTTTAACGGGTCGACTGACAGTGCCATTGCCGCCTATAACGCCGGCATGGGCAATGTCGACGGATGGGCGCAGCAGAGTACGTCGCTTCATAATGCAATCACCTTTCCCGAGACGCAGGCGTATCTGATTCGTGTCAATAATGCCTGGGTTCGCTACAAAACCCTCTATCCCGATCGGTTCGTATAGGACTATGCCTGCCGCCTGCGTATACTGCAGATATATGAGTTAGGAGTATCCATGGCGGAATTTGAAGTAGAACGCGTTGGTGGTGAACTTAAGCGCTTTGGCGTTGAAGGCTCTGACGTGCCGTTTAAGGTCGTGTCTCCCTATGACCCTGCAGGCTCTCAGCCTAAAGCCATTGAGTCGCTTGTGCAGGGTGTGAGGGACGGAGACCGCTATCAGGTTTTGCTGGGCGTGACTGGTTCGGGCAAGACCTTCACGATGGCAAAGACTATTGAGGCCCTGGGAAAGCCGACGCTGGTCATGGCTCCGAATAAAACGCTCGCCGCTCAGCTTGCGAGCGAGCTCAAAGAGTTCTTTCCCAACAACGCTGTGGTCTACTTCGTCTCGTACTACGACTACTATCAGCCCGAGGCGTATGTGCCGCAAAGCGATACATATATCGAGAAAGACTCCTCGATTAACGAAGAGGTTGAGATGCTGCGACATCAGGCGACCGCATCGCTGCTCTCTCGACGCGATGTGATCGTTGTCGCATCGGTCTCGTGTATCTATGGCATTGGCTCTCCTGAGGACTATGCAGGTCTGGCTCCAAACGTCGACAAGAAGGTGCCGCTCGAGCGCGATGACTTTATCCATGCACTTATCGACATTCAATATGATCGCAATGACTATGACCTGGCACGCGGCACGTTCCGCGTGCGCGGCGATGTTGTCGACGTGTATCCGCCTTATGCCGAGCATCCGTTGCGGTTTGAGTTCTTTGGCGACGAGGTCGAGCTGATTGCCGAGATCGATGAGGTCACCGGTGAGATGCTTCGTGAGTACGAGGCCATCCCCGTATGGCCGGCATCGCACTACGTGACCGAGAAGCCGAAGGTCAAGGCGGCTCTGAAATCGATCAGCGAAGAGTGCGAGAAGCGCGTGGCGGAGCTCAAGGCGACCGACAAGTTGCTCGAGGCGCAGCGTCTGCAGCAGCGCACCGATTATGATCTTGAGATGCTCGAGACGATGGGCTTTTGCAACGGCATCGAGAACTACTCGCGTCATCTGGACGGTCGCAAGCCGGGTGAGCCGCCGTTTACCCTAATCGATTACTTTCCCAAGGATATGCTCTGCATCATCGATGAGAGCCATGTGACGGTGCCGCAGATTCGCGGCATGCACGAAGGTGACCGCTCGCGTAAGGTGACGCTGGTGGAACACGGTTTTCGCCTGCCCTCGGCGCTCGATAACCGCCCGCTTCGTTTCGATGAGTTTGAGGCAAGGATACCCCAGTTTATCTATGTTTCGGCCACGCCGGGCGACTACGAGCTGCGGGTGAGCCAAAACGATGTGGAGCAGATTATTCGTCCGACTGGCCTGCTCGACCCCAAGATTGACGTGCGTCCAGTTCGCGGCCAGATTGACGATCTTGAGGACGAGATTCGCGAGCGCGTTGCCCGCAAGGAGCGCGTGCTGGTGACCACGTTGACCAAGCGCATGGCCGAGGACCTGACCGACCATCTGCTCGACGCGGGCATTAAGGTCAATTACATGCACTCTGATACGGCGACAATGGACCGTGTCGAGATCCTGCGAACGCTGCGCGAGGGCAAGATCGATGTTCTCGTTGGCATCAACCTGCTTCGCGAGGGCTTGGATCTCCCCGAGGTCTCACTGGTGGCAATTCTCGATGCCGATAAGGAAGGCTTCTTGCGCAATCGCCGTTCGTTGATTCAGACGATTGGCCGTGCGGCCCGTAATGCCGACGGCGAGGTCATCATGTATGCAGACGTTGTGACCGATTCGATGAAAGAAGCCATCGAGGAGACGCAGCGCCGTCGCGAGATTCAGATGGCATATAACGAAGAGCATGGCATTGTGCCCAAGACGGTCCGCAAGGCCATTAACGACATTTCGAGCTTTATTGCCGAGGCCGAAAAGACTGTGGGTTCCAAGGGGCGCTCGAAGGGCGACTCCCTTGGCCATGGCGCATTCTATACGCCCGATGAGTCGGGCGAGGGCGGCGTGCCGGAAACGGTGGCACCCGAGCAGACACTTGCGGAGCAGTTGGAAGAACTGCCGCATGACGAGCTTGTGCGGATCGTCGAAACCATGGAAGAGGATATGCGCAACGCTTCTGCCGCCATGGACTTTGAGGAGGCGGCGCGCCTGCGCGATGCTGTCGTTCAGATTCGGGCGATGCTCGAGGGTGCGTCTGAGGACGAGACGATCGAGCGCTTACGTTCGCAGGCCCGCAAGGGTTCCACGTTCGCATCGGGCAGAAAACGCCAGGGTGCACGGTTTAAGAAATAGCGAACAGGCCCCGAGTTCCCTGTGGAGCTCGGGGCCTGTGTCTTTTGCGTGCTGGAATTCGTGCGCTAGAGGTCTGCGATCAGGGCTTCGGCGCAACGGATGCCATCGGTAGCTGCGCTCATGATTCCTCCGGCATATCCGGCCCCCTCGCCGCAAGGGTAGAGCCCCGGGGTCGATACAGCGTGGCATTGACGGTCTCGAGTAACGGTGACCGGAGAGCTCGAGCGTGTCTCAACACCGGTGAGGACGGCATCGGGATGGTCGTAGCCACGCAGTTTTTTTGCCGAGTAAGGGAATTCCCAGACGAAGCGACTCGATGATATGTTGCGGCAATGACTCATCGATTGCTGTCCAAGTCACGCCGAGCGGATAGGTGGGCTTTACCTTGCCGCATGTAGTGCTGGCGCGTTCTGCAAGGAAATCGCCGACGAGCTGTGCCGGTGCGTTCCAGTTGGAGCCGCCAAGGCGATAGGCAGCCCGCTCGCAAATGCGCTGGAGTTCTACGCCTGCAAGAGGATCGTCGCTGGGGAGATCGTCGGGCGTGACGTTAACGAGGAGAGCGGCGTTTGCGTTGCGGCCGGCGCGGGCGTTGAGACTGGCGCCGTTGACGCACAGATGGCCGGGCTCTGAAGAGGCTGCGACAACCTGTCCGCCAGGACACATGCAGAATGAGAATACGCTGCGGCCGTTGGGAAGATGGGTAACGAGCTTATAGGGGGCTGCTCCGAGCGCGGGATGACCCGCCGCGGGGCCATATTGCGCCCGATCGATATCACACTGCGGGTGTTCGATGCGAACGCCCATGGCAAACGTCTTTTGAGCGAGGGCGACATCATGGGTTTTGAGAACCTCGAATACGTCGCGGGCAGAATGACCGCAAGCAAGGATGAGATGCTTTGTGTTGATTGACTCGCTTGTCGCGTCGTGGGACGACTGGATGTCGATACCGACAATGGCGCCAGATGTGTCAGTGTGAATGTCAACGAGTTTCGTTCGATAGCGAACGGTTCCTCCGAGCTGTTCAATGCGCTGGGAGATGCTGGTAACGACGGCGGGGAGGATGTCGGAGCCAATATGCGGTTTTGCATCCCATAGAATATCGCGGGGAGCGCCCGCTTCGACGAAGGTCTCGAGGATAAGGCGATGGGCGGGATTTTTGGTTCCCGTATTGAGCTTGCCGTCCGAGAAGGTCCCCGCGCCGCCCAGACCAAACTGGATATTGCTCTCGGGGTCGAGGATGCGCTCCTTTAGAAAGAGGTCGATCGCATGTGAGCGGCGAAATGCCGGGTCGCCGCGCTCGATGAGCAGGGGTTTAAGGCCCGCTTCGGCAAGGGTCAGGGCGGCGAAGAGACCGGCGCAACCGGCGCCGACAACGACGGGACGCCCCTTGGGTGCATTCGGGACGGGGTTGGGGAATGAAGGAGCCTCGCCGTCAACCATGCGGATGCGCGAGCGGTTGCGCTCGGCGACGCGGTCGACCACTTCCTGTTCGAGTCGGGAGCTTGTCAGCTCAACTCGAAAGCTCAAAATAAAATGAACATCTCGCTTTTTACGGGCGTCGATTGACTTGCGATGGAGCTCAATGGCTTTAATCTGGGAATCCTCGCATCGCAGGGCTCGTTTGACGGCGCGTCTGCCAATAGCAAGGCAGGCGTTTTCGTCGCCGGCCTCATCGAGCGTCGCGTTGACTTGGGTGATTTCGATCATCGAGGTCTCCTTAGAGGCAAGAAAGAGGCCGTCCGGTATCCCAGACGGCCCGAATGCGTTTTTGATTATAGACTGCGCGGCTACAGGCTGCTTGCAGCGCGAATACCCGAGATCCAGGCCCACGCAAGGTTAAAGCCTCCGCAATCGGCGTCGATGTCGAGCGCTTCTCCGCAGACGTAAAGCGGGGCGCCTGTGGTGCTGTTCACGTAAAGATTGGGTGTCGAGACGCACTCGATAGATATGCCGCCACGCGTGACCTGTGCTGAGCGCTCCTCTGCCGTCCCTTCGACGGACAGTTTAAAGTGCTTGAGGATTGAGACCAGGTGGATGACATCGCGCGAGCCGGGATGGCACCGCTCGAATGCCGTACAGACGACGTGTGAGAGCTGCGGGGCGAGCATGCCGTCAAGCCAGTGGGAGTTTCGGGGCGAAAAATCGCCGAGCACGTTGACACGCTGCTCGAGCGTATCGAGCAGCTCATCTTTGGAGAAATCTGGAAAGAAGTCGATCAGAACAGTGTCGCCCTGGTTGATACGGCGAGAGAGATTGAAGGCGGCGACGCCTGAGATGCCGAAGGCACGGAACAGCACTTCGCCATCTTCTCGCCAGAGCTCTTCGTGGCTGCGCGAGAGCGTTAAGCGGGCTCGGACGCGCAGACCATCCAGAGTTCCGAGTGCCGTCCGGTCGCCGACGACTGATGCCGATACGGGGCACAGGACGGGGCGCAGGGGCGTCAAGGGAAGGCTAAACACCTCGGCGATGCCGGTGGGGTTGCCGCCCGTAGCGATAACCACGGCCCTTGCCTGCAGGGCATCGCTCGTGCGAGGAGTATCGGCTAACGCCTTTCGAAGCGAACGGAGCTCCGTCTTTCGGTCGCCGTGCTTTTTGGGTTTGAGTACATGAGCGGGACGGTCGATCTGAAGCGTCCAGCCTTCGGAAGCCTTATGAGCCGCAATGACGTTAGTTCCGCAGAGTAGGGTGATGCCCAAACGCTCGCATGCATTGAGGAGTGCATCGCGAACCGACTCGGCGCGAAGGGAGCGCGGGTATAGGCGGCCTTCCTCACGGATCGTCTTGATGCCCAGCGAGGAGAAAAAAACTCTCGAGATCTTGCTCGGGTTGGGGGCCCATGATGGATTCGACAAAGGCGGGGCGGTTATATCGCCGAATGTCGATGGATTCGTTTGAGAGGTTGCAGCGGCCGTTTCCGGTTGCGAGCAGCTTGAGACCGCAGGCGACGTCGCGCTCGACGACGCAGACCCTTTTGTCGACACGCGCCGCCGTAATGGCGGCGGCGAGGCCCGAGGCCCCGCCGCCGATCACCAAGACGTCATAGAAGGCGCTTGCGTTCACTTAGGCCTCGTCTGTCTTGTGCGGGGCGATGGCCTCAACGGCGGAGACGGCCTTGGGCAGCATGTCATCGGGCAGTGCGGTCTCGACTTCACCCTTATCGCAGGCCTCGGCGAGTGACGGATTGATGGGAAGCTGACCCAAGATGTCGAGGTTGTAGCGCTCGGCGACTTCGGGGAGCTTGCTCTTACCAAAGACCTCGATCTTCTTGCCGCAGTCGGGGCACTCGATATAGCTCATGTTCTCGACAATGCCCAGAATAGGGACGTTCATCTTCTCGGCCATGTTGACTGCCTTGGCGACGATCATCGAGACCAAGTCTTGCGGGCTCGTGACGATGACGATGCCATCGACGGGCAGCGATTGGAAAACGGTGAGCGCGACGTCACCCGTTCCCGGAGGCATATCGACCAGCAGGTAGTCGATGGGGCCCCACGAGGTCTCGCTCCAGAATTGCCTGATGGCGCCCGCGATAACCGGGCCACGCCAAAGGACGGGATCGGTTTCGTTTTGGAGCAACAGGTTGGAGCTCATGACCTTGACGCCGTGCTCGGAGATCTCGGGCAGCATGAGGTTGCCGAGGGCATGGACATGGCGTCCGCTCATGCCGAACATTTTGGGGATGGAGGGGCCGGTGATGTCGGCGTCGAGAATGCCAACCTTGTTGCCGCGGCGGGCGAGCTCGGTTGCGATGGCGCCCGTCACAAACGACTTGCCGACGCCTCCCTTGCCGGAAAGCACAGCGATAACGCGCTTGACCTCCGACAGCGTATTCTCTTCAAATTGCGACGGCGTTGATTGTCCGCCGGCTGCTTGTGCGTGCTCGCAACCCATGTATGACTCCTTTGTATATGTTGGGGCCGGAGCCCCGCGGTGTGACACGAGCGTCATTGTACCCTCGTTTGCGAGCGGGAGTCATTTGCGATGCATTTGGGCCGAGCGTGCTTGCAATACGATGGGTCCAAGCGAATGGGCGGGCTTACTGAACTTTGCTGGCGAACTCGAGGTATTGCATGCGCTGCAGCTTGTCGATCGTCGAGGCGTATGGGCTGTCTTCAGATTCCAAGTCGTAGCGCAGCCCGTCGGCACCAATATAGCCGGCGACATTGATGGTGGGCACATCTGACCTTGTTGCAAGCAGGGCCTTTTGATAGTCAGTGAGCGGGGCGCCGATCTTATTAAGGGTAATAGCTGCAATCTCGTTTGCCCCGACGGTGTCGTAGACGTTGAGCTCGGTATTGCCGGCGATTTCATAGTTGGCCCAGACGAAATAGGTCGACTGATAGATACGGAAAGCGTGGCTTGCCGTATCTTCCTGAGGGTACAGCTCGTCGTTGAGAGTCGTTGCGGCGCTCGGCTGATGGTCGCCAAAAAAGGACAAGAACAACCGGTCTGCCGATATTGCGGAGCTCATTGATAAAGTACTCGAGGTCCCGGTCGGATGCATTGATGCAGGTGAGATAGGTATTGAGCGCGCTATTGGCGCCCCTCGCTGGCTCCCTCGACCCAATAGTTTGTCAGCTCTTCGGCGGGAACGGTGCCATAGTCGTAGCCGCCGTGATTTTGCATCGTGACGTCAAAGATGAACTGCGGGGCTTCGTCGGTTCTGAGCAGGTCGAGTATCTTGTCGTAGGTGGCGTAGTCGCATACGCCGGCATGGTAATAGGGCGCACCTTCGAAATCGCCGATTGAAAGAAAGTCTCCAAAACCCAGCTGCTGATAGATTTTATCTCGATGGTAGTTGACGGGGTTTTGCGGGTGCATAGCAGTAGTAGTATACCCAAGCTCTTTAAGGTCCTTTGCCAGGCTGTTGACACTATTCATCTGATACAGCTGATAGGGGATTTTGCCTAATCCGACAAAGGCCGTTGTCGCTCCGGTCAAAAATTCGAATTCGGAGTTCGCCGTTCCGCCACCGGTGACCGAAGCGAGCATGGTGCCGCGAACAAGTGTGTCGGGAAGCGAGTTGTAGAATGCGGGACCGGTGTACCCGGCCGCCTGGAGCTGCTCAAAGCACGAAAGGTCGCTAAAACTCTCGTTCATGACGGCAACAATCGTCGGCTTGATTTCATTGAACTGGGCAACGGCCGCCGCGCGCTGCTCGCTCGAGCCATACGTGCTGTCGTAGGCGGCGGCGAGCTCCTGCTCGATGCTCTGCGCCTCATCGGGCGTATAGTCTTCGGGCTTTTCAATGGGCAACTCGTTGACCATTTCGGTGAACGAAGTGATAAAACCCTGAGACGCATACGTGGTGATGGGCTGCCAACGGTCAAATCCAAAATCCAGCGACTGCTCCAAGTCGATGTTGGAAAAGCCCAAGAGCCCCACAACGGTCACTAGCAGAAAAGCGCAGAGGTTAGCGGCGATTGCGGGGAAGACATGGGCGGGCGTACGGAGCTTTCGCGGTCGGATAAGCGAAAGAAGCCCCAGGGAAATCTCCAGCAGGGCGAGTGAGGTTACGATTCCTGCAGTGAAGGTGAACTCATATCCCTCACTTACTTCCATTGCGGTGCCCAATGCCAAAATGTCGCTCGGCAGGATGGCCTCGCCTTTAAACGTTATGACGAAGTGCTCGGCAATGCCAAGGGTACAACAGACGACGGGCACGAGGGCCATGACTCCTCCATGACGCTGTCCCAGCAAATAAAGGGAGAGCAGAACCGTCGCGAGCAGCCCAACGGAAAACCCGAATGAGTTGGCGGGAATGCGATAGAACGTTTCGTTGCAGGCAATTTCGAGTGAAACGAACGAGAGCGCTGAAACAGCGGCGACGACAAGGATGTCGCGGCAAATACAGGCAACCGTTCCCGTCGCAAGATCGGTTTGGTCGATAAGTCCCGAAACCAAGGGCTCGACAAGAAGTATGACGGCGGCAGCACCGAGCGCCGAATAAGAAAGGACCCATAGGGAACAGTCCTCATTTACGAGCAATTGATTCGTAATCCATGCAGCTACCATGCCGAGCGGGATGAGGAGCATCGCGCACCAAAAGACGCGGGCAATGGGCGGTTTTTCGTTGTGTTTGATTGAAAAATACACGCGCACGACGACGGCGGCCACGATAAGGACGGCGATGAATATGGGCAGATTGGCCATGCCACTCGAAGTGATTTCAAGGGGGATATCTTCGGTCATGGACGTTCCTCTGTTACAGCAAATTAAGTTCAGTTTTAGATTACTCTAACCTTTCCACGGCATTTCGAGAAACAAAGCACCCGACACGCAAAGCAAAAGGTCTGCGAATCTTGTATTACGAACATCTGTGCGCGTTGAGTGCGTTAAACTCATCGACAGTGTGATTTGAGGTTATAGGAGGCAAGGAGCTTCCATGTCTGATTCTTCTATCGTTATCCGTGGTGCGCGCGAACACAACCTGCGCAATATCGATGTTTCCATCCCGCGCGACGAGCTCGTGGTCATTACCGGTCTTTCGGGCTCGGGCAAGAGCTCGCTGGCGTTTGACACGATCTATGCCGAGGGTCAGCGTCGCTACGTGGAGAGCCTGTCGAGTTATGCGCGCCAGTTTTTAGGCCAGATGGACAAGCCCGATCTAGACTCGATCGACGGCCTTTCGCCGGCCGTCTCGATCGATCAGAAGACGACGTCCAAGAATCCGCGCTCGACGGTGGGTACTGTAACTGAGATTTATGACTACCTTCGCTTGCTTTTTGCACGCGTGGGCACGCCGCACTGTCCCGAGTGCGGTCGCGTTATCGAGCGCCAGACCACCGACCAGGTCGCCGATAAGGTCCTGGCAGCGGGAGAGGGTCGTCGTGCGTTTGTGCTGGCACCGGTGGTGCGCGGGCGCAAAGGCGAGTACGCAAAATTGTTCGAGGATCTTCGGGCTGAGGGCTTTAGCCGCGTGCGTGTCGACGGCGAAGTACGCTCGCTCGACGACCCCATCGATCTGGACAAAAAGTTCAAGCACGATATCGAGGTCGTAGTCGACCGCATCGTGATTCGGGAAAACTCTCTGGGCCGTATCGCCGAGTCGGTTGAACAGGCGACTGCCTTGGCGCACGGTAACGTGAACGTGTACATGCTGCCCGAGCGCGACGCTCCCGAGGGAACCGAGGGCGAGCTGCTGGAGTATTCGCTGGCACTGGCGTGCCCGGAGCACGGGCATTCCATCGACGACCTGCAGCCGCGCGATTTCTCGTTCAACGCGCCCTATGGTGCATGTCCCGAGTGCGATGGCCTGGGCTTTAAAAAGACAGTCGATGCCGAGGCGCTGATTGAAGACCCCTCAAAGTCGATTGCCGACGGAGTCTTTGGCAGCCTGTTCGGCAATTCCAACTATTATCCGCAGATTTTTGCTGCGGTCTGCAAACACTTTAAGGTGAGTGCCGATACGCCATGGGAGGACCTGCCCCCGCGGGTGCGTCGTGCGTTTTTGGATGGCATGGGCGACAAGAAGATTTCGGTGGACTATCAAAAGCTCGACGGTCGTCGCAGCCAGTGGGACACCAAGTTTTCGGGCGTGCGCAATATCCTGTACGAGCGCTATACCGAGACGACCAACGAGAACACTAAGGCGCGCCTGGAGAAGTACATTCGCGAGGAGCCGTGTTCGAGCTGCCATGGTGCTCGCCTGCGCCCCGAGATGCTCGCCGTCACCGTGGGCGGCAAGTCCATTTATGAGGTTTGCTGCCTGTCGTGCCGCGAGTCGCTCGAGCTTTTTTGAGGACCTTGAGCTCACCGAGCGTCAACAATTCATCGGCGGTCGTATCGTCAAGGAAATCCTGGAACGCTTGCGTTTTCTGGTTGATGTCGGCCTTGATTATCTGACGCTCGATCGTGCTTCGGCGACGCTTTCCGGCGGTGAGGCGCAACGCATTCGCCTGGCTACGCAGATCGGTGCGGGCCTCATGGGCGTTCTCTATATTCTGGACGAGCCTTCGATTGGTCTTCACCAGCGCGACAACGAGCGGCTGATTAAGACACTCGAGCGCCTGCGCGATATCGGCAACACCGTTATCGTCGTTGAACACGATGAGGACACGATTCGCGCTGCCGACTATGTGATCGATATGGGGCCAGGCGCGGGCGTCAACGGCGGGCACGTGGTCGCCGCGGGAACGCCCGCTGACATCATGGCGTGCCCCGAATCAATGACGGGTGCCTATCTGACCGGCAAGCGAATGATTCGAGTTCCCAATGAACGCCGCAACCCCGGACGTGGCTGTCTTAAGATTACGGGAGCATGTGCCAACAACCTCAAAAACGTTACCGCCAAGATTGAGTTTGGCACGCTTACCGTCGTAACCGGCGTATCGGGATCGGGAAAGAGTTCCTTGGTCACCGATACGATTGCGCCTGCCCTCACCAACGCTATCCATCGCTCTACGCGTCCCGTGGGCCCGTTCAAAAAAATTCGACGGTATCGAGTGCATCGATAAGGTGATCGATATTGATCAGTCGCCAATCGGCCGTACGCCGCGGTCGAATCCCGCTACCTATATTGGTTTGTGGGACGACCTGCGTGCGCTGTTTGCGAGCACGCCGGAGTCGAAGGCGCGTGGCTACTCGCCGGGACGCTTCTCCTTTAATGTGAGCGGCGGACGCTGCGAGGCGTGCAAGGGCGACGGCCAGATCAAGATTGAGATGCACTTTCTTCCCGATATTTATGTTCCCTGCGAGGCTTGTGGCGGCAAGCGCTATAACCGCGAGACGCTCGAGGTTACCTATCGTGGCAAGACTATCTCGGACGTACTTGACATGAGCGTGGCCGAGGCACTGGCTTTCTTTGGGAATATTCCGCAGATCAAGCGAAAGCTTCAAACCCTGTATGACGTCGGCCTAGGTTATGTGAGCTTGGGCCAGCCCGCCACGACGCTCTCGGGTGGTGAGGCGCAGCGCGTAAAGCTCGCCAAGGAGCTTCATCGTCGCCAGACAGGCAAGACGTTCTACATTTTGGACGAGCCCACAACCGGCCTCCATTTTGAGGATGTTCGTCAGCTGCTCGACGTGTTGCAACGCCTGGTCGATGCGGGCAACACGGTTCTGGTGATCGAGCACAACCTTGATGTCATCAAGGTTGCCGACCGCCTGATCGATATGGGCCCCGAGGGCGGCAATGGCGGCGGAACCGTCGTGGTCTCAGGCACGCCGGAGCAAGTCGCGGCATGTTCGCAGAGCTACACGGGCAAGTTCTTGGCGCCGTTGCTCAAGCGTGACCGTGAGCGTCAGGCGCAGCTCGACGCACAGTAAAGAGACGTTGTAGTACCGACGCGCCACCGATTCCTTCTGATTCGGTGGCGCTTCTGTGTGTCGAGATGGCATATGCGGCGGAATTGGCCCTATACTTAATCCTTACGTCGCTCTGCGAGGGAAAGGATGTGCCATGGCAAAGGCTGTTAAGACGTCAAAAACCAATGCGATGCGCGAGCTGGAAAGCGCCGGCATCTCCTATGTTCTCCATACGTACGAAGACGATGGCGACGAATCGTCGGGGCTGGGCGTCGCGATTTCCGAGCAGCTTGGCGAGGAGCCCGGTCAGGGATTTAAGACCCTGGTCTGCACGACGCCGTCCAACGACCATGTCGTGTGCTGCATTCCCGTTGCCGACGAGCTCGACCTCAAGGCCGCCGCGCGCGCCGCAGGCGAAAAGTCGCTGACCATGATGCATGTCAAAGATTTGCTTGCCGCGACGGGGTATGTCCGCGGCGGTTGCAGTCCGGTCGGTATGAAAAAAACGCTTCCGGACTCTGATCGATGAGACATGCGTCCTTTGGGATACCATTTTTATCTCGGGTGGCAAGCGCGGCTATCAGCTTGAGCTTGCTCCCGATGACTTAGTTGCATTTTGCGGGGCGACGGTTGCCCCGATCACGAGAGAGGACTGAGCGATGCCGCAGGAAGAATCAAAGCGCGGAGCTCATTTTGCAAAAGAATCTGCGCCTCAGACACCCTCATCCGAAGCTTCTTCGTCGCGAGATGACACTGACGACATGGGCTCGTCGGACTACTCCACGGTTGGTCGTTCTGCCGGGCTTATGACCATCCTGACTATCGTGTCTCGCGTCACCGGTTTTATCCGCACGTGGGCAATGGCGGCCGCCATCGGTATGTCGCTGCTCTCGTCCTCCTATCAGGTTGCCAACAACCTGCCCAACATGCTCTACGAGCTCGTGATGGGCGGCATGCTCGTTACGGCGTTTTTGCCGGTGTATATGGGTGTGAGGCGCGAGCAGGGTCGCGAGGCATCGAACGAGTATGTCGGCAACCTGCTTGGTATTCTGCTTCTGCTGCTGGGCGGTATCTCGCTGCTGGGCACCGTGTTTGCTCCCGGCTTTATTTGGACGCAGTCGTTCCTTTCGGGCGATGGCGGCAGCATGGATACCGCTGCGTTCATGTTCCGCTTCTTTGCTATTCAAATTCTGTTTTATGGCTTGGGCTCGGTGTTCTCGGGCGTTCTCAACGCACACCGCGACTATTTCTGGTCGACGTTTGCCCCGGTTCTCAACAATGTCATCGTCATCGCCAGCTTTATGGGCTTTGCTCCCGTGTCTGCACAATTTGGCGAGCAGGCCGGTATTATCTTGATCGCAGTTGGTACGACCCTCGGCGTCTTTGTCCAGATGGCCTGCCAGATTCCCGCGCTTGGCAAGCATGGCGTGCATCCTCATATCCATATCGACTTTAAGGATCCCGCGCTGCGACAGACGATCGCGCTTGGTATCCCGACGCTGCTCGCCACGGTGTGCATGTTTGTCTCGACCTCCATTACCAATGCCGCCGCGCTGGTGGTGCAGCCCGAGACCGGCCCTTCCGTCATCGCATATGCGCGCCTGTGGTACACATTGCCCTATGCGCTGATCGCCGCCTCGCTTTCGACGGCACTCTATACCGAACTCTCTCACGATGCGCAGGAGAAGGATTACGACAGCGTCCGCACGGGCATTTCGCGCGGTGTCGCCCAGATGTTCTTCTTCCTGATTCCGTTTGCGATGTATCTGATCGTCTTCGCCCGTCCGCTCAACATGATCTACTGCGCCGGCAAGTTCGATGAATCCGGTGTGGCGCTGGTGTCGGAGTTCCTTATCTATCTGGCACTTTCCCTGCCGCTCTACGGCGTGGTCGTGCTGATGCAGAAGAGCTTCTCGGCCCTGCTCGATATGAAACCTTATAGCCGCTATTGCCTGTACTCCGCTATCGGCCAGGCCGGTTCGGTGCTGCTGTTTGGCGTGGTGCTGGGCTACGGTATGCCGGCAATTGCGCTTTCGTACGTCGTTGACTACGTGGTCTTGGTCGGATGCTCACTGTGGTGGCTGCGCCGTCGTCTGCATGGCCTTCAGGTCAAGTCTATCCTGCATGGCGGTTTCTTCGGCCTACTGTTCGGTGGCTTGGGCGCTGCCGCGGGCGCCGGCGTCATGTGGGCACTTGAGCACTTTGTCGGAGCGCTTGGCAGCTCGATCCTCATTACCCTGGGCTACGTTTGTGTTGCAGGCGTCGTCTCGCTCGCTGTAACTTTTGGTCTTGCCTTCGTCTTTAAGATGCCCGAGGTCTCGGCGCTGCTTCGTCGCAAGTAGGTGCGCGTGGCAGGTCACGACAACATTCCAACACTTGCCGAGCAGGTTTCGCGCGTTCCCACGCAACCCGGCTGCTACCTTTGGAAAGATGCCAAGGGTGATGTCATCTATGTGGGCAAGGCAAAAAACCTGCGTGCCCGTATGCGTCAATACGTGACGCTGCAGGACGAGCGTCAAAAGATCCCGCTCATGATGCAGCTGGTGGCGAGCTTCGACTATATCGTGGTGGAGACCGAGCACGAGGCATTGGTGCTCGAGCGCAATCTGATTGGCCAGTACCATCCGTACTTTAACGTCGATCTCAAAGACGATAAAAGCTATCCCTTTATCGCCATTACCAAGAGCGACTTGTTTCCGGCTATTAAATACACGCGAGAGCGTCATAAACCGGGAACGCGCTATTTTGGCCCCTATACCGATAGCCGTGCGGCGCGTGAGACCATCGATACGCTACGCAAGGTTATTCCTATTTGCTCGGCATCCTGTGCGGAATGGCGCCGCTGCCGCCGCATCGTCGAATCTCATAAGGGCGAAGAAGACATCGTCAATATGATTTGCGCGCAAAACGGGCGTCCCTGCTTTGACTACCATGTCGGGCGCGGGCCGGGCGCATGCGTCGGCGCGATTTCCCCTGCCGACTATGCCAAGAACGTCAAACGTGTCGAACGTTTCTTGTCGGGCCATCGCAAGGATGTCGTTGACGAGCTTACGTCCGAGATGACGGAGGCAGCCGAGACGCTCGATTTTGAGCGTGCGGCGCGCGTCAAGCGTCGCCTGGAAGTCATTAGGGGCCTGGACGATCGCCAACAGGTCGTTTTTCCATCGAGCGTCGATATCGACGTCATCGGCTTCTATCGCGAAGAGACTATCTCTGCCGCCTGTGTCTTTGTCGTTCGCGAGGGCCGAACGGTTCGAACTTGTGAGTTCATCCTCGATAAAGGCCTGGATGTCGACGAGGAAGAGCTTCAATCGGGCTTTCTTAAGCGCTATTACGACGAGACGGCTGATATTCCAGCCGAGATCAATCTCTCTGTCGAGCTTGAGGATGCCGAAGCGTTGGGGGAGTGGCTTGCGGGCAAGCGCGAACGCTCTTGCCATCTCCATAGGCCGCAGCGCGGCGAAAAGCACCGCCTGCTCGATATGGCTTCCAAAAATGCGCGCCATGCCCTCATGCGCTACATGATGCGCACGGGGTATGCTGACGATCGCACCAATCAAGCGCTCCTGGAGCTCGAAAGCGCGCTGGCGCTGCCTGCGCCGCCGTTGCGCATCGAGTGCTTCGATATCTCGACGTTGCACGGCACCTTTACCGTCGCTTCGATGGTGGTATTTACCAATGGCCGTGCCGACAAGGGCCAGTATCGTCGCTTTAAAATTCAGGCCGAATTGGACGAGGCGAACGACTTCGTATCGATGTCCGAGGTTCTGGGGCGTCGCTATGCTCCCGAGCGCATGGCGGACGAGCGCTTTGGCTCGCGCCCCGATTTGCTCGTTGTCGATGGCGGCAAGCCGCAATTGACCGCTGCAATTAAGCAACTTGAGGCGCTTGGCCTCGATATACCAGTTTGTGGCTTGGCAAAGGCCGATGAGGAAGTTTTCGTGCCGTGGGACGAGACTCCCGTCGTGCTGCCGACCGGCTCCGCTTCGCTTTATCTGATCAAGCAGGTTCGCGATGAATCCCACCGATTTGCGATTACGTTCCATCGCGAGTTGCGCGATAAGGCTATGACGGTTTCGGTGCTTGACGACGTTCCGGGCGTGGGACCCGCCAGAAAACGTGCCATTATGCGCCATTTTGGCTCGATGAAGCGTTTGCGCGCGGCAAGCGAGCAGGAGATTGCGGAAGTTCGAGGCGTTCCGGCCGATGTCGCCAAAGCGGTCCACGAGGCACTTGTTGCATGGAATGCCGAGCGCGCCCAGGCATCGGCCAGCCGTTCCGAAAACTAAACGCGCTTCTAAACAACTGATATACATGATTGGCTGATTTTCAATCATTTATTTCGCGGCGATTACCTGCTGATTTCGGGTTTTATTAACGCTAAAACGTTTGACTAGCCATGGTGAATAACCCTGCTATCCTGCGGGTTGACGAAGACTGATATCTCACCTCGTCGATACATACTGTCTGTCGAATCGTTTGTCAATGAATTCGGTGAACGGTAGTAAATACCGTTCAAGCGTATGTATGTATCGGTCGCCGAGCGCGGCACCCAAGTTGGGTTTGTCGGTAGGTAAGGTATATATCGTCCGCAAGTTGCGCGGGGGCAAGTCTAGGTGCTCCCGGGTAAGATTCTCTATTGATAGGAGAAGACATGGCCATCATCAACAAGGGTATGTCCAGGCGTTCGTTCCTCGGCCTCACTGGCAGCGTCGCTGCTGTCGCAGGGCTTGGTCTCACCGGCTGCGGTGGCAGCTCTAGCGACGAGGGTTCCGCTTCCGGTTCCACCGATTCCGCCAACCGTGGCGGCGGCGTGATCACCGCTGGTTCCGCTTACGCTCCGTCCAGCTTCGACCCCGCCAGCACCGGCTCCGCTGTGGGCCTGGGTGCTAACTGGCACGTCGTCGAGGGCCTCTACGGCATCGATTACCACGACTACAGCACCTTCAACGAGCTCGCCACCGACGACCCCAAGTCTGTGGACGACACCACTTTCGAGGTTACCATCCGCAAGGGCGCCAAGTTCTCCGATGGCACCGAGGTCACCGCTGACGATGTCGTTGCCTCCTACACCGCTTGCGCCGCTTCCGCTACCTATGCTCCGTTCTTCCAGCCCTTCGAGTCCATCGAGGCTAAGGACGCCAGCACCGTGACGGTCAAGACCAAGGTCCCCAACTTCTCTCTGCTCAAGGATCGTCTTGCCATCATCCGCGTTACCCCGGCCACCCAGACCGAGGAGGATCGCGCCAAGCAGCCGATCGGCTCCGGCCCCTGGATGTACGACTCTATCTCCGATACCGAGATCACCCTGGTTCCCAACCCCGAGTACAACGGTGAGTATGCTGCCGAGGATAAGAAGATCCAGTACAGCATCCTGACCGACCCCACCGCTCGCGTTACCGCTCAGCAGGAGGGCTCCACGCTCGTTATGGAGCTCGTTACCGCTGACGCCGTCGACCAGCTCGAGAGCGCCGGCTGCAAGATCGATAACGTTCAGGGTTTCGGCACCCGCTTCATCATGTTCAACGTCGCCAAGGAGCCTTGGAACAACGTCAAGGTCCGTCAGGCTGTCATGTATGCGCTCGACACCGAGAAGATGGTCAGCAACACCTTTGCCGGCCTTGCCACCGCTGCCAGCTGCTACCTGCCCAAGAGCTTCACCAATTATCATGAGGCTTCCACGGTGTACAAGACCGACGCCAAGAAGGCTAAGAAGCTCATCGAGGAGTCCGGCATCACCCCGGGTGCCATCACCCTGCGCACCACCGACAACGAGCAGATCAAGGGCATGGCCGCCCAGGTCAAGAACGACCTCGACGCTCTCGGCTTTGAGGTGACCATCCAGACCGATACCTCGCCGGCCACCTACGCTGCCATCGACGGCGGCGAGGCCTACGATATCCTCCTTGCCCCTGGCGATCCTTCCTGCTTCGGCGCTGACCCCGACCTGCTGCTCAACTGGTGGTATGGCGACAACGTCTGGATGCAGACCCGTTGCCCGTGGAAGGAGTCCGCTGAGTGGCAGAAGCTTCACGGTCTCATGGACGAGGCTCTTGCCGCCGAGGGCGACGAGCAGCAGAAGAAGTGGAACGAGTGCTTCGACATCATCGCCGACAACGCCGTTCTGTACCCCGTTGTCCACGTCAAGACCGTCTCCGCTTCCTGGGACGATCCGTCCACCGCGCCCAACGGCGAGGCTCTCGACGGCTTCAAGGGCATCGGCACGACGAGCATGTCCTTCAGGGGCGTTGCGACCGTCAAGGCGTAAGACTCGCTTGAGTCTGTATGCAGGATGTCGGCCGTTGGGACCGTATCCTCATAGTTGAAACAAAGACCCGGGCGGCAACGATGTCGCTCGGGTCTTGTAATGAGTATCCGTACTCATATACCAGTTGGTCCTACCGACAAAAGAAAGGGGAGAGAACGTGAACAACTTGCTACGTTTGATTGGAAGGCGTCTTGTGGCGCTGCCGATCATGGCATTGGGCGTCACCGTCCTGGTGTTCTTCCTTATGTCGTTCTCCAAGACCGACCCCGCCTACACGGCGTTGGGTGACGGTGCCTCGCCCGAGGCGGTTGCCGAGTACCATGAGAAGTATGGTCTGGACGACCCCTGGCCCGTGCGCTACGTGCGCTATATGGGCGATTTGATCCATGGCGACATGGGCACCTATGGTGCTGCTCGCAACTCCGTTGCCAAGCGCATCTCCACGGCCCTGCCCGTCACGATGCAGCTGACCTTCATCGGCCTTGCCATCGGTGCGGTCGTTTCGTTTTTACTCGGCGTCATCGCGGCACTGTATCGCGACAAATGGCCGGACCAAGTGATCCGCGTCTTTTCCATCGCCGGCTTGGCAACCCCGTCGTTCTGGCTTGCCGTTCTGTTGATCCTGCTGTTCTCTTCCTACCTTAAGGTGCTTCCGGCATCGGGTGCTCTGCCTCACTTCACCACGAATCCGGCTGGCTATCTGGGACGTATGATCATGCCCGCTATCGCCTTGGCATTTCCGCTGACGGGCCAGATGACTCGTATCGTGCGTACCGCCATGGTCGAGGAGCTCGATAAGGATTATGTCCGTATGGCTCGCGGCGCCGGCGTTCCCGAGAAGGTCGTCGTCGGCATCAACGTTCTTCGCAATGCGCTGATCACCCCGGTCACCACCCTCGGTCTTAAGATCGGTTACCTCATGGGCGGCGCCGTCGTCATCGAGGTTATCTTCAACCTCCCCGGCATGGGCACCGCGATTCTGCAGGGCGTTCAGGGCAACGAGGCGAACCTGGTTCAGGGCGTCGTTATCGTCGTTGCTCTTGCCTTCATCATCATCAACATCGTGGTTGACATGCTCTACCTGCTCATCAACCCGCGCATCAGGACGGTGTAGATTATGGTAAAGATTCGAGAGAAGCAAACCGAGCAGCTCGAGAAGGCTGCCTCCAAGGGGCTCAAGCTCGGTGGCTGGAAGAAGATGACGCTGTCTTCTAAGATTGCCGCCGTCGTGTTGGTGCTGGTCGCCCTGACTGCGATTCTGGCGCCCCTTCTTGCCCCCTATAGCCCGGTCGAGATTTTTACGGCTCGCCAGGCTCCCGGCAACGGATTTATCTTCGGTACCGACGATAAGGGTCGCGACATTCTGTCGCGCATGCTCTACGGTGGTCGTTACTCGCTGATTATCGGCTTTGGCGCCACTGCCATGGCTCTGGTCTGCGGCTCGGTCGTGGGCGCCCTTGCGGCGGTTTCGCGCAAGGCCGTTTCCGAGACGATCATGCGTATCCTGGACATCATCTGTCCATCCCGGGCATCGCCCTCGCGGCCGTCTTCGTCTCCATCCTGGGGCAACTCCGTACCGTCGATCATCCTTCGCCATCGGCTTTATGACACTCCGCAGATTGCCCGTATCGTGCGCGCCAACATCGTGTCCGAGTACGGCGAGGACTATGTCCGCGCGGTCATCGTTTCCGGCGCCAAGGCTCCGTGGACTTTTGATCAAGCATGTTCTGCGTAACTGCATCGCCCCGATCATGGTCTTCACCGTTACCCTGGTCGCCGACGCCATCATCTTCGAGGCCTCGCTGACCTTCATCGGCGCTGGTATCCAGGAGCCCACCGCTACCTGGGGCAACATCCTCGCCGACGCCCGCGGCGGCGTGCTCGCCGGCCGTTGGTGGCAGGCGCTGTTCCCGGGCCTGGCCATCATGATCACCTGCCTGGCGCTCAACATCCTCTCCGAGGGCATTACCGACGCCATGGCCGCTGCTCCCTCCGCCGCCCTGGATCCGACCGATTCCTCCAAGCGTCGCGAGGCCGACCTGCTGGTCTCCGACCCCGTTCGCGCCTACAAGGAGCAGGCCCAGTCCCTCTCCGCTCGCCTTGGCGCCCTGCGCGATGTCGAGCTCAAGCGTGACGATCGCCATGTGCCCGACGAGTCTGTCGAACCGATTCTCTCGGTCCGTGACTTCTGCATTCAGTTTGAGCATCACGGCGATATCAACGTCGTCGACCATGTCAACTTTGACGTCCGTCCTGGTCAGACCATGGGCCTGGTGGGCGAGTCCGGTTGCGGTAAGTCCATCACCACGCTGGCCATCATGGGCCTGACCGACGATGACGAGCACCTTTCCGGCCAGGTCCTCTGGGAGGGCCGCGACCTGCTCAAGATGAGCAAGAAGGAGTGGTTCGGCCTGCGCGGTACCGATATCGCTATGGTCTATCAGGACGCCCTGTCCTCGCTCAACCCCTCCATGCTCATCTCTGCCCAGATGAAGCAGCTCACCAAGCGCGGCGGCACCCGCAGCGCCGAGGAACTCCTGGAGCTCGTGGGCCTCGACCCCAAGCGTACGCTCGAGAGCTACCCGCATGAGCTTTCCGGTGGCCAGCGTCAGCGTGTCCTGATCGCCATGGCCCTTACCCGCGACCCTAAGCTGGTCATCTGCGACGAGCCCACGACCGCTCTGGACGTTACCGTCCAGAAGCAGGTCATCAAGCTGCTCAACGACCTTCAGGCCAAGCTCGGCTTTGCCATGATCTTCGTCTCGCATGACTTGGCGCTGGTCGCCGAGGTCGCCCATAACATCACGGTTATGTACGCCGGTCAGGTTATCGAGCAGGCGCCCACCAAGGAGCTGCTCACTAACCCGATCCACGAGTACACCCGCGGTCTTCTGGGCTCCGTTCTGTCCATCGAGAGCGGTTCGGGCCGTCTGCACCAGGTGCCCGGCGCCGTTCCGAGCCCGCGCGATTTCCCCAAGGGCGATCGCTTCGCGCCTCGCTCGAGCCATCCGCGCATTGGCCTGGACACCCGTCCGGTCTTCAAGCGCGTGCCCGGCACCGAGCACTTCTATTCCGAGCTCCCCGACGAGGTGCTCAAGGCAAATGGTTTGACCCCTCACGCGGAGGTGATGTAGATGAGCGAGACCGCAGTCAACGGCGTCGAGCCGATCATCTTCCTTGATGACGTCCACGTCACCTTTAGGACCCGTACCGGCTCGATTCTGCACCCCAACCTGGTTCACGCCGTCCAGGGTGTAACGATTAAGCTCATGCCCGGTCAGACGATCGGCATCGTCGGCGAGTCCGGTTGCGGTAAGTCCACCACCGCCAACGTCATGTGCGGCCTGCAGGCCCCCACGAGCGGCAAGGTCTACTTTAAGGGCAAGGACGTTACCAAACGTACCGCCGAGGACCGTCGCCACATGGGTCGCGTCATCTCGGTCGTGTTCCAGAACCCGGCCACGGCGCTCAACCCCCGCATGGTCGTTCGCGAGCAGCTGCTCGACCCCATGCGCGTCCACAACTTGGGCACCGAAGCCGAGCAGGAGAAGCGCGTCAAGGAACTCCTGGAGCTCACCGGTCTGCCCAGCTCCGCCGCCGAGGTTCTTCCCGGCCAGCTTTCGGGCGGACAGCGCCAGCGCGTCGCAATTGCCCGTGCCCTGTCGCTGAACCCCGATGCCATCATCGCCGACGAGCCCACCTCGGCTCTGGACGTTTCGGTCCGCGCGCAGATTCTGAACCTGCTGACCGATCTTAAGAAGGAGCTCGGCCTGGCCATGGTGTTCATCAGCCATGACATCCAGACGGTCCGCTATATCTCTGACGACATCATCGTTATGAATGGCGGCAAGATCGTCGAGCAGGGCGAGGCCAAGCAGGTCTTCCAGCACCCCCAGGACCCCTACACCAAGATGCTGCTTGGCGCTGCGCCGTCGCTGCTGCATCCCAAGCTCGGCGAGTAGTCTCGCTTTCCCTCCCGTGCGCCCGGTTCCCTTGCCGGGCGCACCTCCGTTGCGATTTCGAAAGGTTGGGTTCACGAGCCATGCCAAGTGCTCAGGAGCTACAACAGCAATTTGGTGGGTATCGGGGCGCCATGCCCCGTCCATCAGATTTCGATCTCTTTTGGAAGGACCGCATGGCCGAGGCCGACGCCGTCGGGCTTGACTATGCGATCGAGACGGCATCGGTCACCGATGCCGTGACCTGCCAGCTTTTCGACCTCTGGTATACCGGCATGTGTGGCGCTCGCCTGCATGCCAAGTACCTTAAACCCGTCTCGGACGAGCCCGTGCCATTGGTACTTCAGTTCCATGGGTATCCGGGTGCAAGCCGCAGCTGGTTTGAGCAGGCGTCGTTTGCGGGCATGGGCATGGCACTCATCGCCCTCGACTGCCCCGGCCAAGGAGGTCCCTCCGAGGACATTGGTGGATTTGAGGGCACAACGGTCGCGGGCCATATCGTCGCCGGTATCGACGGCGATCCGGCCAACCTCTACTATGTCCGCTTGCACCAAGATATTCGCATCCTGTGCCGCATCGTTCGCGAGCTCGAGGGCATCGATCTTGCCCGTGTGTTTGTGAACGGCGCGTCGCAGGGCGGCGGTTTGGGCATTGCGACCTGTGCACTTAACAGCGAGCTTATCAATCGCGCCGCCATCCTCTATCCCTTCCTGTCGGATTTCCGCCTAGTCTGGGATTTGGATGCCGACGACATTGCCTACGAGGGCCTGCGCTATTGGTCTCGCTGGTTTGACGAGGACTCGACTCGTATCGACGAAGCCTATGCCAAGCTGGCGTCCTTCGATTCCAAGAACTTTGCCCCTATGGTCAAATGCCCCGTGCTGTTTGGCACCGGCACAGCCGATATCGTCTGTCCGCCGGCGACGCAGTTTGCGGTCTACAACAACCTGGCCTGTGAGAAACGACACGAGTTCTTTGAGGGCTTCGGCCACGAGGAGATTCAGGACTTTGACGACATGATCATTCCGTTTTTCTGCGAGGGAGGGGAGGCTCATGTCTAAGTGCGAGAGCAATGTCGACGAGCTGATCGTCCCCGGGCTCGCGGGGATGCCTGGAACGGTTTCGTCAAGGCTCTCTGATTTCCGGGGTTGGCGCGGCGATGCTTCTGCGGATGTTTCCAAATTAGAGACAGCCGCCTCGGACTTTGAGGTTTGCGGCCTGACTGTTACGGCGATTGATTTCGTCAATCCGTGCGCGCGCTACTCCGAGGTTTCCTTTGAACTCGGCGGGTATGTCGTACACGGCCGTTTGATTGAGCCCTTAGGTCACGCCCGGGCATCCGAGCTTGTGCCGCTATGTCTGATGTTTCACGACATCGACCGACCCGTGCGGGGATGGCATCACATGACGAGGTTTGCGGCCATGGGATATGCCGTGCTTGCGCTGGACGATGAGGCGATTGGATCCAGCGAGCTGCAGCAGGGGATTGCCTCTCCTGCTTTTGTCAAGCGCGTCCGTTGGGGTTGCGCGATGGCGAAGGTGGCGCGCAATCTTGATGGCGTGGACCCCGACCGCATCTTTGCATGGGGCGAGGGCCTTGGCGGCGGAGTCGCGCTGGCGGTTTCCGCTCTGGACGAGCGGGGCCTCGCCTGCACGGCGGTTGCCAATCCGCTTCCTGGCGGCCTCGAGGCGTTGTCGTCTCGGGTGCGTGGATCGGTGCTCATGGGCACATCGCTTATGGATACCGTGAGCGATCCCGAAGGGCCAGTTTGCCGTATTCAACGGTCTTGAGTGTGACCGGAGGCATATCATCTATGCCAAATACGCTCATGAGCGCATCAATGCGTTCGAAAACGAAGTCATCGACTTTTTTAACCAAACGTTCTACCCGTGTTCTTTGGCCTAGACGGCCTGGACACTGCCAACAAGAGTGGGTGGCATAGGGCCGCCCGCCAGACAACTAAGGAGATTCTTGTGGCAACTCAGAAATTTCACCGGCGTTATCCCTCCCGTCGTTGTTCCCGATACCGAAGACCACCAGCTCGACGTTGCCTCCTTTGAGCGCAGCATCAACCGCATGATCGATGCCGGCGTCGATGGCCTGTTCTTCCTGGGCTCTTCGGGCGAGGTCGTTTTCTCCACCGATGAGCGTCGTCGCCAGATCATCGCCGAGGCCGTTCGTATCGTCGACCACCGCGTGCCCGTCCTGGTCGGCATCATCGATACCGAGACCGAGCGCATGATCGAGCACGGTAAGGTCGCTCAGGAGCTGGGCGCCGATGCGCTTGTCGCCACCTGCCCGTTCTATGCCCTGCAGGGCATGACCGAGGTCGAGGAGCACTTCCGCATCCTGCACGAGGAGCTCGACCTGCCCATCTTTGCCTATGACATTCCCGTCTGCGTTCACACCAAGCTCCCCTGGAAGCTCCTTGCCAAGCTCGGCGCCGAGGGCGTCCTTGCTGGCGTCAAGGATTCCTCGGGTGATGACATCTCGTTCCGCTATCTCGTTCAGGAGAACGAGAAGAACGGCCATCCGATGAGCATCCTCACCGGTCACGAGGTTGTTGTCGACGGCGCTTACCTCGGTGGCGCCGACGGTTCTGTCCCGGGCCTTGCCAACGTTGAGCCCGAGGGCTACGTGCGCCAGTGGAAGGCCGCTCAGGCCGGCGACTGGGCTACCGTCAAGGCCGAGCAGGATCGCCTCAATGAGATTTCGCACATCTGGGACGTCACCTCGGGCGTCCAGGGCTATGCCGGTGGCGTCGGCGCCTTCAAGACCGCTATGAACCTCATGGGCATCTTCGACAGCCCGACCATGCCGCGCCCGGTGAAGGCCATGACCGGCGAGAACGTCGAGGCGATTAGGAAGGTCCTTCAGGACAACGGTCTCCTGTAAAGCTTCCCAGGCACCCGACCTCGCCGTTCAACCGTGTGGCCATGACCCATTAGGTCAATGGCCACACGGTTTCTCGGCGATCTCGGACACCTGGAAAACCTTTACTGCGCTGTGACGGCTAGCCTGACGGCGCATTTCCTGTAGTTGTTTTTATCTCCGAAGGAGAGCGACATGGAGAACAAGTACGTCTGCTCTGTCGATATCGGCGGAACTAAAATTGCGACTGCCATCATGGAGTACCCGGCTGACGGTAGTGTGCCCCATCCCGTTTTTTGAGGCCGAGATTCCTACCGAGGCCCAGGAGGGCGGCGAGGCCGTCTTCCAGCGTATCGAGGCGTCTATCAAGGCCGCTCTTGAGGCGAATCCCGATGTCGAGGTTCTCGGTGTCGGTATCGGTGCCGCAGGCGTCGTCGATCCCAAGACGGGCGCCATTGCTTATGCCAATGAGATCATGCCCGGCTGGTCCGGCGTTCAGTTGGGGCCGCGTCTGCGCGAGGACCTTGGTCTTCCCGTTGCCGTTGTGGGCGACGTGCAGGCTCATGCTCTGGGCGAGGCCCACTGGGGCGTCGGCAAGGGCAAGTTCTCCGTCTTGTGCCTGGGAATCGGTACGGGCATCGGTGGCGCATATGTCGAGAACGGCCGCGTGATGCAGGGCTTCCATGGTGCTGCCGGTCATATGGGCCACATCGAGTGCTCGGCTGCCGCCGGCATTCCCTGCGCCTGCGGGCGTTCCGGCCATCTTGAGTCTGTTGCTTCGGGCACCTCGATTGGCCGTATGTACGACGAACGCTTCGGTCGAGTTGACCCCAGCCGTCCTTCGGTCGGTCGCGACGTGAACGACCTGTGTCGTGCTGGCGACGCAAAGGCGACCGAGGTCATCCATGACGCCGGCTTTGCGCTGGGCGCCAGCTTGGGCTCGCTTGCCAATATTCTGGATCCAGAGGTCATCGTGCTTTCGGGCGGCGTAATTCATCAGGGTCCCGATTGGCGTTCGCAGACGTGGAAGGATTCGGTGCACGAGGGCTATGCCAGCCAGGCGCTCGATCCGCTCCAGGACACGCCGATTCTCATCGGGTCTCTGGAGGGCGATGCTCCGCTCATCGGTGCCGCCGAGCATCTTCTCGCTTCGTTAAAGTAAACGTATCTGCTGTAGGAGCCTCCCGAGACAACACGCCTCGGGAGGCTGTTCTGAGAAAGGTTGCAGCCTTATGACCGTCGATCCTTTGATTCAATCCCTGAAGGGTAAGCTCGTCGTGAGCGTTCAGGCGTATATGGGCGAGCCGCTTCGTACGCCCGAGACCATGGCTCAAATGTCTCGCGCTTGCGAACTCGGCGGCGCCGCCGCCATTCGCTGCCAGGGCCTTGCCGACATTGCCGCCATTAAGGGTCGCTGTGAGGTTCCTGTTATTGGCCTATGGAAGGATGGACACGAGGGCGTTTACATCACGCCGACGCTGCGTCACGCCCGCGCCTGCGTTGCTGCTGGTGCCGATATCGTGGCGATCGACGCCACCGATCGTCCGCGCCCCGATGGCAAGACGGTCGAGGATACCTTCCGTCCGCTGCACGAGGAGGGTGTGCTCCTGATGGCGGATTGTGCCACCATCGAGGACATTCGCCGTGCGGTTGATATGGGCTTCGACCTGGTATCTACCACGCTCTCTCACGGTGTCGCCGCCATCGACTGCACCATGGCCGATGGCCCCGACCTGCCGCTCCTGCGTCAGGCGACCGAGGAATTCCCCGGCCTTCCCATCATTTGCGAGGGTCGCGTGCATACGCCCGAGGAGGCTCGCGCCGCGATCGATGCTGGCGCCTGGGCCGTTGTCGTCGGCACCGCCATCACGCACCCCACGAGTATTACAAGTTGGTTCAAGGCTGCGCTTGAGGCGTAAGACAGGCCTCGTATCCGCTCGGGGCGGTATACTCAATAAAGGCAATTGACCGCGCGGGATCCGGGTTGCTGGGTCCCGCGCTTGTTTTCGGGAGGCAGCACATGCAAAAGGGAGATGCCATGGATGCGGCGGAGCGCTCGGAGCGCATCCCCGATATCGTCATCATCACCGGAATGTCCGGATCGGGCCGCACGCAGGCCATGCACGTGTTCGAGGACATGGGCTATTTTTGCATCGATAACCTGCCTCCGCGTCTGATCGCCCAGCTTGCCGAGCTCGTCGGCATTAATACGGGCGTGGGCAGGCATCTCGCCGTCACCTGCGATTTGCGTAGCCAGGGCTTGTTCGATGAGCTGCTCGATGCGGTCGCCGCGCTCGAAGAGCGTGAGATGAGCTGCGACATCGTGTTCCTGGAGGCTTCTGACGAGGTACTGATTCGTCGCTACAGCGAAAATCGCCGCCGTCATCCCATTGCCAAGCCGGGGGAGACTACGGCCGATGCGATTCAGCGCGAGCGCCTGCAGCTGCAGGGTGTGCGCGATCGAGCCGATATGATTATCGACACGAGCCGCCTACGCACCTCTGCGCTGCGCAACAAATTGCGCATGGCGTTCTCCGAGTTGTCCGACCAGCAGCTCATGGACGTTCACGTGTTCTCGTTTGGCTTTAAGCACGGTATGCCCGTCGAGGCGGACATTATGATTGACGTTCGCTTCCTGCCCAATCCGTTCTACGATCCCGAGATGCGCACCATGACCGGTCTCGATAAGAAAGTCTCCGACTTTGTTCTGGACCATCCCAAGACGCAGGAGTTCTGGAAGGCCTGGACGCAGCTGCTCGATACGGTCATGCCCGGTTATATCGCAGAGGGCAAGCCGCAGCTTTCTATTGCCATCGGTTGCACGGGCGGTCAGCACCGCAGCGTTGCCATCGCCGAGGCCACGGCGCGTTATTTGGAAGGCGCCCAGTATCACGTGAGCATTTCCCATCGCGACTTGTCGCGCGCCAACACGAAAGCATAGGCCTGCATGTCGTTTACCGCCGAGGTGCGTGACGAGCTTGCGCGCTGCGAACCCGAATGTGAATACTGCGATTTGTCGACGCTTGCCGCCCTGACGCGTGTGAGCGGTACGCTTTCGTTGGCCGGCTCCGGGCGGTATCGTTTGACGGTCGCGACCGAGACGGGAGCCGTCGCGCGCACGATGATCACGCTGACGCATCGCATTCTTAAGCTCAAAACGGAATTCACCGTTCGTAAATCGGTCTTGCATAAGGTCCGTAACTATCTCATTACCCTGCCCGATCAACCCGACCTGGACAAGGCTCTGGTGCTGCTGGGCATTCTAGACCGCAGGGGAGGGCTCGTTGCTGGTGTTCCCCGACACATCGTTGCCCGTCCCTGCTGCAGGCTTGCCTACATCCGCGGCGCGCTCATCGCGGGCGGCTTCGTGGCCGATCCACGCGGCGATTTTCATTTGGAGATCGCGGTGCAGGGCGAGCAATATGCTAAGGGGCTTTGCGACCTGTTGGGGCAGATTGGGGTCCATGCTCGTGTTAATGCACGGCGGGGGTCATATGCCGTGTACATTAAGAGCGCCGAGGAAATCGAGCATCTATTAAAGCTGATTGGTGCCAAGCGCAGCGTTGCCGAGATTGAGGAGGCGCGCGCGGTCAAGTTGGTTAAGAACGATGTGAACCGTCGCGTGAACGCCGAGCTCGCCAACCAGACCAGAAGCGCCGGTGCTGCCCAACATCAGCTTGCGCTTATCGATGAGCTCGAGCAGCGCGGCCTTCGCGATGCGCTTCCGGATGCCTTGGCGGTCTTTTGCGACCTGCGCGAGCGCTATCCCGATCTGTCGCTGCGTGATTTAGGGGAGATGGCTGACCCTCCCTTGTCGAAGTCGGCCCTCTACCATCGAGTTTTGAGGCTTGAAAAGCTCATTGAAGCAAACCGGTAGTTTAAAGTATCGACTTATATACGGATTTAGCTGCTATTTTATTCTTTAAAACGTTTTAACGTAAATTTGATTTTCAATTTCGACTATTCTCGTGAAATTCAAGTCCAAAAAAAAGGTATATTAGCCGAGTGGTTAGTTTGTGGGCCTCAACGGCGGGCGCTGTAGCTTGCGGGGGCCTTACGAAAGGAGACACAATGGCAGTAAAGGTTGCTATTAACGGCTTCGGTCGCATCGGTCGTCTGGCTTTCCGTCAGATGTTCGGTCATGAGGGCTCCGAGATCGTCGCTATCAACGACCTCACCTCTCCCGATATGCTCGCTTACCTGCTGAAGTACGACTCCACGCAGGGCAACTACGCTCGCGATCACGAGGTCGTTGCTGGCGAGGATTCCATCACCGTTGACGGCAAGGAGATCAAGATCTACAAGGAGGCCGACGCCAACAACCTGCCTTGGGGCGACCTCGACGTCGACGTCGTTCTCGAGTGCACCGGCTTCTACACCAGCAAGGCTAAGGCTCAGGCCCACATCAACGCTGGCGCCAAGAAGGTCGTCATCTCCGCTCCGGCCGGCAGCGATCTGCCCACCATCGTGTACAACGTCAACCACGAGACGCTGACCGCTGAGGACAACATCATCTCCGCTGCTTCCTGCACCACCAACTGCCTCGCCCCGATGGCCAAGGGTCTGAACGACTTCGCTCCCATCGTGTCCGGCATCATGACCACCATTCACGCCTGGACCGGCGACCAGATGCCGCTCGACGGCCCGCAGCGCAAGGGCAACAAGCGTCGTAGCCGCGCCTGCGCCGTCAACATCGTCCCCAACACCACCGGTGCTGCCAAGGCTATCGGCCTGGTTCTCCCCGAGCTCAACGGTAAGCTCATCGGTGCCGCCCAGCGCGTCCCGACGCCGACCGGCTCCATCACCAACCTCTACGCTGTCGTTGACAAGAAGGTCACCGTCGACGAGGTCAACGCCGCTATGAAGGCCTACGCTTCCACCATCTCCGAGACCTTCGGTTACAACGAGGACGACATCGTCTCCACCGACATCATCGGCGAGACCCACGGCTCCATCTTCGACGCCACTCAGACCATGTGCTCTGACCTCGGCAACGGCCAGACCCTCGTTCAGGTCACCTCTTGGTACGACAACGAGAACTCCTACACCTCTCAGATGGTCCGCACCATCAAGTACTTCGAGAAGTTCGTTGCTTAATTTAGCTTTTAGCGAATAGCTCGTTGAGCGTCTAAAGAAGGGCGCGGCCTCATAGGGCTTACACCCTAGGGTCGCGCCCTTTTTATAGGAAATCGTCTGCCGTAATGGGAGGCAGACACGTACGAAAGGTAGAAGCAAACATGGCCTTTACCAAGAAGACCGTCCGCGACATCGATGTCGACGGCAAGCGCGTTCTCGTCCGCGTTGACTTCAACGTGCCTATCAAGGATGGCGTCGTTGGCGACACCACCCGCATCAAGGCTGCCCTGCCCACCATCAACTACCTCGTTGAGCACAACGCTCGCGTCATCCTCATGAGCCACCTCGGCCGTCCCGATGGCACCGGCTTCCAGCCCGAGCTCTCCCTTGAGCCTGTCGCCAAGAAGCTCGCTGAGCTCTCTGGTCTCGATGTTGCCTTTGTCGCCGACACCTACGGCGAGAAGGCCGCCGAGGCTGTTGCCGCCGTCGAGCCGGGCAAGGTCCTCGTTCTCGAGAACGTCCGTTTCGACAAGCGTGAGAAGAAGAACGATCCCGAGATCGCCAAGAAGCTCGCTTCCTATGGTGACGTCTTCGTTCTCGATGCTTTCGGCACCGCTCACCGCGCCCAGGGTTCCGTCGTGGGCCCCGCCGCTTACCTGCCTGCCGTCGCCGGCTTCCTGCTCGAGAAGGAGGTCGACACGCTGACCGGCATCTTCGCCGAGCCCGAGCGCCCCTTCGTCGCTATCGTCGGCGGTTCCAAGGTTTCCTCCAAGATCGGCGTTCTCGATCACCTCATCGACTCCGCTGATACCCTGATCATCGGTGGCGGCATGGCCTACACCTTCTTCCTGGCTCAGGGCCTGACCGTCGGTCAGTCCCTCAAGGAAGAGGACTGGGTCGAGCGTGCCGGCGAGATGCTCAAGAAGGCCGAGGAGAAGGGCGTCAAGATCCTGCTCCCCATCGACAACCGCGTTGCCGATCACTTTGGCGAGGACGCTGTCCCCGAGGTTGTCGCTTCCGACGCTATCCCCGACGATCGTGAGGGCATGGACATCGGCCCCAAGACCGAGGAGCTCTACGCCGAGGCTGTCAAGGGCGCCAAGACCGTGTTCTGGAACGGCCCCATGGGCGTCTTCGAGTTCGATAACTTCGCTCACGGCACCCAGGCTATCGCCGAGGCCGTCGCCGAGGCCGACTGCACCTCGATCATCGGCGGTGGCGACTCTGTCGCAGCTGTCAACAAGTTCAACCTGGCCGACAAGATGAGCTGGATCTCCACCGGTGGTGGCGCTTCCATGGAGCTCGTCGAGGGTAAGGCCCTGCCCGGAGTGGAGGCGCTTCTCGATGCCTAATCGCACCCTTCTTATCGCTGGTAACTGGAAGATGAACAACGACGTCGCCGAGGCCGCCAAGCTCGCCGACGAGCTGGCTCAGGCTCTGCCCGAGGTTCCGGCTGGCGTCGAGGTGCTCGTCTGCCCTCCGACCATCGACATCACCACGGTTCATGACCGCATTCAGGCTGCCCCCATCGCCCTCGGTGCACAGAACGTGTACTGGGAGGCCAAGGGTGCCTTCACCGGTGAGTCCTCTTGCGACATGCTCAAGTCCGCTGGCTGCACCTACTGCATCATCGGTCACTCCGAGCGTCGCGACTACTTCCACGAGACCGACGAGGATCAGAACAAGAAGGCCAAGGCTCTCGTTGCCGCCGGTCTTGTTCCCGTCTTCTGCTGCGGCGAGTCTCTCGAGGTCCGCGAGGCTGGCACCTATGTCGAGCACGTCGTGAACCAGGTCAAGGCTGGCCTTGCTGGTCTTGAGATCACCTGCCCCAAGCAGGTCGTCGTCGCCTACGAGCCCATCTGGGCCATCGGCACCGGCAAGACCGCTACCGCCGAGGACGCTCAGGAGGTCTGCGGCGCTATCCGTGAGACCCTCAAGGAGATGTTCGGCGAGGAGCTCGCTAACGGCATCCGCGTTCTCTATGGTGGCTCTGCCAAGCCCGGCAACATCGCTGAGCTCGTCGCCAAGCCCGACGTTGACGGCGCCCTCGTGGGCGGCGCTTCGCTCAAGGCTGCCGACTTCGCCTCTATGGTCGTCAAGGCAGGCGAGTAGGACATATGGCACAGCGTCATCTTCCTGCACTCCTGATCATCATGGACGGCTGTGGCCTGGCTCCGGCCGATGGCGAGAACGCCGTCGCCGCTGCCAAGACGCCCTTCCTTGATAGCCTGTACGAGAAATACCCCCACACCACGCTCGGCGCTTCGGGCGAGGACGTGGGCCTTCCCGATGGCCAGATGGGCAACTCCGAGGTGGGTCACCTCAATATCGGTGCCGGCCGCATCGTCTTCCAGGAGCTTTCGCGCATCAACAATGCCATCAAGGACGGCTCCATCGCCAAGAACGAGGTCTTCGTCAAGGCTATGGACGATGTCAAGGCCGAAGGCAAGACCCTTCACCTCATGGGCCTTATGAGCCCCGGCGGCGTTCATTCTCACATGAACCATGTCGAGGCCCTGGTCAAGATGGCTGCCCAGCATGGCGTCAAGACCGTTCGCGTCCACGCCTTTATGGACGGCCGCGACGTCGACCCGCAGTCCGGTGCCGGTTACATGAGTGAGTTCTGCGCCTTCCTGGCCAAGATCTCCGAGGAGACCGGTTGCGACGCTCGCGTTGCCACCGTCTCGGGCCGTTATTGGGCCATGGACCGCGACAACCGTTGGGAGCGCATCCAGCGCGCCTACGATGTCATGGTCAATGCGTCCGATGCCGATACCGACCCCGTTGCCGGTATCAAGGCCTACTACGAGAAGGATCCGCGCGGCGATGAGTTCGTCGAGCCCTTTGCTGCCCACAACGAGGGCATCCACGAGGGTGACGCGGCCATCTTCTTCAACTTCCGTCCCGACCGCGCCCGTCAGATGACTCGCGTGTTCACGGACAAGGAGTTCGACGGCTTTGAGCGCGAGCAGATCAAGCTTTCGCACTTTGTGACGATGACTGAGTACGACCCGACGTTTGACGTCGAGGTCGCCTTCCCCAAGACGTTCCCCGAGAACGTCCTGGCCGACGTTATCGCCGCCAATGGCCTGAAGCAGCTGCACACCGCCGAGACCGAGAAGTACGCCCACGTGACGTTCTTCCTCAACGGCGGCATCGAGGAGCCCAAGGAGGGCGAGGAGCGCGTGCTCGTCGCTTCCCCCAAGGTCGCTACCTACGATCTGCAGCCTGAGATGAGCGCTCCCGAGGTTACTGAGAAGCTTGTCGCCGCCATCAACGAGGATCGCGCTGATTTCTACATCGTGAACTTCGCAAACTGCGACATGGTTGGCCATACCGGCGTGTTCGACGCTGCCGTTAAGGCTGTCGAGGCCGTTGACGATGCCCTGTCCAAGGTTGTCCCGGCGATTCTCGCCAAGGGCGGCTTTGCGCTGATCACCGCCGACCACGGCAACGCCGATCACATGTTTGACGTCGCTTCCGACGGTTCCAAGCATCCGTTCACGGCTCACACCACCAACCGCGTGCCGTTCATCATCGTTGATGAGAAGGCACAGCTTACCGGTATCGAGGACGGCCGTCTCTCCGATATCGCTCCGACTATGCTCACCATGGCTGGTATTGAGCCTTCCGCCGAGATGACGGGTCGCGTACTCGCCACCGAGGCCTAATAGAAAACAAATACCGTTTTCTAGTAAGGGGGTTGTCCACAACCGGACAACCCTCATTTTTTGCGCTATTTCTACCTCGTCACCAAATGGCTGATGGGGGAGTGCTGGGGGTTGTGGTACAGTACTGGAGTTTGAATTGTTCTATTAAGGAGCTTATCTATGGGTCCGTTTCAGATTCTTCTGTTTGTCGTTTGGGCTGTCTCTGCCGTGGCGCTGACGATTCTCGTCCTGATGCACTCTGGTAAGGGCACCGGCGTTTCGGATATGATCGCTAGCTCGCTGTATAACTCCAGCTCTGCCACGGGCGTCATGGAGCAGAACCTCGATCGCCTGACGGTAATTATGGCCGTCGTTTTTGCCGTGTGTGTCGTCCTGTGCATGTTCTTCTTCCCGCAGGGTATCGTCGGCTACTAAGCACGAGCCACATAAATACTTGAAAAGGGTTCCGCAAGTGCGGGACCCTTTTTGTTTACATATTTGTAACAGAGCCAAAATATCCCCACATACTTCGCCCAACTAAAGAAATTCTCGACCGTTGACCGGAATTAGCCCCAAATCGTGCATAAAATGCGCTACTGTATTGCGAAACGTTGGTTCGTTGTGCATAACCAGCCATAGCAACGGGCGGCGTTTTGATGGTTCGGATCGGATTGTCTCGACATGTGTCCGACTGAACATTTCTTTGTCCTATCTCATAAGGAGGATGGCATGGCTGATTCTATGTTCCACCAGCCCGTTATGGGTCGTCGCGCCTTTGTCGGCGGTACCCTTGCTGCGAGCTCCATGGCTTTTCTTGCCGCATGCGGCAAGAAGGGCGGCGACGCTTCCGGTTCTGAGTCCGGTTCGAAGCTGAACTTCTACATCAACAACCCGGTCTGCATCGACCCCTACAATGTCCAGGAGGACCAGGGCACTCAGGTCGAGTACCAGCTCTTTGATGCTCTGACCTCTTACGACGCCGAGAAGGGCGAGATCGTTCCGCTGGCTTGCGAGTCCTTTGAGTCCAACGACGACGCCACCGAGTTTACCTTCAAGATCAAGAAGGCCAAGTTCCACAACGGTGACGACGTTACCTCCAAGTCCTTCAAGCTCGGTTGGGAGCGTCTGGTCAACACCAAGTCGGCTGTCGCTACCGAGTACGGCCCTTCCGAGGTCTCCTATCACCTCTCCATGGTCGAGGGCTATGACGATCTGCTTGCCGGTAACGCTACCGAGCTCAGCGGTGTTACCTGCCCCGACGATGAGACCCTCGTCGTCAAGCTGGCTTCCGCTTACGCCGACTTCCCCTTCGTCGCCTCTCACCCGGCTCTGGCCCCGGTTCCCGAGTGCGCCGAGTCCGATGTCAAGAGCTTCTACCTTGCCCCGGTCGGTAACGGCCCGTTCATGATGGACGGCAAGTGGGAGGATGGCCAGGAGATCAACGTCAAGAAGTTCGACGATTACTATGGCGACAAGGCCAAGATCGATGGCATCCACTTCCAGGTCATCAAGGACATGGAGACCGCTTACAAGGAGTTCCAGGCGGGTAACCTCGATGTCTGCGACGTTCCCGTCGCTCAGATTGATGCCGCCAAGAAGGATCGCGGCGTGTCCAAGGACGGCTACACCATGGGAGACGGCGAGCGCATGCTGCTCGGCGCCGAGCCTTCCACGTACTATCTGACCTGCAACACCACGGCCGAGCCGTTCAACAACGCCGACCTGCGTAGGGGTATCTCCCTGGCCATCAACCGTGAGGCCATCTGCAAGACCATCTTCAAGGGTACCCGTACCCCTGCCGACGGCATTGTTCCTCCGGGCATCGATGGCTACAAGGAGGGCGCATGGGAGTTCTGCGCCTACGATGTCGACAAGGCTAACGAGTACCTCGACAAGGTTGCTCCCGCTGGCGCTAACGGCGATCGTGGCATTAGCGTGACCCTTTCCTACAACCAGGACGGCGGTCACAAGGAGATCATGGAGTCCATCATCGGCGACCTCGCCAAGGTTGGTGTTACCGCTGTCTCCGATACCCCCGAGTGGTCTGCCCTGCTCGAGCAGTATCAGAACTTTAACTATCAGTTCGGTCGTCTGGGTTGGATTGCCGACTACCCGATCATGGACAACTTCCTGTATCCGCTGTTCCACTCCGACTCCCTCGGTGGCGACAACCGCTCTGGTTACAGCAACCCCGAGTTCGACGCCAAGGTCGACGAGGCTCGTACTATTGTTGACGATGAGGAGCGCGTCGCCAAGATGCAGGAGGCCGACGCAATGGTCGCTGCCGACTGCCCGGTCATCCCGATTATGTTCTACACGCACACTGTCGCCGGCTCCGATCGCATCAAGCACCTCTATGTCGATCCGCAGAAGCACGCCGATCTGGGTACCGCTGAGCTCGCCTAAGAGTTTGCAGCTTCCGTGAGGGTCAAGTATTTACGTAGACCTCATGGGAAACATACAGTTCTCCCTAACCTGGGGTAAACTGGCTGATGGTAATTTTGGGATGCCGGTCTGGCGATCGGCATCCCATTTAGGTTAATCCCTAGATAGGGGAGTGGTATGGGTAAGTACATCGTTAAACGTGTGCTTCAGTTCATCCCGGTGTTTTTGGGCGTTACGCTGATTCTGTTCGCCCTCCAGAATATCGTGCCGGGAGATCCGATCAAGCTGATCGGTGGAGACAAGGCTCTGTCCCCCGAGGTGGAGCTTCAGCTTCGCGTTCGCTATCACCTGGTCCAGACGGACGAGGACGGCAACGCGATCCTTGACGAGAACGGCGACCCCGTTCAAACGTCGCTCGTGGACCGTTACTTGTATTACATGAACGGCCTGCTTCATGGCGATCTGGGCAATTCGTATCAGCGCAAGCTGCCGGTTACGGAAATCTTTGCCCAGAAGTATCCGTATACGGTCAAACTTGCCGCGTGCGCCATCGTGCTCGAGGCAATTATGGGTATCGGTGCGGGTATCATTTCGGCGGTAAAGCGTTATTCCTTCTGGGATATTTTGGTAACGCTCACCACGTCGATCCTCGTTGCGGTCCCGGCCTTCTGGCTCGGTATGTTGCTGCAGCTGTTCTTTGGCGTCATCCTCAAGGACGCCACGGGCGGTGCAATCTCCATGCCGATCTCGGGTGCCGGCGGTTCCAGCTCTCAGTATCAGGATTGGATGCACTATGTGCTTCCGACCATTACGCTGGCTTCGGTTTCGACCGCTTATGCTGCGCGCATTATGCGCTCGCAGCTGCTTGACGTCATGAACCAGGATTACATCCGTACGGCAAAGGCCAAGGGTCTCTCCAATCGTGCGATCATCGTCAAGCATGCGCTTAAGAATGCACTCATCCCCGTCGTTACCTATATTGGTGTCGACTTTGGCGGCATGCTTTCGGGCGCCATCCTGACCGAGACGGTCTTCAACTGGCCCGGTATCGGCTATGAGGTCTATCGCGCCATTAGCATGCGTGACTGGCCCATCGTTATGGGCGGCGTTACGCTCATCGTTGTCGTCGTCATGGTGATCAACCTGCTCGTCGACATTAGCTATGCATTCCTCGACCCGCGCATCCGCCTTGGCGGTCCGTCGGATAAGGCCTAAGGGAGGTACGTCTCATGCAGGAAACTGATTCTCAGTCTCAGGAGCAGGCTACCGCCACCAAGGTCGCATCTGCTCCCGCCAAGTCCCGCACGCTGTGGGGCGACGCTTTTAAGCGTCTTCGTAAGAACAAGCTCGCCGTTATCGGTGTCTGCTGGATCATCATCGTCGTTGTGGTTGCCCTGACCGCAGATCTGTGGGCTAAGCCCTGGCTCGGTTCGCCGACGGCTTCCGATTCGACCACCATGGCCGAGACATCGCTACTGGCTCCGTGTGCCGAGCACCCGTTTGGCACCGATGCCCTCGGTCGCGACATTCTCGTCCGCGTTATCTACGGTGCACGCGTTTCGCTTTCTGTCGGTATCATGGCCACCGCCATCTCCACATTGATCGGTCTGGTCATGGGCGCCCTGGCCGGTTTCTACGGCGGCATTTGGGATACGATCATCATGCGCTGTGCGGACATCTTCCTGGCGTTCCCGTACGTGCTGTTCGTTGTCGCCATGATCGCCGTTATCGGCCGTGGTCTTCAGAACGTCTTTATCGCCATCGGCATTCTTGGCTGGCCTTCGATTGCGCGCGTCTTCCGCTCTGCAATCTTGACGGTCAAGGAAAACGACTATGTTGATGCAGCGCGCGCGATGGGTGCATCTGATGCTCGTATCGTCGTGCGTCACATCTTCCCGAACTCCGTCGCCTCCATCGTGGTCTACGCGACCATGAACATTGGTGGCGCCATTCTGACCGAGTCCGCTCTGTCCTTCCTCGGCATGGGCGTTATTCCGCCTACGCCTTCGTGGGGCTCCATGATTCAGGACGGTCAGCAGTATCTTCTGACCGCTCCCTGGATGATGATCATGCCCGGTCTGGCAATTCTCTCGACGGTGCTCGCCTTCACCCTGCTGGGTGACGGTCTGCGCGACGCCCTCGACGTCAAGATGAAGGACGCATAAGGATGAAGAAGAACAAGAACTATGTGGACCTGAAGGACCAGCCGGTTCCTGAGGGCCAGCATCTGCTCGAGGTCGATGACCTTAAGATGTATTTCCACACCGAGGATGGCATTGTTCGCGCTGTCGACGGTGTCTCCTACACGCTCGATCGCGGCGAGACCCTGGGCGTCGTCGGTGAGTCCGGCTCCGGTAAGTCCGTGACCGCCATGACCATCATGGGCCTCATCTCGATGCCTCCGGGAAAGATCGAGGGCGGTGACGTTCGCTATCGCGGCCGCTCCATCCTCGAAATGACCGAGGAAGAGATGCAGCACATTCGCGGCAACGATATCGCGATGATCTTCCAGGATCCTATGACCTCCTTGAACCCGGTCTATAAGATCGGCAGGCAGGTGGGCGAGGGTCTTCGTCTGCACCGTGGCTACTCCAAGCAGGAGGCGCTCAAGCGTGCCACCGAGCTTTTGGACCTCGTGGGTATCCCCGAGCCCGAGAAGCGCGTCAATGAGTATCCGCACCAGTTCTCTGGCGGTATGCGTCAGCGAGTCATGATTGCCATGGCCCTTGCCTGCGATCCCGATATTCTGATTGCCGACGAGCCCACGACTGCCCTGGACGTTACCATCCAGGCTCAGATTATCGAGCTCATGCAGGAGATGCAGGAGAAGAACGGCAACGCCATCATCATGATTACCCATGACCTGGGTGTTGTCGCCGATATGGCCGATAAGATCATGGTTATGTACGCCGGCCGCCCCGTTGAGTTCGGTACTGCTGAGGAAATCTTCTACGAGAGCCGCCACCCCTACACCTGGGGTCTTATCCGCTCCATCCCGGAGCAGGCAATCGAAGAGAAGAAGCCGCTGACGCCGATTCACGGCAACCCGCCTTCGCTCATGAACCTGCCTGAGGGCTGCGTCTTCTCTCCTCGTTGCCCCTACGCGACGGACAAGTGCCGCAAGCAGCGCCCTGAGCGCGTTGTCACCGAGTCCGGTCACTATTCTGCGTGCCACTATTCCAGTGACCCCGAGTTCCTCAAGAACGCTCCTGAGACGTCCCGTACGCGCAAGGATTCCAAGAAGGGAGGCGAGGCGTAAATGGCAGACAATAACGAGCGCACTCCACTGCTGAAGGTCGAGCACCTCTCCAAGGAGTTTCCCGCAGAGTCCGGCATGTTTGCCAAGCGTTTTTCCAAGCGCGTCGTCTCTGCTGTAAACGACATCTCTTTTGAGATTTATCCTGGCGAGACCTTTGGTCTGGTTGGCGAGTCTGGTTGCGGTAAATCCACCACGGGCCGCACTATCATGCGTCTGACCAAGCCGACCGCCGGCAAGGTGTTCTTCCAGGGCAAAGATGTTGCCGAGATGAGCAAGCATGAGATCAAGGACATGCGTCGTGAGATGCAGTTTATCTTCCAGGATCCTTATGCTTCGCTCAACCCTCGTATGACCATCGGTGAGATTGTCTCCGAGCCCATGACCATTCACGGCGTGGGCACCAAGGAGGAGCGCATTGAGCGTGTCCGTGAGCTTCTCGACGTTGTCGGACTGAACCCCGAGCACATTAACCGCTATCCTCATGAGTTCTCCGGCGGTCAGCGTCAGCGTGTCGGCATTGCCCGCGCATTTGCGCTGAAGCCCAAGCTGATTATCTGCGATGAGCCCGTCTCTGCGCTTGACGTATCCATTCAGGCCCAGGTTCTGAACCTTCTTAAGGAGCTCCAGGACAAGTTCGGTACGGCTTATCTCTTCATTGCTCACGACCTCTCTGTCGTGCAGCACATTTCTGATCGCGTTGCCGTTATGTATCTGGGCAAGATGGTCGAGGTTTCGGACTGGAAGACGCTCTACAGTGAGCCGCACCACCCGTACACGCAGTCGCTGCTGTCTGCCGTGCCGGTGCCCGATCCGGATATCCAGAAGACCCGCAAGCGCATCATTCTCGCTGGCGATCCGCCGTCGCCGCTGGATCCGCCGACCGGTTGCCGTTTCCACACGCGCTGCCCGATCGCGCAGGGCATCTGCTCCGAGAAGCTTCCCGAGTTTAAGGAAGTCGCACCGGGTCACTGCTGCGCCTGTCACTTCGCGGAGCCGTTCCCGATCAAGGAATCGCACATCGACCTGTAGTCGGTTGTTCTCGTCCGGGCCCGCGCTGGACTTAGTTTTCAGAACGTCCTCGACCATGGAAACCCCCTTATCCCGCTCCTTCGGAGCTGCGGATAATGGGGGTTTCCTGGTCTGCGGAATGTTCTGAAAACTAAGTCCAGCACGGGCCCTGCGGCAACGCGGCAGGGAGGGGTGCGATTCCTTGATCGCTCACTTAATCTAATAGGAAAGTTAGTGAGGCCGGAGCTTTAGCTCCGGCCTCTTTATATAAGGGCTCGGCAAAGCCGAGCCACCAAATTTGCATCAGCCCCCAGAACATGTTTGAGAACTGTGCCTGAAGTATGTATTTGCAGGCCCCGAATCGGTGTTGCCTCCCGGCGCATTCCGCAGGGGAGCGATATTTTGCAGCACGAAGTGCGCAACAAAATATCGCTCATGCCCGAGGACGCGCCGGGAGGCAACACCGATTCGGGGCCGAACATATAGATCTACCAGCGCATTTACAAATTCGGGT
>ENA-OQES01000065-OQES01000065.1-human-gut-metagenome-genome-assembly--contig:-NODE-65-length-42033-cov-10.486159_pt1 | contig 42033 bp, 44 predicted proteins | sample MGYA00242798_ERZ504641 | MGnify/ENA primary metagenome ERZ504641 (study PRJEB26092, sample SAMD00036327) | human gut metagenome | host: Homo sapiens | study: EMG produced TPA metagenomics assembly of...
CGCAATCCGCTTCGCTACGCGGCTCTACACCAGCGCAGGACATTATATGTTTTTGCCCGCATTTGCAGGAGTCTTAGAAAAACGTTAGCGCCAGGAAATCTGCGTTATGTAAAAAAACTTTCACTGTCTGAGCCGCATTTGCGGCGAGTTTGAAATTTTTTTACATGTTTTTAGCAGATTTCCTGGCGCTTAGTTTTTCTTAGGCTCCGAAACCGCGGACAAAAATCATATAATGTCCTGCGCGTCCCCATACCAGCACCTTAGTGATGGAACAATCTGATACCAGTAAAACTCATCACCATTCCATATTTATTGCAAGTCTCGATCACAGCATCATCACGCACAGATCCACCCGGCTGCGCAATATACTTCACACCACTCTTATGCGCACGCTCAATATTATCACTGAATGGGAAGAATGCATCAGATCCCAGTGTAACATCCGTCATCTGATCCAGCCATGCACGTTTCTCTTCTTTTGTAAATACTTCCGGTTTCTCTGTGAAAGTTTTCTCCCACATACCATCAGCAAGTACATCCATATATTCATCCCCGATATAAACATCAATGGCATTGTCACGTTCCGCACGTGAAATTGTATCTTTAAATGGCAGATTCAGCACTTTCGGGCACTGGCGAAGGAACCAGTTGTCTGCCTTCTGTCCTGCAAGTCTTGTACAATGTACACGTGACTGCTGTCCTGCACCAACACCGATAGCCTGTCCATCTTTTACGAAACATACAGAGTTGGACTGTGTATATTTCAGGATGATCAGAGAAATCTTCATATCACGTTTTGCTTCCTCTGTAAGCTCTTTATTCTCTGTCACAATATTGGAAAGCATTGCATCATCGATCTCAAGCTCCTGACGGCCCTGCTCAAAAGTTACACCAAATACTTCTTTGTGTTCCAGCGGAGCCGGTACAAAGTTCTCATCGATCTGGATCACATTGTAGTTTCCTTTTTTTCTTCTGCTTCAGGATCTCCAGTGCTTCCTCTGTGTATCCAGGTGCAATAACACCGTCAGATACCTCTCTCTTGATCAGAAGTGCTGTATCTTTATCACACACATCAGAAAGAGAAATAAAATCACCAAAAGAGGACATTCTGTCAGCACCGCGAGCTCTTGCATAAGCGCATGCTAATGGCGAAAAATTCTTCCAGTCCATATCATTTACCCAGTAGATCTTTGCCAGAGTCTCTGTAAGAGGAAGTCCTACAGCAGCACCGGCAGGAGATACATGTTTAAAAGATGTAGCTGCAGGAAGTCCTGTTGCTTTCTTCAGATTGGATACCAGCTGCCAGCCATTAAAAGCATCCAGGAAATTGATATATCCCGGTCTCCCGGAAAGGATCTTTACCGGAAGCTCAGATCCGTCTGCCATATAAATTTTTGCAGGTTTCTGATTCGGGTTACAGCCATATTTTAATTCGAATTCTTTCATTATATAAATCCTCCGTATGAACCAAATAAGTATTTTAAAATTAATTCCTGTAAATAATTTCTTACTGCGAAAGCATCGTCTTATGTTCACAATAATCTATGAGCACTATCTGTACTCAGTAAGTGACTATTATTTATTCTTATTAATGATCTTGCTTTCGTACTTACCTGTCTCAATATCAATATATCTTACAAACAGAGATACTTTGTTATCTTCGTTCAGGCTGTTCCAGAGAAGTTCTGCAAACTCATCCATATCATCCGGAATTGCTACCAGTTTCGGTTCGCCTTCAAAGCTTGGAAGTGGATTTCCGTCACATTTATAAGTATGGATGAAATGTCCCTCTCCTGCAATGGCATTCTCGTATGCAAATGTGTATCTGTTACATGCATCCGGATTTCCGTTGTTGCTCTTGAGAATTGACATTGCATAGTTGAATTTTCCGTTCTCTACGTGCATAACACCGGAGATACGAGGTGTATAGTTCGGACCGTCCGGCTCGAATTCTCTGCTTCTTAAGGACTGCTCAAAAGTAAGCTGATGATCCATTCCCTCATAAATGGTATCTGTCTGATCTCCGTTAGTTACGATTGTTTTGTTTCCCAGTACACGTACAGGTGCATAGATGATCAGACTCGGATCTGTAAGTTTGGACGGATCAAATGCCTGGGTACGGATTCCCTCACCATCCTCTACAAATACTCTGTTTCTGCTGTTCTCGCTTCTGCCCATGATGAAATAAGCTGTCACTGCTTTCTTACCGTCTGCGGAACGTCCAATCACAATTCCTCTGCCAGGATAGGAATTCTCTTTCAGTTCTTTTTCCAGTGATAACATTTCCATAATTTTTCTCCTTTTCGTTAAAAATAAGGTTAAAAAAAGCCTGGGAAACCTATTTATTCATTGAATAATTTCCAGGCTGCCCAGGCGGTCGGCTCATATACTCGCTGCACTCCCTGTAGGTAATCCTACTTCCGCCAGTCATGCAGGCACTGTTGTGAAAAAAAATCACACGTTGTTATTATAGTACAATACTTCTTTGTGGATTTCAAGGCAAATTTTTTTGTACTGTGCTGAATTTTCGTTTTACTGAACATCCTGCAAACCATAATCAACATCAATCTGCGCCGCAATATCCGATTTCATCTGTATCCATGCATCCGGATTCTCCACATAATATTTCGGACAGTTTTTTCCGGTAACATCATAATGCCGGATCACGTTCTCTGATGTAAGCCCAAACCGCACGCACAACCACGCAGAAAGCTTCACTGCCGAATCATAAGTTGCCTCATTAAATTTCCCCGTCTCATCCGGATGACAGCACTCGATGGACAAAGTATCTACATTACGTGAGTTCGTCGCATAGGACATCTCTGACGTAGGAATACACTGCACCACTTCCCCATCCAGCCCCACTACAAAATGACTGCTCACCTTTGTGTCATGAGTAGTCGCCAGATTCTCGAAGTAGTTCCTGTTTGCAATGGCTGTTGCCCCCGGATTTGCAGTATAATGAATGGCAATATACTGTACACTCTCAATAGGAATCTGCGGTCTGGAATATTCATTCGGTGTCAGCAGTTCCACATCTATGTACGGCGCCCCTTCTTTCTGCCATTGTTCCGGTCCGCCTGAAGAATCCGCATTATCTGTTCCTGACTGTTCCGCATCAGAAACCATCGTGTCAGAATTATGTAAAAAGTCCCCAATACTCCATCCATTTTCACTGGCCCGATTTATTATGATCCACCCACTCAGAACTATGATCACGAGCAGCATAAGGCTCATAAGAATTCTCTGATTTCTCTGCCTTACTCTGCTGCTCTTTCGTTTTTTGCGACCTGCTGTTTTTTCCTTTTTTACTGCAGTTTTTCCCTGTTCTGGTATCTGTTTTTTTTCTTTTTGTTTATATGCTTTTGCATTTTTACCTTCTCTTACGGGATTTTACTCCCTGCAAAAAATACCCCGGCCGGCATGCCTGGAAATCTTATTTCTTTCCATCAGCAGCCAGCCGGGGCATATATTACACCTGAAATTTATTATTTGTCATCTACGCTATAGTTCGGAGCTTCTTTTGTGATATGAATATCATGTGGATGAGATTCCTTAAGAGACGCTGCAGAAATCTTGATGAATCTGCCTGTTTCTTTGAGTTTCTCAATAGTTTCTGCTCCACAATATCCCATACCGGAACGGAGACCGCCCATGAGCTGGAATACAGTATCCTCAACATGTCCTTTGTAAGCAACACGTCCTTCTACGCCTTCCGGAACAAGTTTCTTCGCATTCTCCTGGAAGTAACGGTCTTTACTTCCGTTCTCCATAGCTGCGATAGATCCCATACCGCGGTATACTTTATATTTTCTGCCCTGATACAGTTCGAATGTTCCCGGGCTCTCGTCGCATCCTGCAAACATGCTTCCCATCATGCAGACATTCGCACCGGCTGCGATTGCCTTTGTGACATCTCCGGAATACTTGATACCACCGTCTGCAATGATCGGGATTCCGTATTCTTTTGCAGCTTCGTAGCAGTCCATAACAGCAGTGATCTGCGGAACACCGATACCTGCAACAACTCGTGTGGTACAGATAGATCCAGGTCCGATACCAACCTTAACTGCATCTACACCGGCCTCGATCAGAGCCTTTGTCGCAGCACCTGTTGCTACGTTACCTGCGATTACCTGCAGTTCCGGATATGCTGCCTTGATCTCGCGTACAGCCTTCAGAATGTTCTCTGAATGTCCATGTGCAGAATCAATTACGATCACGTCTACAGATGCCTTTACAAGTGCATCAACACGTGCAAGTACATTAGCAGTGATTCCTACCGCAGCACCGCAGAGAAGACGTCCCTGCTCATCCTTTGCAGCCAGAGGATATTTGATCTGTTTCTCAATATCTTTAATAGTAATTAAGCCTTTTAAGTTAAAGTCATCATCTACAATAGGTAATTTCTCTTTACGTGATTTTGCCAGAATCTTCTTGGCATCTTCCAGTGTAATTCCTTCTTTGGCTGTGATCAGTCCCTCAGAAGTCATGCACTCTTTGATCTTCTTGCTGAAATCTGTCTCAAACTTCAGATCACGATTAGTAATGATTCCGACCAGTTTTCTGCCCTCTGTGATCGGCACACCGGAGATACGGAACTTTGCCATTAACTCATCTGCGTCTTTAAGTGTATGTTCAGGAGATAAATAGAAAGGATCTGTGATAACACCGTTCTCAGAACGTTTTACCTTGTCTACCTCTTCTGCCTGCGCTTCAATGGACATATTCTTATGAATAATACCAATACCACCCTGTCTCGCCATAGCGATTGCCATGCGATGCTCGGTTACTGTATCCATTCCTGCACTCATCATAGGAATGTTCAGTTTAACCTTCTTTGTTAAGTAAGTTGTGACATCTACCTGATTCGGAATTACCTTTGAATATGCCGGAACTAACAGCACGTCATCAAAAGTAATGCCTTCACCAATGATAGTACCCATTGCATTTCCTCCCTTGCGTATATGAAATTAAATTACTATTGTAATGTAAAAAGGAACCAGCAACTGGTCCTTTTATTTTCAACAAGTGTAACAAAAATCAGATTCTATGTCAATCCAAAAAAACTTTGCTCGGTGCTGAATTTTTTCATAGCCTGTGCAAGTGCCTCATCCGGTTCCAGGATGATCTTGCATAAAGTTCCGTCCAGTCTTGTGATAACACCAAAGCGTTTATGCTCCGGATTTCCTGATGAAAAGTCCAGTACTTTCATGTTCTGGTTTCCGTTGTAATAGTCCATTCTGTGGGAATCCAGCGGTGCTGCCAGATCTGCTTCTGATAATTTGAAGCTCTTTACTTTCTTTCTTTTTGTCTTTGACATGATCATGTCGATGTCAAAATCGCCATTGATAAACAGATATTCATATTCTACATCTGTTTTCGGGATTACAAAATAGCATGCAATTCCAAGCGCTACGGCAATGATCAGTGCCAGCGGTGTGATGATAAGTCCGGCAAATACTGCCAGCACTGTCAAAACGATCAGACCGTATTTGAGCAGGCTGTCTTTAGCCGTCTTATCTTTCTTTACCAGTAATTCTGAATACAAGTCGCCCATTGTTTCGTCTCCTTTTCATTTGTTCAGCTGTTGAAAACAGCTTTTTTTGCACAGCATATTTAACAATTATATTTTATTCATCATGCTGTTTTTCTGCATTATATCACAAAACGGAACCATCGTCTATGACGACGGTTCCGTTTCACATATTCCACCTATACTATTTTTATCTGAGCATACTGCGGTATAATTTTATCGTTTATTAAAAATTACATCATTCCCATTCCAGGATTAGCAGCCGGTGCAGGTGTGTCTTCTTTGATAATTGCAACAGCAGATTCTGTTGTAAGTAATGTAGATGCAACACTTGTAGCATTCTGAAGAGCACTTCTTGTAACCTTTGCAGGGTCAAGGATACCTTCGCTTACCATATCTACATATCTTTCATTCAGAGCATCGAAACCGATTCCCGGTTCAGATTCTCTTACTTTGTTGATGATTACAGAACCTTCAAGTCCTGCATTTGCAGAAATACGGAACAGAGGAGCTTCCAGAGCTTTCAGGATGATGTTTGCACCTGTCTTCTCGTCACCTTCCAGAGTTGCTGCAAGTTTTGCAACTTCTTTGGATGCGTGGATGTAAGCAGAGCCGCCACCTGCGATGATACCTTCTTCTACTGCTGCTCTTGTAGCTGCAAGAGCATCTTCCAGACGAAGCTTAGCTTCTTTCATTTCTGTCTCAGTGGAAGCACCAACACGGATAACAGCTACGCCGCCAGCCAGTTTTGCAAGTCTTTCCTGTAATTTTTCTTTATCAAATTCAGATTTTGTTTCTTCAATCTGTCCACGGATCTGAGCAACACGGTTTGCGATTGCATCTTTGTCACCCATACCGTCAACGATAACTGTGTTCTCTTTTGCAACTTTAACAGATTTTGCACGTCCTAACTGCTCCATAGTTGCGTCTTTCAGTTCCAGACCAACTTCTTCGGAGATTACCTGGCCGCCTGTAAGGATTGCGATATCCTGAAGCATTTCTTTTCTTCTGTCACCATATCCCGGAGCTTTGACAGCTACTACCTGGAAGGTTCCTCTTAATTTGTTTACAATCAGAGTTGTAAGAGCTTCACCCTCTACATCTTCAGCAATGATAAGAAGTTTCGCACCAACTTTTACAATCTGCTCCAGTAATGGAAGGATTTCCTGAATGTTGCTGATCTTCTTGTCTGTGATCAGGATATATGGATCTTCCAGATTTGCTTCCACTTTTTTCCATATCTGTTGACATATATGCGGATACATATCCACGATCGAACTGCATACCTTCTACAAGGTCAAGTTCTGTGTGCATTGTCTTGGATTCTTCTACTGTGATAACGCCGTCTTTGGAAACTTTTTCCATAGCATCTGCTACTAACTGTCCAACAGTCTCATCGCTTGCGGAAATAGATGCAACGTTTGCGATCTGTTTCTTGCCGCTGATTGTCTGGCTCATGTTCTTGATTGCTTCTACAGCTACATCTGTAGCTTTCTTCATTCCTTTTCTGAGGATGATCGGGTTAGCGCCTGCTGCCAGGTTTCTCATTCCTTCGTGAACCATAGCCTGTGCAAGAACAGTAGCTGTTGTTGTACCATCACCTGCTACATCGTTTGTTTTGGAAGCAACTTCTTTGATCAGCTGTGCGCCCATGTTTTCAAATCCGTCTTCCAGTTCGATTTCTTTTGCAATTGTAACACCGTCGTTTGTGATAAGCGGAGCTCCGTATGGTTTGTCCAGAACTACGTTTCTTCCTTTCGGTCCTAATGTTACTCTTACTGTATCAGCTAATTTATTTACACCAGCTTCAAGAGCTGCTCTGGCTTCTGCGCCGAATTTAATTTCTTTTGCCATGATAATATGACCTCCTGATTCAAATTTTGATCTCTATGAATTCTTTTTGATACTTAGCCGGTATTTCATGTTACATCCTGTAAATATTATCTTATAAGTATCTTCATTTATGTTTTCTATTTTGATATTGCTTATTTAACAATTGCAAGAATATCATTCTGTTTTACGATAATGTATTCTGTGCCATCCATCTTTACTTCTGTTCCTGAATATTTGGAGTAGATAACTTTATCACCTACAGCTACTTCCATTTTTACTTCTTTGCCGTCAACAACTCCGCCAGGTCCTACAGCTACAACTTCTGCCTGCTGTGGTTTCTCCTGTGCCTGTCCCGGAAGAACGATTCCGGATTTTGTTGTTTCTTCTGCTTCAACCTGTTTTAATACAACTCTGTCACCTAAAGGTACTAATGTCATGATCTATATCCTCCTTTATTCTCCAACCTGGAATCTCTGTTACCGTCTCTGCTATTCTTAATATCCGGCAACTGTTTCGGCACTCTGTCTAATTCTGCCGATTTTTGCTAGCACTCATTTACTTTGAGTGCTAATCACTGTCCTTATATTATTGAAAATGAGTCGATTTCGCAAGTGCTTTTATCATTATAAAATAATCTATATTCTCTTTTTTACTTATATATTCTCGTTTTTTCTTTTGTTTTCTTAATTTACAAATAATTTTGTCATATCTTCCTTGTCTTTCGCACTCAATTGAATTGTCTTCAAATACATCAATTAAGAGGCTTGCTATAGTTCCTGTAACATAATAAAAAGACCGTCCACCATACAGCAGACAGCCTTCTTGCATTCATTATTTATGGAAGCTTCTATATCAGGATTTCTTATTTCTCTGAGCTTTAATCTCTTCCAGTTCATCAAAGATGACTTCATTCAGCACTTTAATGTAGGTTCCTTTCATACCGGAAGATCTGGATTCGATCACACCGGCACTTTCAAACTTCCTCAAAGCGTTTACGATAACAGATCTGGTGATTCCCACGCGGTCTGCGATCTTACTTGCAACCAGGATTCCCTCATCTCCGTCAAGTTCATCAAAAATATGGATGATCGCCTCCAGTTCGGAGAAAGATAAAGTATTAAAGGCAGATTTCACTACCTGCTGCTTTCTGTCCTCCTCAGCATTCTCTTCATGAACCGCTCTCATCATCTCAAGCCCTACAACGGTTGTTCCATATTCACTGACAATAATATCTTCAATGTCATATGGTTTCTCATAACGATACATAAATACAGTACCCAGTCGTTCCCCTGCAATATCTATCGGATTAATGATTCCCTGATAACTGCTTGATACATGTTCAAATCCCAGTGTCTGAAGATTTACATTCTCTTTTGTTGACAGGACACCCAGAAATCTCTCATTTAACAGGGAATCTACATATCCGCCAACCTTGTCCTCGATCAGTTCAGTGATCTCCTCTACTCCCGGGCATAAACTGACACCCAGAACCTTTCCTTTTTTACTGAGAACCAGAATGTTGGAACTCAGTGTCTCCATCAGAACCTGACAGATGTCATTAAATACCACTTTGCTGGAACTGCTGTTATGCAGAAGTTTATTAATTTTTCTTGTTCTATCCAGCAGCTGAACACTCATATTGTCCTCCTTTCACCCTGTACATATCCGAAATCTTTCTGTCATTATTTCATAAATGAGCAGTCACTTTCTTTTGCTCGCAAGGAAGATTCAGACACACATGGTCATTAACATTACTGATACTTTGATTTTACACGTTTTAAAGTCAAATTACAAGACAAATTTTTACTATTTTTTTGATTTATTTTTGCTTTTCTGAAAATAGATTCCTTTTATAATATTATTCAATAAATATCATCATCAAAAATTTCAAAGGATTGAAGACAAAAAATTCAGAAAGTCACTGACTGTAAGACAAAAAAACGGAACTGTTGCATTAATGAAATTCATTTTCAACTGCTGCAACAGTCCCATTTATAACATTTACAATCCGTTATTATTCTTTCTCGTCCTTTGCCTCTACATATCCACATGTCTCCTGGCTGCAGACAAGCTTATTCCCCTTTTCCACCATATAGCTTCCACATTTCGGGCATTTCTTTGCTGATGGTTTCTGCCAGGACATGAAATCACAATCCGGATTATCCTCACATCCGTAGTACTTACGTCCATTTTTTGGTTTTCTTAAGCACAATCTCTTTTCCACATTTCGGACATGCCACCCCGATCTTCTCAAAATATGGTTTGGTATTTTTGCATTCCGGAAATCCCGGACATGCAAGGAATCGTCCATGAGGACCATATTTGATCACCATATGTCTGCCACAGTTTTCGCAGATCACATCTGTCACTTCATCCTGAATATCAACCTTTTCAAGTTCTTCCTCTGCAGCATCTACATCCTTCTTCAGATCCGGATAGAAGTTGCTTACTACTGTCTTCCACTTTACAGTTCCTGCTGCCACACAGTCCAGAAGCCCTTCCATAGTCGCAGTGAAGTTTACATCTACAATACTCGGGAAAGCCTGTTTCATAATATTATTGACAACTTCCCCCAACTCTGTAACATACAGGTTCTTCTGTTCTTTTGCAACATAACGGCGGCTGATGATCGTTGTGATCGTCGGCGCATAGGTACTTGGACGTCCGATTCCCAGTTCTTCCATAGTCTTGACCAGAGATGCCTCTGTATAATGTGCAGGCGGCTGCGTGAAATGCTGTTCTGGTTTCAGTTCCTTAAGACTAAGCTTCATTCCTCTTTCAAGACTCTGATTCAGAACATTTCCTTTTTTCTGGTCCTCTTCATCTGTGTATACAGACATAAATCCGTCAAATATGATCTTAGAGGCAGAGACTGTAAAAATATACTGGTCTGCACCAATCTTTACAGATGTTGTTTCGTATTTTGCAGGAGCCATTCTGCTGGCCGCAAAACGTCTCCAGATAAGCTGATACAGTCTGAACTGATCTCTTGAAAGAGATTCCTTCAGTACAGCCGGTGTACGGCTGATGTCTGTAGGACGGATCGCTTCGTGAGCATCCTGGATCTTCTGTCCCTTTTTCACAGCTTTCTCAAACTTTGAAACATAATCCTCTCCGTACTGAGCAGTGATATATTCTCTTGCAGCAGCATCTGCTTCCTCTGAGATTCGGGTGGAATCTGTACGCAGATAAGAGATCACACCTACCGTTCCATTTCCTTTGATATCAATTCCTTCATACAGCTGCTGTGCCAGACGCATTGTCTTCTGTGTGGAAAAGTTTAAGGTCTTGGCTGCTTCCTGCTGTAAGGTACTTGTAGTAAAGGGAAGCGGTGCATTCTTGATCCTCTCGCCTTTCTTTACTTCATTGATCTCATATTCTTTATCTTTCAGAGAGGCCAGAAGTTTATCCATTTCCTCTTTGCTGTGGATATCCATCTTTTTATCTGTTCCATAAAACTTCGCCTGCAGCGGTTTCTTCTCACCCTTCACCTGAAAATCTCCCTCCAGGCTCCAGTATTCTTCCGGAATAAACGCATTGATCTCATCTTCTCTGTCACAGATGATACGAAGCGCAACAGACTGTACGCGCCCCGCACTTAAGCCTCTCTTGACTTTTGCCCAGAGAAGCGGGCTGATGGTATAACCTACCATACGGTCAAGCATACGTCTTGCCTGCTGTGCATCTACCAGATCCATATCCAGGTCTCTGGCCTGTTTGATTGATGATTTTACTGCTGTCTTGGTAATCTCGTTAAAGGTAATCCTGTGCATCTTCTTCGGATCTTCTTTTAATGCCTGCATCAGATGCCAGGAAATTGCCTCTCCCTCGCGGTCAGGGTCAGTTGCAAGATAAATCTTATCTGCTTTCTTTGCAGCCTTGCGAAGCTTTGCAAGCAGTTCTCCCTTTCCTCTGATCGTTATATATTTGGGTTCAAAATCATGCTCAACATCAATTCCGAACTGACTCTTCGGGAAATCACGGACATGTCCGTTAGAAGCTTCCACATCGTAATTCGCACCGAGAAATTTCTTTATTGTTTTCACTTTTGCAGGTGATTCTACTATCACCAGATATTTCGCCATGCTACCTCTCCTAGTCGTAATCTGTTATTCTTCACAGTGTCCCTGAACGGGCACATTGCCTGACAACGATATTGTTACATATGAAAATCGCCCTGCGCCGCAGAAACGTGAAGCACAATAATCATAAATCGTCAACTGTCTTTTACATAATAATGTCTCCCGCTCTCTCTTATGAGCCCCCGCAGTGTCAGTTCCACAAGACAGTTGCTTACCTGTGCCGGGGAAAAGCCTGTTTTTCTCACAATGTAGTCGGGACTTTTTGGTCGTAAATCGAGACAACTATACACCATATTCAAATCTCTTGCAAGTCCCAAGTTGTTTTTTTTCACCGTTTTGTGTTACTTTTTCCATCGAAATTCCAAGTTCTTCCAGCATAATTTCCGGACAGTATGCAATCCCTGCGCCGTCGTAGATCAGCTTATGGCAGCCTCTGCTGAGTTCATCTGTCACTGCCCCCGGAATCGCATAGACCATCTTTCCCTGTTCCAGTGCAAATCCCGCAGTGATCAGCGAACCGCTGTTTTCTTTTGCTTCCACTACCAGAACCGCGTCTGACAAAGCACTGATGATCCGGTTTCGCGCCGGGAAATGCCAGGAAACAGGTCCTGAACCCAGTGGACATTCACTGATGATCCCACCATTTTCCCATAAGATCCTCTCATAGAGTTTTCTGTTAGATTTCGGATAGCATACATCAACACCACTTCCAAGCACCGCAAATGTAGGCATCTTTCCTTCCAGTGCGCCTTTATGTCCTTCTGAATCAATGCCAAGTGCCATACCGCTGATAATCTGGACTCCAGCTACACTTAACGCTTTCGCATACCGGAATGCCTGCATCCTTCCATAAGGACTGCACATTCTGGCACCGATCACTGCCACCGTTCTTCTCTTAGGATCAGGAAGTCTGCCTTTTACATAAAGCTTTGCCGGCATGGAGGAATACTGCTTCATTATCTGAGGATATTCCGGATCTGATTTCTCAATACATCGTATCTGACCTGTACTGTATTCTTCTGTATGATTATTTTTCACATCAGTTCTTTCCATATAAAATACCTCACTGACCTTTATTTTATGACAGAATCTTTGTCAAATGCCCTGTACGAAAGTGCTTCTCCGATATGATGACCGGCAATCATTTCTTCCCCTTCCATATCCGCAATTGTTCTGGCTACCTTCAGGATCCTATGATAGGATCTGGCACTGAATGCAATTTTTTCAAAGGCTCTTGCCAGAAGTCGGGATGCGCTGTCTGTAAGAGGGCAGAATTTATCGATCAGACTGCTCTTCAGCTGCCCGTTAAAATTTATTTTCTCATCTTTATACCGTTCTTCCTGGATTTTCTGTACTTTTTCCACTCTTTTTCTGATAGCAGCGGAATTTTCTCCCTTTCTTCCACAGTGAAGCTGTGAAAAAGAAACCGGCGGTACCTCAGTGCTGATATCAATTCTGTCCAGAAGAGGGCGACTGATCTTTCCCATATAATGTGTGATCTCACCTGCTGTACAGGTGCATCTGTTTAAATCCGGATAATAACCGCAGGGACAGGGGTTCATCGCTGCACATAACATAAAATCCGCCGGAAAGTTGTAAGTTCCGCTTGCTCTGGCTATCTGGATCACTTTATCCTCCATGGGCTGTCGCAGAAGTTCCAGACTTGCTCTGGAAAATTCCGGCATTTCATCCAGAAAGAGTACACCTTTATGCGCAAGAGTGATTTCGCCGGGTCTGGGATTACGCCCGCCTCCTGCAATTGCCTGCGGAGTACTTGTATGATGAGGGCTGCGAAATGGTCTCTCATCGATCAGAGGATGTTCTCTTGAAAGAAGTCCTGCAATACTGTAAATTCTGGTAAGCTCCAGCTTTTCTTCAAAGCCAAGCCCAGGCATGATCGTCGGCAGTCTTCTGGCAAGCATGGTTTTGCCCGTTCCCGGAGGTCCGATAAGGAGAAGATTGTGAAATCCGCTTACTGCAATTTCCGCCGCTCTTTTTGCCCCTTCCTGTCCTTCAATGTCTGAAAAATCCATTCCCATATCTGTATTTATAATAGAAGGAATTTCTTCCTGTATTTCCCTCTTCAGATAGGGTTCCGGATTCTTAAGACACTCGACCAGTTCCCGTAAATTTTTTTACTCCTGCTACCGGCACATCCCTGATCAGTCTTCCTTCTTTTCAGATTCTCATAGGGAACTACGCAAAAACGACTGCCCAAACTTCTTGCACACAACACAATCGGCAAGATTCCGGATATCCCATGGATTTCTCCGTCCAGACCGATCTCCCCTGCCATCATAACTCTGCTGACAACCTGGGGGCTGATCATCTCAAAAGCAGCCAACACTGCTGCTGCCACCGGTACATCAAAACCGGCTCCCTCTTTCTTCATGTCTGCAGGAGCAAAATTGACGGTAATTCTCTTTGGTGGAAACTGATAACCATTATTCTTGAGTGCTGTGCGTACCCGTTCCTGCGCTTCCTTTACCTGCGCAGAAGGAAATCCTACCATGATAAAGGAAGGAAGTCCGTTACTTACATCAGCTTCTACCTGCACAGGGCATACTTCCACCCCAAAAATTGCAGCTGATAATACACTTGCAAACAAATATAAACTCCTTTCTTCCGGCATAAATCTCCCCCGATATTTATGCTCACCAAAAAATTATATAACAATTCGTTACTGTTCACTCCGTTCACAGTAACGTAGCCAAAATTCATTCCAGATTGCCTGCGGCAATGGAATTTTGGCTTGTATGTCTCGCCAAACAGCGGACGACTGAATAGTTACATCACTTAAATTGTATTGGAAATTATTTCAGAAATCAGATTAGAAAAAAGGTTATTTTTATAATAGACCATTTTGCTCTGTTTCGCAACCGTTCATTTTGTTCTGTTTTATACTTTTTTCAGTACATAATCTGCGAAGGCTTTTCACAGATCATGTTTGGGAGTACACTACAAAACAGAGAGGTGAACTATATGAAATTTCAGCGTATTCAGGATTTACGTACAGATGCTGACATGTCACAGAAACAGCTCAGCGAAATTCTTCACATCAGCCAGCGTTCCTACTCTCACTATGAGACAGGTTCACGCAATATCCCGGTTGAAATGCTTATCAGACTGGCAAATTATTACGATATAAGTGTTGATTATCTGGTAGGACGCACTGATAAAAAATGAGATGAATAAATAAGTAAAATCACCTTTTTTTAATATAAAAGGATTCCTGTAACTGTTTATGTTACTGAATCCTTTTATAATTTTTTGTATCTTTTATTCTTTTATCATAACAGTATCCACAGAAGGATGGACTTTTTGCACCCTCCGCTTTTGTTTTTGTCTTAATATTCACATAAAGACGACCATTATCAAAGGTAAGATAACCCTTTGCTACATTTCCCAGCGAGTCTGTAAACGAGAATCTGGTTGCATTTCCTGCGACGGATTTCTTTACTTTTGCCTTGCAGGTGGCTGTCTTTTTCTTATTTGTCTGTGAATAAGTAAAGGTAACCGACTTCTGACTGAGTTTCTTAATTTTGATTTTAACCCTGCCGTTCTTACTGCGCCAGGTTCCCAGATAATCCTCCGGATTAAAAACATAAGCCCGTTCCAGAACCGGTGTGGGCGTTACCGTAGGAATCGGTGTTGGGGTAGGTGTGGGCGTAGCTGCAGGTGTCGGTGTTACAGTGGGAACTCTTTCCAGTGCCGCGATCGCTTCTGCTTTTCTCTGCTCTCTGTCCACATTCTTTCTGTGTTGAAGCAGCAGAGTGCCTGCCAGCATAAGCAGGATAAACAGGATAATTACAATTATCAGAAGTTTTATAAGTCTTTTTTTCCTTTTTATTCCGTTTCTGTTTCCCGTTGTTTGTTACCGACAAATCTGCATCTCCTCTTCTGTTTCTTGTTCGTTACTTATTCTTTTCCATCCCAGCAATAGGTACAGAGTTTACATGGTGAAATTCCAATGGAAGCTTTCAGATCATCAAGTCTGTGGAATTTCAGTGATGTGAAATTCAGCTCCTTACGGATTTCTTCCAGCATTTCTTTATAATTTGTTGAATTTGGATCTGCATAGTCTGCCAGGACTTTATCACTGACATTCTCTCCCTCGCGTTTGGCGATCACACGTCTTGTGATCAGATCCATCTCTGATTTAGAACGTGAGAAATTCAAATATTTGCATCCATAAAGTAAAGGCGGACACGCAGGACGGATATGTACTTCCTTTGCACCATTTCTGTAAAGAAATTCCGTCGTTTCTCTTAACTGTGTTCCACGTACAATAGAATCATCAATCATCAGAAGACTCTTATCCTTGATCAGGCGATGTACAGGAATCAGCTTCATTCTTGCGATAAGATTTCTCTGGCTCTGCTGTGTAGGCATAAATGATCTTGGCCAGGTTGGTGTATATTTGATAAACGGACGGGCAAAAGGCACACCGGACTGGTTCGCATATCCGATTGCATGGGCAATACCGGAATCCGGAACACCGGCTACAATATCGGGATTTACTTCTCCCCTGTCTCTCCTGGCCAGCATATCACCGCAATGATAACGCATTTCTTCTACATTCACACCCTCGTATGCCGAAGTAGGATATCCGTAATATACCCAGAGGAAAGAACAGATTCGCATCTCTTCCCCTGGTTTCTGCAGGGTTTCCACACCGTCCGGAGTCACTGCAACAATTTCTCCGGGGCCCAGTTCTTTCAGGTCTTCATATCCAAGATTCAGGTATGCAAAGCTTTCAAAAGATACACAACAGGCATCTTCTTTCTTTCCCACGATCAGTGGAGTCCTTCCCAGACGGTCACGTGCTGCCAGAATCCCCTTTGGTGTCAGAATCAGCATGGTCATGGAACCTTCTATCACTTCCTGCGCATAACGGATTCCCTCAATCATGTTGTCTTTCTGATTGATCAGTGCAGCTACCATTTCTGTGGGATTTACGCTTCCTCCACTCATTTCCAGAAAATGAGTGCATCCGTTTTTAAAACAGTTGGCAATCAGTTCATCCATGTTATTGATCTTTCCAACTGTGGTAATTGCAAAGTTGCCAAGATGAGAGCGCACCAGAAGAGGCTGAGGTTCATTATCTGAAATACATCCGATTCCCAGATTTCCCTCCATCTCACCAATGTCACCATCAAATTTGGTCCTGAACGGCGCATTTTCAATGTTATGAATCACGCGGTCAAAACCACGTTTCTTATCATACACTGCCATTCCGCCTCTGCGTGTTCCCAGATGGGAATGATAATCAATTCCGAAGAAAAGGTCCAGAATGCAACTGGACTTTGATGCTACTCCAAAAATTCCACCCATTATCGTATTCTCCTTTTGTTCATCATCTTCAGGCAACTTTTATCATAATCCTCTTCGATAATCCATTTAAAAAGATTACTATAGCCCGTTTCATAACGTTTTCCTTCACTATAACAGTTCTTATCCTGCCAAATTGCTGTAAAAACAGTTATATCACACAACACTCCCATTATATAGAATGAAAATTTAGAAGTAAAGAGTTTTAATCTTATTTCTTTTCCTTGATGATACCTGTTCTGTATGCATCCAGCAGCTGGATCAATTCCTGTATTCTCTCTTTCAGCGCATGACCTGTATCTGTATCACCCACAAGCTGGCGTCTGGACATGTAGCTGACTGCCACGCGGTTCGATACAATATCAGTCTCTCTTGCCACAGCATCTGCTTTGGACGTAAACGGTTCATGAGCAGTAAGATTCAGTCCATAGGAATTATAGATCAGCGTATATCCGGCAATTCCCGTTACTTTCTGATATGGCTTGGAAAAACCACCGTCAATCACGATAACCTTTCCATCACATTTTACAGGACTTTCTCCTTCACTCTGGTGTACCGGAACATGGCCATTGATGATATGCCCTTTTTCCGGATCCAGACCAAATTCACGAAGCATATTATCTACCACTTCTTCATTCTCCCAGAGGCGGTAATAAGCATTCTTCTTCTCTTCATGTGTAGAAGGATCCTCTATGAAATATCTTTCAAAAGTACTCATCTTGCTCTTGCCAAACAATGGTGAATTCGGAGCTGCCCAGATATACCACATAATATCTCTGCCCTTCTTCTGTTCTTCTTTTCCTACAGAATAGAATGCTCTGCGCACATAGGTTTCCAGTACATCGTACAGTTCTTTTCCCTTGTAGCTTTTTCCATAAATCTGTACTTCCCGGAATGTTCCGTCTTCATTCAGAGGAATGCTTCCATGAAACAGAAGATTTCCGTTATATACTGTATAAAGCCCACCTTTATCAAGTAGGAGACGGATGTGGTTTTGCAGTTTTTCACAGTTTCTGAATGCAGAGGACAGTTTGTCCATAACTTCTTTTTCTCCGGCTGTAAGTTCGTATGGATGTTTCCAGTCAATAGTCGGAAAATTATTGTCGCGAAGCGGATATTCTTTTCCGTCAGGCAGTGTGATCGTCCCTTTTTCCGGATTGATCCGATGAAGAAGTGCTCTGTCTTCCATCTGGAATTCTTTATGTCTGCGCACCAGTTTACCTTCTAATTTAAACTGGATCACAGCAATAGCCTTGTGCACTTTTTTTGCCCAGTTCTTCCTCAAGAACATTATAATTGGAAGCACCTTTCCTAGCAAAAATCTCGCAGGGATCATCCTTATACGCCTCCATCACAAAGGTCGCCAGAGGAAGCATATTGATTCCGTATCCATCCTCAAGAATATCCAGATTTCCGTAACGGATACTGTTTCTTACCACTGTTGCAATACAGGCTTTCTGTCCTGCTGCCGCACCCATCCAGACAACATCATGGTTTCCCCACTGAATATCCAGGGAGTGATACTGCATCAGGCGATCCATAATGAAATGTGGAGCAGGACCTCTGTCATAAATATCCCCCAGAATATGTAAGTGATCCACGACCAGACGCTGGATCAGTTCTGCAAGCGCAATGATAAAATTCTCCGCACTGCCGATCTCAATGATCGTATTTACAATGGAATCATAATATGCCTCTTTATCGAGAACTTCCGCTTTCTCTGTGATCAGTTCTTCGATCACATAGGCATAATCTGTGGGAAGAGCTTTTCGTACTTTGGACCTGGTATATTTGGAGGCTGTTGTCTTACAGATTTCAATAAGACGGTAGAGCGTGATCTTATACCAGTTTTCCATATCTTCTTCCGTATCTTTGACAAGATCCATCTTCTCTTTCGGATAATAAATCAGAGTTGCCAGAGAACGCTTATCATTGTTACTTAATGTGTGTCCAAACACATCATCAATCTTCTTCCTCACTGCACCGGAACCATTTCTGAGCACATGTGAAAATGCCTGATACTCCCCATGAAGGTCTGACATAAAGTGTTCCGTTCCCTTGGGCAGATTCAGGATTGACTGAAGATTGATAATCTCCGTAGATGCCTTTCCGATTGTAGGATAAATTTCTGCAAGTCTCTGTAAATATCTAAGTTCGTCTTTCTTCATATCCATCTCCTGTTATCATATATTATGATGTCAGGGCATTTTATGTTGCTGTCTGCGCCATGCCCTGCAACACACTTTGCGGTCACAGAATTTATGCTCATCCTGTAAAGTCAAATAATGACATCTGGTTCGACTGCGGGATATCTCCGAATAATTTCAGATCATCCATCAGATCAATAACTGTTTTGCTGACTTTGGTTCTGTCGCGGAAGTCGTCTTTTGACAAGAATTTTCCCTGTTTTGCAGCATCAACCACTGCATCTGCCGCCTTATCTCCCAGTCCGTCAATAGTTGCAAGTGACGGCATCAGTTTCCCATCCACGATCTGAAATCTCTGTGCCTTGGCAGTATAAAGATCAATCGGTACAAATTCAAATCCACGTGCGTACATTTCCTGTACAATACGCATATCCTTCAGGGTATCCAGTTCCTTTTTTAGATGCTGAATCACCATTTTTTGCGAATTTCTGCCATATAATACTCCAGGCGTTCCTTTCCCATACACATCATCTCATAGGAGAACGCTGTGGCGCGGATACTGAAATATGCCGCATAGTATGCCAGTGGCTGAAACACCTTATACCACGCAATTCTGTACGCCATCATAACGTATGCTGCTGCATGAGCCTTCGGGAACATATACTTGATCAGCTTACAGGACCAGATATACCAGTCCGGAACTCCATGCTCTTTCATGGTCTCGATCCACTCATCACGAAGACCTTTTCCCTTACGGACGCTCTCCATGATCGTAAACGCAAGGCCACTTTCCACTCCTTTTCCGATAAGGTAGATCATAATATCGTCTCGGGTACAGATAGCTGTGGAAATGGTCGCCTTACCCTCCTGGATCAACACCTGGGCATTACCCAGCCATACATCCGTACCATGAGAAAGCCCTGCAATACGGATCAGGTCAGAGAAGTATTTCGGCTTGGTGTCAATAAGCATCTGCATGGCGAAATCTGTACCAAATTCCGGGATTCCCAGACATCCGAGCTTACATCCGCCAATATCTTCCGGTTCAATTTTCAAAGCCTTGGTACTTGCAAACAATGACATGACATCCCTCTGATCCAGGGGGACATCCCTGGCACTGATTCCCGTTAAATCCTCCAGCATTCGGATCATAGTGGGATCATCGTGTCCAAGTATATCAAGCTTCAGCAGGTTTCCGTCAATAGAATGGTAATCAAAATGTGTGGTGATAATGTCACTGTTCACATCATTCGCAGGGTGCTGGACAGGAGTAAATTTCTCAATCTCCTCACCTACAGGAAGTACGATAATGCCTCCCGGATGCTGTCCTGTTGTACGCCGCACGCCTGTACATCCCTGTACGATGCGGTTGATCTCACAGTAACGTTTATGCACACCACGCTCTTCAAAATAATTCTTCACATAACCAAATGCAGTTTTCTCCGCAAGCGTACCGATAGTCCCTGCCTTGAATGTCTGCCCCTTACCAAAAATAACCTCTGTATATCTGTGTGCATTAGCCTGATACTCTCCTGAAAAGTTAAGGTCAATATCCGGTTCCTTATCTCCCTTGAATCCAAGGAATGTCTCAAAAGGAATGTCAAACCCTTCTTTTTTCATCCTAGTTCCACATTTCGGACAGATCTTATCCGGCATATCACACCCCGCCATACCTGCATACTGCTTTACTTCCGGTGAATCAAAATCACTGTATTTACAGTCCGGATTAGGACAGAGATAATGCGGCGGCAGAGGATTTACCTCTGTGATACCGGACATGGTAGCTGCCAGAGAAGATCCTACAGAACCTCGCGAACCTACCAGATAACCATCTTCATTTGACTTCCATACAAGCTTCTGTGCAATGATATACATTACGGCATACCCATTGGAAATGATTGAATTCAGTTCCCTGTCAAGCCTGCTTTCCACAATCTCCGGCAATGGATCTCCATACATTTCATGCGCTTTTGTAAAACAGATATTCTTCAGATCCTGGTCGGAATTCTCAATGACCGGCGGGAATTTGTCCGGATGAATAGGTGATATCTTCTCAATCATATCTGCGATCTTATTTGTATTTGTAATGACAACTTCTTCTGCTTTCTCGCTTCCCAGATAGGCAAATTCTTCCAGCATTTCCTCTGTGGTACGTAAATACAACGGCGCCTGCTCATCTGCATCTGAGAATCCGTTTCCGGCCATAATGATCCTTCTGTAAATCTCATCCTGTGGATCCATGAAGTGCACATCACAGGTTGCAACTACCGGTTTCTTAAACTGCTCTCCAAGCTTAACGATCTTCCTGTTTATCTCCTTCAGGTCTTCTTCGGAACTGATCATATCATGCTTATCATCTGCTATCATAAATCTGTTATTTCCAACAGGCTGGATCTCCAGATAATCATAGAAATTTACCAGTCTGGCTATCTCAGTATCCGGTGCATTTCTCAGAATTGCCTGATACAGTTCCCCTGCTTCACAGGCACTTCCCACCAGAAGTCCGTCTCTGTACTGCTCCAGCACACTTTTGGGAACACGTGGACGTCTGTGATAATACTTCAGGTGCGACTGACTCACTAATTTATACAGATTAATGCGCCCTGTCTCATTTCTGGCAAAAATGATCACATGGTAGGTCGGCAGTTTCCTGATAGTATTTACAGAAACAGCTCCCTGCTCATTCAGCATATCCACATCCCGGATATCACGCTCTTCCAGCATCTTTACAAACTTCACAAAAATCTCTGCAGTACATGCGGCATCATCTACTGCCCGGTGATGGTTTTCCAGTGAAACCCCAACTGCTTTTGCTACCGTATCCAGCTTAAATCTGTTCAATGCAGGAAGCAGGAAACGGGCCATACCGACCGTATCTACATAAGTAAAATCATGTGCGATTCCCAGTCTGTCACAGTTTTTCATAATAAATCCCATATCAAAGTCCGCATTGTGTGCAACCATAACCGCATCCTTGCTGAATTCAAGGAATTTCGGAAGCACTTCTTCGATAGTCGGGGCATCCATGACCATACTGTCATTGATACTGGTCAGCTGTTCAATGCGAAAAGGAATCGGTACCTTTGGATTTACAAATGTGGAAAAACGGTCCGTAATCTCACCATTTTCTACCAGTACGGCGCCAATCTCTATGATCTGACAGGTCAGCGAAGAAAAACCTGTTGTCTCAATATCAAAGACCACAAATCTACCGTTCAGCTTCTGACCTTTTCCATTGGTCACCATACCTTTTAAATCATCTACCAGATAGCCTTCCATTCCATAAAGGACCTTAAAATCAGAATCCTTCGGCACACATCCGCCCCAGGCATCGAAACAGTGATTTGCCTCCGGAAACGCCTGTACAACCCCATGGTCTGTAATGGCAATGGCAGGATGTCCCCACTCATAAGCACGTTTCACCAGAGATTTGGCATCCGTAACCCCATCCATATCGCTCATCTTTGTATGACAGTGAAGCTCTACTCTTTTCTGTGGGCTGGTATCTACTCTGGCAGTTGTAAAATTGGCAATTTTCTTAATCCCGGCTATAGATGCAATAGTCAGTTCACTGTCAAAACGGTCTACTGTTGTCACACCGCGAAACTTCAGAAAAGCCCCCTTCTTTACATGTTCTGTCACTTCCGGCACCTGTTCATTGCGCAAAAACATCTTCACAACAATACTGTCCGTAAAGTCTGTGATCGGGAAGATAAGAATTGTTTTTTCATTACGGATTTCTCTGGCTTCAACCTCCATAACCTGTCCGCGGACGATCACCTCACCCATCTCACCGGTAATCGTCTCAAGTGCAACAGGCTCTCCTTCGAAATCTCTTCCATAAATAACATCCGGATTGCTGTCCCTTCTGAATCCACCCCGGAAATCTCCCTTCCTGTTGTCTTTGCGGTCTGCAAATGCAGCTTTTTTGTCCTTCTTTTCCTGCTGTCCCTTATCAGTCTTTTTCTCTGCTTTCTTCTCTGCTGTTCCTGCTTCTTCAAACTGAGCCGGCTCTTCATTCTTACTGTTTAATTTCGCATGACGGATTACATTTTCCACTTCCTGAGCGATCTGCACTGCTGCATTCTTACGGTACTTACTTTCCTGCGTCTCCCTGAACTCAAGTTCCACCTTTAAGTCCATTCCACATCTTTCGCAGAAAACCTTCTGCAGATATTCGATCAGGATCCCGCTCTTTTCTCTGGCTATTACAGAATCAGGAAGGATCATATGAAGATCATTTTCTCCGGGAAAAGAAATCTGCGCCTGTCTGAACATATTGTATTCCAGCATATTGTAGCTGCGCAGTTCCAGTTCCATGCTGGATCTGTAAGTTTCCAGAAAGTTCTGAGGATTGTACTGACCGGAAAGGCGGAATTTCTCAATAACTGTAACTGTTACATTCAGTCCTGCAAAAATCTGTCTCTCTATCTGTTCTTCCAGTTCAAAGATATGCTTCTTATGAATCCAGCGTTCACTTTTTATATACACCCATATATGAGTTCTGGAAGGATTGCAGGACACTCTGGTCACAAAAACCATGTCCAGCAGTTCTTCCAGTTCTTTCTTCACTTTTAAGCTGGGAAATACGTCAAAAAAGTCTTTTTCCAAAATAAAATCTCCTCGTTGATCTGACAGGAAGTCTTCGTTCCAAATGTTACTTCCAGTTCAGAAGTTCTTCCCGCAACGTATCCAAAAGCTGATCTTCCGGAACTTTCTTTATGATTTCACCATGTTTGATCAGAAGTCCCACACCAACTCCGCCTGCAATTCCGATATCTGCCTCTTTTGCTTCTCCGGGTCCGTTTACCACACAGCCCATAACTGCTACTTTAATATCAAGCGGGATATCCTGCACCATGGTTTCTACCTTATTTGCAAGACCGATCAGATCGATCTGTGTGCGTCCACAGGTTGGACATGACACAACTTCTATGCCACCTTTGCGAAGCCCCAGAGTTTTCAGGATACGTTTTGCGGATTTAATCTCTTCTAAAGGTGCTCCTGTAAGAGAGACACGAATGGTATCACCGATTCCCTGATTCAGGATGATCCCCAGTCCGATAGCAGATTTAATGTTTCCGGAATAAAGAGTTCCGGCTTCTGTGATTCCTACATGAAGTGGATAATTCGTCTTCTCCGCGATCAGTTCATGAGCCTTTGCACACATAAGGACATCCGAAGATTTGATGCTGATCACCAGATTGTCATATCCCAGGTCTTCGATGATATGAACTTTATCTAGCGCACTCTCCACCAGCCCCTCTGCAGTGACTCCATGATATTTCTCCACAAGTTCTTTCTCAAGAGAACCACTGTTTACACCAACACGAATGGGTATTCCTCGCTCCTTTGCCACATCAACCACTGCTTTGATTCGCTCTGTACTGCCGATATTTCCGGGATTGATCCGGATCTTATCTGCACCGTTTTCCATGGCTGCAATAGCAAGACGATAATCAAAATGGATATCTGCCACAAGTGGTATATGGATCTGTTTTTTCGATTTCCTTCAGTGCTTTTGCAGCTTCCATAGTCGGTACTGCACAACGGATAATATCACAGCCAGCCTGCTCCAGTGCCAGGATCTGAGCTACTGTCTGTTCTACATCTTCAGTTTTTGTATTTGTCATGGACTGGATTAAAATCGGGTTGCCGCCGCCAATCTTTCTGTCTCCGATCTGAATCACTTTTGTATGATCTCTGTACATAATTTTCCTCTTCTCTCATTTATAGCAATTCCATAAATTACTACTGAACAGTTATCTGATTTCCAGAAGTTTTCTCTTCAGTTCTTCTTCCATGCGGTGCATTTCCATCTCTGCTGCCTGTCTCTTCTGACGGCCTTCCATCTGGATCCGCATCACATCATCCAGAGTCTGGATCAAATCTGCATTTGTCTTCTGGAGTGTTTCAAGGTCAACTATTCCACGCTCTGATTCTTTCGCTGTCTCAACCGTTGCCATATGAAGTGTCTCTGCATTCTTTCTGAGAAGTTCATTGGTAATATCTGTTACCTGTCTCTGTGCCTGTGCCGCTTCTGCAGAGTGAGCAATTCCCAGAGCAAGCACCATCTGACTTTTCCATAATGGAATTGTGTTTACGATCGTTGTCTGTATTTTCTCAACCATTACCGTATCATTATTCTGGATCAGCCGGATCTGAGGCGCTGTCTGCATGGCAATCGTACGGGTAAGTTCCAGATCATGCAGTTTCTTTTCAAATCTGCTGCATTTCTCATCCAGGTCTCTGGCTGCCTGCGCATCTTCGGGAAGCCCGCTCAGAGCTGCCTTATTTTTCATTTCTGCAAGCTTTCCGTTTCTGGTTTCTTCCAGTTTCTTTTTTCCGGCAAGAATATACATGGTAAGTTCTTTAAAATAATTCAGGTTCTGTTCATACATCTTGTCCAGCATAGCAGAATCTTTCATAAGGCGCACCTGATGCTGCTGAAGAGAATCTGTGATCTTCTCCACATTGGCTTGTGCTTTGTCATATTTGTTTTTCAGATTTTCAATCTTAGAAGTCTGCTTTCTGAAAAATCCAAAGAATTTTCCCTCCTCCTGTACATCGAAATCTTTCAGTTCTCCCACAACATTACTGATCAGTTCTCCAATCTCACCCAGATCCTGTGTCTTTACATTCTCAAGAGCTGTATCAGAAAAGTCCGCCAGTTTTTTTCTGGGTTCCTGCACCATACTGAAGAATCTGATTAGTATTCTCAATATCAATCTTTACAGCAAAATCATTTACCATTTTCCGTTCTTCCGGTGTCAGTACAGGCACTTCTTCCTTCTGTAGCTGCTTTTTGGGGATCACTTCTTCTTTCTTTTCAAGCTCTCCAAGATCCGGCTCCAGTGTTAATGATGGTGTTTCCATTTCAAAATCTTTAAATTCGTTTCCCATGTCCTCTGCCGCTCCTTTTTATCCTTTTTTATTTTCAGTTCTTTTTCATTTTTGCAAAGTCATCATCTGTCAGACCTTCCTGTGCAAGCAGCGTATGAAGCACTGAAATATCACTTGAAACATCCCACGCAGTATCCTGAAAGACAGAATCCAGAAGTTTTTCAAATGCCTGATTCAGTGTATCCAGTGTATCCTCTATCTCCTTTTTGGATGCCTGGATATTCTCTCCCTGCACAGGCTGCTGATCCATTTCTTCATATGCATCCAGCAGCTTTACTGTCATGGGCAGATAATAATTCATCAGTTTCTTCAGATCCGGAATAATCTCCGGATGCTTCTGCGCCCGTTCAAAAATCTTCTCCACAATCAGTTCCATTCTGGATATTTTTGCAGAAATCTCCATTCCAGGAATCGCATCGTTGCTCCTGTGGATCTTATCCAGAAATTCATTTCCTTTATCCTGCACTTCCTGCACTTCAGGCGGTGTGTTCTTTCTGTTTCTCTCCTGTTCAGCCTGATATTTCTCTTCTTCCTGTTTCTTCTGCTCAAGTGCCTTCTGCGTCTGCGTATATTGCAGATAAGTCTCATTACTGGTAATCAGACAAGTTTCCTGCTCATCAATATGTCCCTGACGGAACCATCTGTCATCAATCATCTTTTTAATATCTTTTTAACGAATTTCACCGGCTTATTTACTGCTGCAGACAATTGTTCAAAATTACAGTATGTGTGATTTCCCAGTGTGTCAATATACTTCTGAAAACGTTCCAGTTTACCCAGTTTTTTAATGCCGCCTGCGAGAAGTCCCACTCCTGTCAAAGCTCCGACTGCCATAAAACAAGTTCCACCGGTCACAAGGGAACTCATATGTCCCACTGCGCCAAAGATGCTAAGGACCAGAGTTCCCAGTCCCATTCCACTGGCAAGGATTCCACCTGAAACAGCAATCATCATACCTTTCATTCTTCCCCCGGTGTTCCTTTCATAAAGAGTCAGCATCTTCTCTTTTGCTTTCTCCTTCTCAATCCTCTGACGTTCCTGCTCCTGTTCACGCCTGCGCTTTTCTTCAAATTCTTTTGTTTTATTGCGGTATACCCCGGAATCACCGGACTGACTGTTTCCGGTTCCAAATACATTATTCAGACCATTTTTGATTACCTCGCTTCCGGAATCTACAGCAGAATTTACTGCGCTGTTAACAGTCTGTCCCACCGTCTGCTTAATATCCTCGGTCATCTGGCGGTAATCTTTAGTAGAAACTGCTGTGTCTATGATCTTTTTTATTTTGTCTCCAAGTTCTCCTAATTCATCAAAATTCTCGCTCATATTTTCCTCCATTTTCTATTCCATATTATAGCGAAATCCTCTATAAAAAACAAGACTGGCGGATTTTTTGTTACTGTATGTGAACAGTAACACGATTTTTCAATTTTTCATTAAAATTGGAAATTTCCCATTGAACTTAGCAGACAAAAGTTTTACAATGGTAAAGAGATAAACAGTAATCACACTTGTAAATACTGTAAATATGTGTGAACGGAGGAAAGATTCATTATGGAAAAAAAGGAATATCGACTGGAGCAGCTTAGGCTTCGGTTACGTACAGACCGATTATCGTTATGTATCTAAATTCAAAGACGGCGCATGGGATGCCGGAGAACTGACAACAGATCCTAATGTAACACTGAACGAATGTGCAGGTGTTTTCCAGTATGCGCAGACAGTTTTCGAAGGAATGAAGGCTTACACTACAGAAGACGGACATATCGTTACTTTCCGTCCTGACTTAAATGCAGAACGTATGGCAAACTCAGCAAAGAGACTTGAAATGCCTGTATTCCCGGAAGACCGTTTTGTTGATGCAATTGTTCAGACTGTAAAAGCTAACGCAGCATATGTTCCACCATACGGTTCAGGCGCAACTTTATATGTTCGTCCATATATGATGGGTACTAACCCGGTTATCGGTGTAAAACCTGCTGATGAGTATATGTTCCGCGTATTCACTACACCTGTAGGACCATACTTCAAAGGCGGTGCTAAACCAATCACAATCCGCGTCAGTGATTTCGACCGCGCTGCACCTCATGGAACAGGCCATATCAAAGCAGGTCTTAACTATGCAATGAGCTTGCATGCAATCGTAGATGCTCACAAGAACGGATTCGATGAGAACATGTATCTAGATGCAGCTACACGTACCAAAGTAGAAGAAACAGGCGGTGCTAACTTCATCTTCGTTACAAAAGACGGCAAAGTTGTCACACCGAAGTCCAACAGTATCCTTCCTTCTATCACACGTCGTTCCTTAATCTATGTTGCCAAGGAATACCTGGGATTAGAAGCTGAGGAAAGAGAAATATACTTCGATGAAGTGAAAGATTTCGCTGAATGTGGTCTCTGCGGTACTGCTGCAGTTATCTCTCCTGTCGGAAAGATTGTTGACCATGGTAAAGAAATCTGTTTCCCAAGCGGAATGGAGAAAATGGGTCCGGTTATCCAGAAACTCTATGACACATTAACAGGTATCCAGATGGGACGTATCCAGGCTCCGGAAGGATGGCTGAAAGTTATTGAATAAATAACATCTGACTGCCAGACAGTTAACGTCTTTCAACATCAGAAGAATTGTTGCTGTTCATACACTGCTATCCCGCTGAGAACGTAATGAACAGTAACGTAGATTTTCACTATACAAAAATATCCCTCAGAATCAGTTTAAACACATTCTGAGGGATATTTTTTCTTTTATATCACTGGCTTTTCCGGCTCTGCTTTGTTCCTTCTATTTCTTTCTCTCATACTTCACAAACTGATACTCCAGATCAAAGTATGTCTGCTCATCGCTCTCTCCCGTAATTTCCCATTCATCATCTTCGTCCAGATTTGGGAAATGACTGTCTGCTTCATATGCAAAGTCAATCTTTGTCACATGAGCTACATCACAATACGGAAGCATCTGCGCATAAATGCTGTCACCACCTATACAGTAAACATCTTCTGCCGGATATTTCTTTATCTCTTCCAGCGCTTCTTCAATACTGTGTACTATGATCGCACCCTTTACCTCATATTCTTTATTGGATGTGATCACAATATTGATCCTGTTTTTAAGCGGAAGTCCGTTTGGAAAACTTTCCAGAGTTTTTCTTCCCATCACTACTACTTTTCCACTTGTTTCCTCACGAAACATCTTCATATCTGCCGGAATACTTACCAGAAGCTGGTTGTTCTTGCCGATTCCCCAGTTTTTATCTGCTGCTACGATAACATTCATTTGAATTTTCCTCTCTTGATTTTATATTGTCAATTTAAGTCAGGCGAATAAAATCATCCGCATTCGCTACTTGCTCATAACCAGATAATTGCTCCACAGTTTGATTAAACGGCAATCGGAATATTCTTAATCTGCGGCCATGTCTCATAATTCTCCACAATCAGGTCATCTGTTGTAAACTGATAGAAATCTTTTACTTCCGGATTCAGTTTCACAACAGGTGCAGGATATGGTTTTCTCTGGATCAGTTCCTTTATCAGCGGGATATGACGGTCATAGATATGGCAGTCTGCCACTACATGAAGCAGTTCCCCTGCTTCCATATCACATACCTGAGCCATCATCATAAGCAGAAGTGCATACTGACATACATTCCAGTTATTCGCTGCAAGGATATCCTGTGAACGCTGATTGAGGATTGCATTCAGAGTCAGCTTATCGTTCCCCGGTGTCTGTGTCACATTAAATGTCATGGAATATGCACAGGGATACAGATTCATCTCATGGAGATCCTGATTCACATAAATATTGGTCATAATTCTTCGGCTAAACGGATTATTTTTCAGATCATAGATCACTCTGTCTACCTGATCCATCATTCCTTCTTTGTACTGATGTTTCACGCCAAGCTGATACCCATATGCCTTACCGATAGAACCACTCTCATCTGCCCAGCTGTCCCAGATGTGGCTGTGAAGATCATGGATATTGTTGGATTCTTCTGCCAGATCCAGAGGATCTCATCCATGGCACTCTTTAACGCTGTACGTCTGAGCGTCATAGCCGGAAATTCCTTTCTCAGATCATATCTGTTTACCACTCCGAATTTCTTGATCGTATATGCCGGAGTTCCATCCTCCCACACAGGGCGGACTTTTTCTCCTTCCGTACTTGTCCCGTTTTCCAGGATATCCTGACACATTTTTATAAATACATCATCTGCGTAACTCATTTTTCTTTACACTCCTGTTTTCTGTTTTTTATATTGTTTCAGGTCTTACTTTAATCCCCTTTCTGCTCATGCAGCAGCCACAGTTTCTTCTCCAGACACCGAAATTCCACTCTCGTCACATCTGCACAGTACTCTCCGTCTGCATGGAGCACCATTGGCTTATCCAGAATCAGGCGAAATCCTTTTTCATTTCTGATAGTAAAACCATTAATATGCTCCTGCTTTGCAGCAACCAGAAACGGAAGCAGGAAAAAAGTCTGCCATTTGGCGATTCCGGATGCACTGCCAAGCGAGAGCAGACCGTCCTGCACCGATGCATGAGGTGCCATAGGAACCCCTCCGCCTTCTGCCGGCAGATTCATAGCTGCCGCAAAGATCATCTTCGGAAGAATATAGCCTCCATGTTCTGTCACCACCTTTGCATTAGCTGTCTCCATGGTAAAAAGAGACTGCACCGTCAATGCAAGATATGTAAGCTTACCCAGATGGAAACGGTTTAAAACCTGTTTCAGTCTGGAATGAAGTGCTTTTTTACACACAAGTGCATCCAGTCCCAGGCCGGAACTGATTCCAAAAATCCGCGGCTTCTCACAGCCTTCCCAGCTTACCTGCCCCAGATCTATCCTGTAAAGTGCTTCACCTCTCTGATCCTTTCTGATACAGGCACAGATTTCCCTCAGGCTCTCCTTCGGTGTTTTCGGCAGTTTCAGATTTCTGCCAAAATCATTCCCTGAACCAGTGGGGATCACGCCAAAACGTACCTTATCAAAATCAGTAATACCATTCAGGACTTCATTGATCGTACCGTCTCCCCCAACCACCAGCAGATAGACAGGCTCTTCACCCTTCACCCGGGAAATCTGCTCAGCCAGTTTCGCGGCATGCCCTTCATATCTGGTCATATGGGCTTCATATTTTATTTTGTATCCCCGAAGCAGACACTGTGTCTCATTCCATACCCTGTGCGCCCGCCCTGTACCCGCTCCATTATTTACAATAATCTGTATCCTTCTCATTCTTCCTCACTTATACATTATATTTATTTTCTGCCGTTTCTTCTATCTCATTATAAATACCAATACCTATATTGTACAATATTTACCCATCACATACAAGACTTCGAAACTGCGAAATCGTTACTGTTCATTCGTTACTGTTCACTCCGTTCACAGTAACGTAGCCAAAATTCATTCCAGATTGCCTGCGGCAATGGAATTTTGGCTCGTATGTCTCGGGATTTTGGCATATCCATGCCAAAACACCTCGCGGAATAGTGGTGTGTGAACAGTAACCTCCGTTCTCAGCAATACGCTTCACGATGTGTCTTACAGGATTGGCAATCGGATATTCGCAATTGAAGCATGGGATTTACTTACAGCAATTCTATATTTTGTCAAAAAGTCAAAATAATACATAAATCTGTCAAAATATCGAAAGCATTTTCTCCATAAAGTATTTATTATATATTTATGCAATACAACTATACACAAATTCTAAAGTAATTCCATAAAATAATGCAATCAAGACAGTTCAGCAGAGTGTGAAGGACAAGGAGGATACCTGCAGGCGTGCTGACGCACGGCAAAGATATCTGACGCAGGACTTCACACTATGATGGGCTGGATTGTTTGCAGTAATTTATGGAATTGCTATAAATTATCAGGGGCAAAAGATATTTACAGCAATCCTCGTAAATAATGCGTATTGAGAGGATTGTTATAGTCAGCTCACATAATTCTCATTCAAATCAAATGTACCAGAATATAATATTATCAGGAGGTCTTTACAATGGAAAAAAGATGGTGGAAAGAAAGCGTCGTATATCAGATCTATCCTCGCAGCTTCTGCGACAGCAACGGAGACGGAATCGGTGATCTTAACGGTATCACCGGCAAACTTGACTATTTAAAAGAACTTGGAGTTGACGTAATCTGGCTCTCTCCTGTTTACAAATCACCAAATGATGACAACGGATACGATATCAGTGATTATCAGGCGATTATGGACGAATTCGGAACCATGGAAGACTTCGACCGTATGCTTGCCACAGCTCACGAAAAAGGCATCAAGATCATGATGGATCTGGTTGTAAACCATACCTCTGATGAACACAAATGGTTCATCGAGAGCCGCAAATCCACAGACAATCCTTACAGAGATTACTACATCTGGCGTCCTGCAAAAGAAGACGGAAGCCTTCCGAACAACTGGGGTTCCTGCTTCTCCGGTCCTGCATGGGAATACGACAAGACAACAGATATGTATTTCCTGCACCTGTTCTCCAAGAAACAGCCTGATCTGAACTGGGACAATCCAGCTGTACGTCAGGATGTTTTCGATATGATGAACTGGTGGCTGAAAAAGGGGGTTGACGGATTCCGTATGGACGTTATCAGTCTCATCTCCAAAGAGCCAGGGCTTCCTGACAAAGAAACTGGAATTAACGGTTACGCAACCTTCAATGTATCCGCAAATGGCCCTCATGTACATGAATATCTTCAGGAAATGCGTCAGAAAGCACTGAATAATGCTGACACGATCACTGTAGGCGAATGCTCAGGTGTTACTCTGGAAGAGGCAAAGAAATATGCAAGAAGCGATGAAAAAGAATTGAACATGGTATTCCAGTTTGAGCATATGGATGTTGACAGTGATGAAAAATCCGGCAAATGGACCACCAGAAAAATGGATCTGCGTGACCTGGAAAAAAATCCTTACACGCTGGCAGAAAGGTCTTCAGGATATTGCATGGAACAGTCTCTACTGGGAAAATCATGACCAGCCAAGAAGCGTTTCCCGTTTCGGCAATGACAGTGACGAATACAGAGAAATCTCTGCAAAAATGCTTGCAACATGTATCCATATGATGCAGGGTACACCTTATGTATATCAGGGTGAGGAACTGGGTATGACAAACTGCCCATTTAACACTCTTGACAACTTCCGCGACCTTGAAAGTATCAATGCTTTCCACGAATTAACCGAACAGGGTAAGATGACCGAAGAGGACATGATGGCAGCAATCGGTTATAAGGGACGTGACAATGCAAGAACCCCTATGCAGTGGGACGACAGTGCTTACGCAGGTTTCTCCACAGCTAACCCCTGGATTATGGTAAACCCGAACTACACTAAGATCAATGCCAAAGATCAGGTTAACCGCGAAGATTCCGTATTCAAATATTATCAGAAACTGATCAAGCTCCGCCATGAAAGTGAACTGATCGTATACGGTACCTATGATCTGATCCTTGATGATGACAAGGATATCTACGCTTATATCCGTACACTTGGCGATGAAAAATCTGATCGTATACTGCAATTTCAGCGAGAATACACGTGAAGTAGAGCTTCCTGAAGAATTTACAAACGGAAAATGTTCTTATCTCCAATTACATTGATGCAAAAGTAAACCATAAAATCACTCTCAGACCTTACGAAGCAATCGTAATCCAGAAATAATATTCCGTGCAGGGCTGTTGTCAGATATTTTTTGGACGACAGCCTTATATTTTGCACTTTTTTAATTATTATCGTTCTCTCCCAAACGACTTATGAGCACAGTTACAATTTTCTTTTATTTTATTCAAACATTTTTTGTGCAACACTTGCATTTTCATGTCCCAATGTGATAATATATTTATATACTTTTTGTATTGAGGTGAATCTCACATGATAACAATTAAAGAAATGGCAGAGATGCTTGGAATCAGTACCACCACAGTATCAAATGTCATTAATGGAAAAACCAGCGAAGTTTCTCAGAAAACTGCTGAGAAAGTTCAGAAACTTCTGGACGAATATGATTACGTCCCAAATATGAATGCCAAAAAATCTCGCACAGAATCATTCCAGACTCATCGGAATTGTATTCAAAAAGGCGAAAGGATAAATACGAGAATATCTTCACAGATCCATTTCACGGCGAACTGCTGGGAGCTCTGGAATCTGCTATTCGTGAGCAGGGGTATTATATGATGATTTATATTTCTGAAGATATTGAAGAAATTGTGCGCAATATAGTAGGCTGGAACACTGAAGGACTGATTCTCATCGGTATGCTCCACGACGATTATCTCAAAATCAGAAGTAAGTACAAAAAACCTGCTGTCCTTATCGACAGTTACACTCCAAAGAATATTGCCAGATACGTTAATATCGGTCTTGACGATGAAGAAGGCGGATACCTGATGACAAAGTATCTTCTTGACTGCGGTCACAGAAAAATCGCATTTCTTGCCGACAATATGGAAGGTGTAGACTATATCCGATACACCGGGCATCAGCGGGCACTTCAGGAATACGGACTGGATATTGATCTGGATAATCTGATCGTGATCCGCCCTTCCAAATATGAACGCCAGGGAAGTATGGAGGAGATTTATGCAGTCGCACACAAGTTCACTGCCTTTATGTGCTGTTCCGATTATTACGCAGTTACCCTGATGAAATATCTCAAAGAAAGGGGAATCCGCTTTCCGGAAGATCTCTCCATCACCGGATTTGACGACAATCTGTATGCACAGCTTTCATGTCCTTCACTTACCACTATTCACCAGGATATCTTTTCGCGCGGAACCATTGCCGCAGAATATCTGTTCAAAATGATTGATGGCTGGAATCCAAAAACAACGAACCTTTCTCTTCCGGTCAGACTTGTAGTACGTGACAGCGTAAAGCTTCTGAATCCCCCTGAAGATGATTCCTCCGATGACGATTCAGCTTTATAAGGCACTCAGGGATATCTGTCGCGGGATTTCACGCTCTGATGAGCCGGAAGCAATATGCATTATTTACGAGGATTGCTATGAGAAGATTGCTATAATTCATAGATACAAAAAGAACGGAAATCCAGGTACATATCATACCTGGATTTCCGTTCATTTTTTCGTTACTGTTCACTCCGTTCTCAGTAACCATTTTTTTCTGTTACATCTCAATAACAAGGAACTGATAACCCTGCAGTTCAATCTTATTTCCATCCATAGCTACATTGTCATAGTTATTGATCAGAACCTTCCTGCACTCTCCTGCAAGTTCAATGGTTTGTGGCTCTTTCTGGTAATTACCAACTACAAGAAGAGTCTTATCCCCTTTACGATAGTATGCCATCAGATTATGTACATCTTCCCATACAGGTTCCAGTTCTCCGTAAACAACAGTCTCTTTGTATTCCGGATTCTTACGCAGTGCGATAAGTTTCTTATAGAAACTTCTCACAGATTCCGGATCATTCATCTGGCTCTCTGCATTGATCTTTGTATAATTCGCATTGACCTTCAGCCATGGTTTACCTGTCGTAAATCCTGCATTCTCACCATCTGTCCACTGCATCGGTGTTCTGGCATTATCGCGGCTGAATCTGGAAACAGCTTTCAGCGCTTCCTCAGGTGTACATCCTGCTTCCAGAGCTACCTTGTACTCATCCAGACTGGAAATATCATCTACCTGATCAATAGATTCAAACTTCACATTCTCCATACCAAGTTCCTGTCCCTGATAGATAAACGGAAGTCCGCGAAGCATAAAGTTCAGACCGCCAAGCATCTTCTTACTTGCGTCACAGCAGTCACCTTCCGGGATATATCTGCTGACACCACGAGGCTCGTCATGATTTTCAATAATATTGGAAACAAATCCGATATCACCAATTTTTCTCTGTGTTGTAAAGCAACATTTCTTGTAGGCATCCGGAGTAATCTGTTTGCAGTCATACCATCCCTTGTCAGATGCCCCCCAGATAGTCTCTTCGAAGTCAAACATACTGGAGAAATATCCATTATCGCCGATGAAATCCGGAATCTCTTCATCCTTCTCATCGAAAACTTCACCGACAGAGAATGCATCGTATTTCTTAAATGTACGGTCTCTCATCTCGCCAAGGAAGTCGCCGATTCCCTTCGCTTCTTTCAGCATCTTCCTGATACTGCAAAGACCGTCTTCACGATCCGGCTCATAGTCATGCATCGGAAGTGCTTTCTTGATATTGATAATCGCATCAATACGGAATCCACCAAGACCTTTATCCAGCCACCAGTTGATATTCTTATAAACTTCTTCCCTTACTTCCGGGTTCTCCCAGTTCAGATCGGGCTGTTTCTTATGGAAAACATGCAGATACTGTTTATTTGTTCCGGGAAGATCTTCCCATACAGGTCCGCCGAAATAAGAACGCCAGTTAGTTGGAAGTTCTCCTTCTTTCTTGTCACGCAGATAGAAGAAATTACCATATTTACCATCCGGATCCTCACATGCTTTTTTAAACCATTCATGTTCATCAGAACAATGGTTTACAACAAGATCCATCAGAATGTACATATCTCTCTTCTTAGCCTCAGCAATCAGTTCATCCATATCTGCCATGGTTCCGAAGCGAGGATCAATATCATAATAATCTGAAATATCATATCCCTGATCAGCTAACGGAGAGCGGTAGCAGGGGGAAAGCCAGATAATATCAACTCCCAGATCTTTCAAATAGTCAAGCTTCTCAATAACACCTCTCAGATCTCCAATTCCATCTCCATTGGTATCATAAAAAGCTCTTCGGGTAAATCTGATAAGCAACCTTTTCATTCCACCATTTCTTTACCATTGTAAAAAGTCCTCCTGTGTTTTTTATTAACCGGCGCTATTGTCTGCTTTGTTCCCAGTATTATACCTCTTACCTTTAGCGCCTAAGGTCTCTTTTTCATTTACGGCAATTATATCAGAATCCAAGGCTTCTGTCTTATCTTTTTTGGATAAAAAATACAAAATTTTGACTTTTTTCATATTACCGATATTCTTATTTACTGTGTTTCTTTTAATGAATGTCTGCGGTACTGCAGTGGTGTTGTTGACGTATATTTCCTGAACTCTCTCAGGAAATTTCCCAGATTATTATATCCGCATTCCAGACAGATTTCCGTAACTGTAAGGTCAGACTCCTTCAGATAATGAATAGCCATTTTTTATCCTGTACTCATTCACATATTCCATAGGCGAACGCCCAATCACCTTCTTGAAAAATCTGCAGAAATACTGCTCATTCATCCCGATTAGTCCTGCCAGATCACGTATATAAATTTTCTCTTTGTAATTCTCCTGTATGTAAGTCAGTGTTGTCTTGATCGTCTCAATCCTGTGGTCATGATTCTTCTCCGTTACCTCAAACAGATTATTCGCAGACAGAACTGCCAGAATCCGAAGCAGCGCTGATTTGATAAACAACTGTCGGGTGATATCATCCGTAACCGCCTCGCCGTCATAATAATTCTCCCTAAAAGAATCTCCGCCAAATACATTACGGATTTCTTCATAAGATTTTCTTACCGGTTCAAATGCCGGTTCATTCTTTCGCAGACATCTCGGAAACTGGATACTGCCATTTTGTACCGGCTGGATCAGATTCGTCTGAATCTGATCCAAAGCATATGCAGAGCTTAGCATATCCATATGAAAAACCACCGCATTTTCCACACAGCCGCCGTTTTTTTACAACAAGAAATGCTGTGAAGTTCCCCGGGATTAACTAAAATTAAAAAACATCCTCTGAAATGTTGAAACGTTCCATATTTAACATCCAGTACAGAACTACTCCACCCGAGAAAATAAAAGCAGTTCTACTTCTTCATGCCAGTGGTGTTTCACCATATTCCCTTTTATCCTTGTTCCTGTCTGGTAAAATGCACAGGGAAAGTCCTGCGTGCCATGGACACGTATTTCCTTTAAAGTTGATGGTTGTTGATTCTGCATGAAGCTGCCTCCTGTTGTCATTGTTATTGTTATTATAAATCCGGCATCAAAAAGTCCGCAACTAAAAAGGACATCCGAAGATGCCTTTTTAATAGTAAGTATTTATACAATTTTGGTGCCTGCTCAAAGAAACTGTCCTCTTCACATTGCCCAAGAACATATCCCTGAAACAGTTTTCACATATCTGAGACAGCACCCATGGAATTTTCACATAACGGACGTGCATTCAATGTATATTCCCGGAGATATTTCCGTATCATATCTATTCCTTCCAGATCAATATCCTCATTTTCGATCACATCCACTCTGGCAGGATAACTTTTCATTATTTTTGCATATTCAGTACTGCCTTCATAACCGGCTGCATACTGAAGAAATCTGACAGCTGCATCTTTATTTTGTGAAGCATTGTTCAAAACATACTGCCAGGTTGCAATATTAGTGGCTTTTTTCTCATGAAACATGGGAAGCGGTGCCATATGTATTTTATTTTTCCCATATACATCAGCATCAAGAAATGTACCCAGAGCCCCCGTATACATAAAAACACATCCATATTTTCCCCTGATAAATTTCTCTTCCATCTGCTCATACTGATCCACAAACTGTGCAGGAGATGTAATTTTCTCATCCAGCATACTCTTCATATATCTGGCTGCATCTTGGGTTTTCGGATCAGTCCAGTCGAAATAATCGCCACCCCAGAAATTAACAAATTGTGCAAGACTGTTATAAACATGTGTATTTTCCCATGCATCTCCATAAGCGTACTGATCTGAATTTTTCAAACTCTTCTGCAGAATATCAAAATCACCGGTATCCTTTATCTCATCGAGTCCTGCCTGTTTCAGCAGTTCCTGATTTACCCAGAACATCATAATGTCCATCTGAAAAGGGACAGAATATATATGTCCATTCTCTTCACAAATGCTTTCCAGATACTTCTGCGGAAAGCTGTCTCTTACTTCTTCTGTCATAACGTTTTTTTTCCAGTGGTTCCAGATATCCCTTATGCTTAAACTCAGAAATCATCTCATCATTCACGGAAATCAAATCAATATTTTTGTCCCCCGAAGCCAGGATCGTGGATATTTTTGCCTGCCGATTATCCGCATTGGACGGACATTTTTTCCCACAGTGATTTCCATATCAAGTTTTTTTTCCTGTTTCCTCGATAAAATTCCTGAAATCTTTTATTATCTGCATCAATATGCATGATTGTCAGCTTTTGTTTGTCTTCATGAAACGACGATGAGGGGAGCTTAGATAAGCTCCCCGTATCTCCACATCCTGTAATAAGCAAACATACTGCAGTTATGAAAATTACAACACTTTTTTTCAAGCATTTCACCTCTGTTTTTTATCTTGGCCATCTGTCCTCTTTTGACATCAATGGTGCAAACGGTGCATGTGGGTGTGTCTGATACCAGTAAGCCACGCTTGCCACATCATCCTGACGTTCAAATAATCCTCTGTAACCTACTCCAATCTGCTGAATGGTCACACGCAGATCCTCATCAAAACAAATCGGATCCTGAATATGCCAGCGATAGAAACCTCTCATCGGCGGACAGTCATCATTATGATAGAAATTATGGATCAGCTCATCATGAGCAGAATAGTATGGGTAGCCCAGATATGGTGTATTATAATTTTGTTCCACAGTCTTTCCGTCCACCTGCTTTGCAAAACTCCAGGAGCCTCCAAAATAATCTTCTGTTCCGGTTCCGCAGATTGTGGGATATTCATCATCACCGTCAATATAGAATTTCATTTCACCTTCGCCCCACCAGTAACGTTCCAGTGTGGTAAGTGCAATATAAGTTCCTACATAATGACCTTTTCCTTTTACTCCGTCAAGAATTGTATAATCTTTCTGCTTCTCTGTCAGTCGCTCTCGCCTCCACTGTGCATGGAAATAAGTAATATCATCCGGAAGCTCATCATACAGACAGTAATCTACCTGATAGAAAAATGCCGGAATTTTATTTGCATGCTGATTTTCCAGAGTAATTTTTGCTTTTTTCTTAAACGGCATCGGGAAGTAACAGTTAAATCCTCTGCTTGGCACCACTGCCATTGGGACAGAATTTACAATACACTCTCTTCCAAAACCACAGCAAAAGAAATCTCCGAGAGGACTTTCCACAGATGGTGTTTCCTCATCATCCCAGTACATACGGATGACCAGATCTCTCAATACAAAACAATCTGCATCTGTTGTCTTGTTATCCACGGTAATCCAAATATGATTGATTTCTCCCGGACCTTCCATCTCTGCAAGAGTTACAGTTGCACCCGGCTCAATATCTCTCAGGCAGGGACTTCCTTTTCTGGACGGTCCCAGATGGCTCGCTGCCATTCCGCCTTTACCTTTTTCTCCGTGTGGATTCTCTGCATTGATTGCACGGCTTCTTCCATGCTTTGCCAGAGCAATTCCACCAAGTCCACCTTTAAATGACTGATACATAATGTTTTCCTCCAATATTCTTAGCATTCAGATAATCAGGCTTTTACTCCTCCTGCCATTATACCATCCATGATCTGCTTTTCAAAGACTGCAACAAAAATAATGATAGGCAGAAGTATGATCCATCCCATTGCACTTACCAGATCCCACGGAACTCCATACATGTTGTCACGCAGTGGAAGCTGTACAATGGAAACGGAAAGAACCTGAATACCATTTGAATAAAACAACGGTGTGAAGAAGTTATTCAGGCAGGTAATAAAGTTGATAATACATACAGTTGCGATTGCAGGTTTCATAAGAGGCAATACGATTGTAAAAAGTCTCTGTGAAAAAGTTGCACCGTCAATCGCTGCTGCCTCTTCCAGTGAAATAGGGATTTCCCCCACAAAGTTTCTCAGAATCAGAACCGTAAATGGGATAACAGTACTGATATAAAGCAAAATCAGTCCGGGATATGTATCATATAATTTTACTTTCTGCATGAACTCATATAATGGTCTTGCTGTAACAACTTCAGGAATTAACATAGTTGCAATAATAAATGCAAAAGCAATATTGATTCCTTTTGTAGTGAAACGTGAGAATCCGTATGCAGCCATTGCACAGAGTACAGTACTGATAACCAGTGTAAGACCTACGATCAATACTGTATTTCCCACTTTTGATAAAAGTCCTACGTTCTCGATCAGAAACTTATAGCTTTCCAGTGTCGGATGATCCGGCAGATAATCAATCGGTGTTTTGAATAATTCTCCGGAAGGTGTAATAGAGGAAATAAAAATCCAGTATACCGGAAACAGGATAATAAATGAGACAATTGCAAACAGTACCCATCTTCCACCTGCCATTACACCATGATATATGTTATATTTTCTTGAATCTTTTTTCATGGTATTTCCTCCTTTAGTTATCAATCTTGTTCATAACACGTATATTCAGCCAGCTGAATACTGCCATTACAACAAACAGTAACATTGCCAGTGCAGATGCATAACCGACATTCAGATTTGTAAACGCCTCTGTCGTGATTCTGTATGCGATCAGTGCCGTATCTTCTCCAGGACCACCTGAAGTCATAGAATATACAATATCAAAGGTTGTCAGTCTCCATAAAGTAAATGGAATAGATAAAGTCAGTACATTTTTCAGTATCAACGGTAATGTAATTCTGAAGAAACACTGGATTCCATTTGCACCGTCTACTTTTGCGGCTTCATAGATATCACCCGAAATAAACTGCAGACCGGATAATACAAGAATCGCAAAGAACGGAAGATCTTTCCACAGATCCACGGCAATTACAGCAGCTCTTGCAGATCCTGTATTGATCAGCCAGCTATTCTGGTATCCATGGACAAACAATCTGATAAAGTCATTGATCAGACCATAATCATTATTAAATGCCCATTTTGCAGCCATACCTACAACAACTGCCGGCATTGCCCAGGGAATCAGTACAATCGTACGAAGAAAACGACGTCCCTTAAATTTCATATTTAATATCAGAGCAAGACCTACGCCTAATATTACATGGAATATCATTGATACTACTACAAAAATCACTGTAAAACGTATAGATGTAAGCACTTTGGGATCTGAAAAAATTTTCAGGTAATTCTGAATTCCACAGAATTCATTAATTCCGGACAGAATTTTAATATCAAAAAAAACTATTTCTAACTGTCATTAAAATCGGATACAAAGTCGTAAATCCACGAATAATAACCACAGGTAACACCAACAGCCACGGAATCCATTTCAT